>Ga0247722_10001509_pt1 | contig 12760 bp, 28 predicted proteins | sample MSEWelMarce3H_FC_FD_189094 | JGI IMG/M metagenome (GOLD analysis project Ga0247722, IMG submission 189094) | Subsurface sediment microbial communities from gas well in West Virginia, United States - MSEEL Well Study Marcellus 3H_FC | ecosystem: Environmental > Terrestrial > Deep subsurface >... | reverse complement strand
AGAAAAGCCTCGCGGGCCTTCATGGACTGCTGTTCGGCCTCACGGGCGGCGCCGCCCTATGCGTCAACAACTATTTTTGCAGGCTGTCTAAAAGCTGCTGCCGTTGAGCCGCTGCCTTGTCGCAAGCGTCTTTCAACTCAGACAGCGTCGGGAAAAAGTTTGGCTTTTCGGATCGATAGATAAACCGCTCCACCACCGCCTTAGCCACGTCAGCCGGGAACCTGGCTAGGCAGTCCGCATAAAGCCGCAGGATAAGCCTCAAGCTGCTCTCGCTGTCATTCCGGTGCGCTGTGACCGCGTGAAGCGTTGAAACGTGTTCTTCGCACCGCTGGACTGTCGCGGGCGTCATGGCGCTGTGGATGGCCTCCAAGGCCCTAAAACGGTTGCTCTCTGTCAGGCCCTCGAATGAATACCCCGTCACTGTCCGTTGGTAACCACCCGTCACCGGATACGTCAGGCTGACTTGCGGCTGCGGCACGATCCCCAAGGATGATGTCAACCATTGAAGAAGGTTTCGGTCGGTGTCCTCCGGCGCTTGGCTTTCCAGCTTGGCCCGTATTGGCGTCAGGTTCGTCTGCCCATCGCTCACCATTGAGCCAGGTTGCGGCGTGAGGGCTGTATTCTGGGTTAGACCAGACCCCCCAACGGACTTGAGTAGCGACTGCGCGGACAAGCGTTCCATGATCGATGGCCTTTCGGGCTTTCAGGTAGGCTTTCAGGGCTGCGCCTTTGGCCTTTTTGTGCGGATACAATTTCCAGAACTCATCAAACTCGGATGATTTGGCTGACTCCGAAGAAGCTTTAGCTTCTGAGGATAGGTTAGAGACAGGTTCCGTGTCCCGTTTTCGGTACTCTTCACGTCCGTTTTCGGAACTGTTCCGGTTTTGGTACTCTTTGCCAACGTTGACGGTGTAAACCTTCACCTGTTTGGTGGAACCGACACGCCTTCCCGAATCCGCTATCAGCCCGCAAGCCTCTAGCCGGTCTAGTGCGGATATAACCGTTTTCCGGTTCAGACTGCTGAACTCGCAAAGCCAATTGATCGACGGGTAGGCAAAACCTGTTTCATCGTTGTGGCGGTCGCACAGGGCGATTAGAATCAGCTTCTCGCTGGCCCGTTCCACGCGGGTCTTGGAGGCCCAAGCCAAAGCGCCCCAGCTCATTCTTCAGCGCCTTGTTTCGAGAGCCAATCAAACAACAAAGCGACTTCGCGAACCGTCTCGGAGAGGTCACCGATCTGCAATAGGTCATCGTATTCATAACCACATGAGTAAGCGCGCGCGATAATTGTTATTGCGGCGTTTCTCTCATCATCTGGCCACTCAAGGTAAGGCCAAATCAAACAGTAAAGGCGCTGTTGGTGTCGCTCTTCGTGGTCAATCAGATCATCCGACGACTTGCCCGCATTGCAGTCCTCACAAGCGGCCACCAGATTGTCGTCTTCGTCATCGCCTCCGTTGCAAACAGGGATGACGTGGTCAACGTGAAGGACAACAGACGGGGCGGATTGACCGCAATAGCGACAAGTAAAGTCGTCCCTGTTGAGAATGCGAAACCGCTTCTTGGCGCTAAGACCCCTCCGACGCTTGCGCCCACGGAGTCCAAACTGTATATCTCTGATGGTCATTGGCTCTCCTAAAGCCGGTGGCAGGGTGGGATTGAGACGGACCGCCAGATGCGTCTCTCCCACCCACCCACTTTCGCTCATTGCAGAGACGAACGCAAGGCGCTAAGGTGGCCACACCCACGGCGTTCTCCCCTCCCTTGTTGTGGCTACTGGCCCCGGCGCTTGAGCAATCGCGTCGGGGCCTTTTTATATCAGAACGTCTTGCACCGGCTTTTGCACCGGCTCGGCAAAGAGGCGGGGCTGTTTGTAGGCTTCCTCGATACGGCGGCAGGCAGCGGCGTAATAAACCGGGTCGATCTCGATTCCGACAAACGCCCGACCTTGCTGGACGCAAGCAACACCAGTTGAGCCGCTACCCATGTAAGGGTCCAGGATGGTCCGCGCTTTTGGTATAAACCCGATGCACCACTCCATCAGCCCGACAGGTTTTTGCGTCGGGTGGACGCGCTCGTTGGCAATCCCCGCATTGGACAAGTCGCGGCGGCAATAAACACCGTGGCCCTTGCTCATCCACGCCAGTTCCGCGTCGCTCAGGAAACTGCCGAACGCATCATCGTTGCGCTTAAGCCAAACGAGGCAGGCTCCCCGAGGCAGGGTGTCCGGGTAGTTATTCCAGCCCCAGATGATTTTGTCTCCGGGCAGGTCCAGCAAGAGGGTCGGGTCAAACGGCTCAGCGTCGTTGGCTATCGGGCGACCGCCAGCCGGACCTTGACGTTTCCCGCGCTTTCGGGCGCTCTCGCCCTTGCCGCCGGAAAAGCGAAGGTTGTTTGTGTCCAGCGCAATTCCATACGGCGGGTCCGTAACAACCGCATCCACCGGGCCGAGCGTCGGCAGAATGTCCCGGCAATCGCCAAGGATCAAACGACAGTCACCGATGATTTCCTCACGCATTGCCACCATCCGCAAACGGAAAGCCAATCACGATAGCTCGGACGATAACGCTCTTTTCCAGCCGATTAAGCGTCTTTGCCACGTCTGCGACAGGACGCTTGGCAAGCGAGCCTGATTTGACAAGGCGGTCCTCGTCCGGCGTCCATCCGCCTTTTGGCTTACGCATCACAAGTCCTCCCAGATGCTAAACAGCGAATGACGCTTCGGGGGAACCGGCCTTGTCCTACGCGGCTCCGGCTCAGGTTCTGGCCTTGGCGTGGTCAAGTGGTCGCCCCGTTGAATGGCCAGCGCAAGGGCATAGACGAACCGCTTATCTGCTGCCCGCTGCCTCGCTTCGGCCTCTCGATCCTTATCAAACCCGCTGGCATACTGTGACGTAAGCGCAGAACGGCCAAGGTCTTTCTGCCAAGGGATGCCAAGCATACGGGCACGTTCACGGATCACCTTCTCATCACGACCCAGTTTCTCGCCAATCTCAACCGGCGTGAAGCCTAGTCGCTTCATTTTTCGAAGCGTGTTATCCTGTACGGATGTGAACCAATCACGCGGCTGCCGCATAGGGGCCTCCCGCGCGGGACTTATTCATGGCTCGCTCATAGTCTTTGGCCAGCGCGTAGAAGGCATAGCCGGGACCACCGCTCTTACGAATACGGACGGCGTAGGCGTATGATTTACCCGTCCGCTTACAGTGAGCGCGAACGCCGTGAATGATAGTCGTATGGTCACGGCCACCGATCCGCCGCGCAATCTCTGGATAAGAGACGTGCGGGCATTCGGTAAAGGCGCGGTAATACGCCTCATGACGCGGCAAGATGATATGGCGTGACCGTCCGTGCCCGATCAGAGCGGCAACGGTTAGTCCGTGTTCCTGCGCGACCTCCCGCAAGATATTGGCGACTGTCTGTCTCATGTCTCCCCCTTGGGCTTCCGCTGGAAACCTCTTGATTGGAATTTCTGTTTCGGGCCTCCGACTGGAAACCCGCGTGAAGGAATGGGCTTTCGCTCTCGCCTTGTTCCGTTGAGTCTGGCCTCTATGCGCTTGCACTTTGCGATAGCGCCCTTGTCCGTCCGGGTCTTGCCTTTGTGCGGCTCTACGAGCGCCGGGTATAGGTTTTCGTCCTCGTTGGTCCCGCCTAGCGCGAGGGGTATGCGGTGCTCAATCTCCCATGCCTCGCCAGCCTGAATCTTGCGCTTGGATATGCCACAGATGCCGTCATAAAGGGCAAAGATGCGGGCACGGTCTTTGGCGCTAAAGGACTTGCGAGGGTGGATGAAGACGGGTTCCCGGTTCATGCAATCACGATCCGCACTCGCCCGCCCTTGATCGGCTCACCAAACGTCAGGGACGGCGCATTAAACTGCTTGTCATCCACGCCAAGCGCCAGCGCCAAGCCGTCCTGATACGCCTTCAAGCTGGCCCTCGCGTTGTCGTCATCTATCGCGTGAGCGGTCTTTGGGTGTATAGTGACGGACCAATTGACCCGTTCCGCTGTATCAATGTAGCAGCGCCAAAGAGGGTCTTTTGCGGCGAGGTAAGCCCATTCTTTATGAGCTTTGAAAGCTTTGGCCTTCGCAGCCCAATGGCCCCGACCGTTAGGCCAGAGGATTTTAGCGGGCAAGGGAAGCTCTATCATCGACAAGCCCTCTCATCTATCCAAGGGGGTGGGGTCATTTCGTTTTTCTCGCGGCTTCCAGCACAACGTCTAAGTCAGCGCCCGACAAGAGGCAAAACCCGATAGGCGTGTGTGGATACCATTGGACATACCAACAATCGTTTGTCTCAATGGCTTTTTGTTTTTGCTCTTCGCTGACCCAACAATCTGACGTGTAACCAAAATCGCCGTGGTCGATCGCTTGCTAAACGGTCATGTAAGCGGCGAGATGATCGTTGTGAGTGATGTGCAGGCCCGCAGCGTGTTGCGGCATCAAGGCGGCTAAATCGATCATTTCCCTGTCTCCACTGTCAGTTCCTCAATCGACAAAGCACGCAGAGCCGCATAGATCGGCGCTCTTGCTTTCTTCGCCTTGATAGCCTTTGCCAGTTGGTCCTTGAGCGCATCACGCTGGCGGGCAATTTCGGCAAGGCGTCGGGCCTTCACGGCACCGGGAGCCATGTTGAGTGCACCGCCTGCCATCAGCGCCCGGTATTCCGGGTCATTGGCGACGTTGCGAGCGCCTTCGCCCCAGCGGACAAGTTGAGCATCGGTCGGAGACGCAATGTGTGCGAAATACTCCCACTTTTCCGGTGGCGTCTCGCGATGAAAGCCGTAGCGGCTGAACAGGCGGCGGATAAAAGCAAGCACAATCATTCTCCCTTGGCTTTGCGCCGCGCTCTCGCACGGTCCATGATTTGTTTGATAACCGCCCCGTAATAGGTGGCGTCTGCCTTGCTTTTCAGCCGGGCAGCTTGGCTTTGAGCGAGCAAATCCCGCTCGCTGGTGTTGAGGTAGTCCAAAAGAATATCGGTCATGCCGCATCATAGGCATACCGTTATCAGGGATGCAATCGCAAAAATGCGTCGATTATCGCTTGACGCACTCCCCGCCGCCGTGCTTTTGTCTCCTCAACAAGGGAGAACGACATGCCAATTGAAGAAATGACCAACACCGACCTTCTGGCCGCGCAACGCGAGTTGATGGCCAAGGCCCGTGTGGCCCGCGCCGCTGGCGACTTGGACATGGCGCAGCGTTATTTGCGCGTCATCCGCCCGATGAACGTTGAAATGCAACGCCGTATGGAGGCAATGTGATGCGCTACGAAGACACCGTCATGCCGGAAACAAGCTGCTGCGATAGTTGCGGCGTCCGCATGGACGAAGGCGACAACTACGGCACCGACGGCGAGTGGCTGTGCGAGGATTGCCACAACGAACGCAAAGAAGACGAGGACGACAGCGAAGACGAGCCGCTGACCCTCGCCAAGCCCGACGCAACCGATTGGCTCGCCATTGCCACTGACATTACGGGAGCCGCGAAATGAGCGCGAAAAAAGCAAAGACGGAAACGACCGTTGTTGCCTACAAAGGCACGGACAAGGACATGGCTTGCCGGGGGTTCGCGTTCGAGCTTGGCAAAACCTATGAGCATGACGGCAAGGTGGTGGCTTGCCAAAGCGGTTTTCATGCGTGTGAGAATCCGTTTGATGTGTGGTCCTATTATGGACCGGCGGACGGTAACCGTTTCTTCCGCGTCACTCTCGGCGGTGAACTGTCGAGGCATGGCGATGACAGCAAGATAGCAGCGAGCGCATTACGCTCGATGCGGAACTGCGTCTGCCCGAGTTGGTCAACGATGCGGTAAAGTGGGTGATTGCGGCAACGAAAGGCAAGAAGGATAACGATAAGGACTCCGCCCAGATCGGTTCCAGCGGCGACTACGCCAAGATCGGTTCCAGCGGCGACTCCGCCCAGATCGGTTCCAGCGGCTACTACGCCCGTATCGGTTCTAGCGGCGACTACGCCAAGATTGACGCAACCGGAAAGGCCGCGACCATCGCTTGCGCCGGTCAAGGTTCGGTTGCCCGCGCGGATGAAGACGGCGCTATCTGTCTCGCATGGCACGATGGAAAGCGGACCCGGTTTGCTGTTGGCTATGTCGGAGAAGACGGCATCGAGGCTGGCGTGTGGTATCGCGCTGAGGCCGGAAAGTTGGTGAGGGCGAAGTGACCGACATCATCGAATCCATGCGCGGCCTCCGCAACCAGACGATTACCTTCGAGGCCACAATGTCGAGCCTTACCGTAGCAATCGGCAACGTGGAACGCCTGACCGATCTGCAACCCGACCAACTCGAAAGATTATGGAGGGCCGCAGCCCGTCTAGGCAATGCCGTAGCGGTGAAGTCCGATGAGTGAACAGAGACACGAAAAGGAAACAGGAAAATGAAAACCACACTTGCAGTTATTTGTGCCGTGCTTCTGGCGCTTGCCCTAATCGTAGGCGTTACGGCGTTTGGCTTGGCCATGAACCGCGTTGCCGCGCCGGTTGCGGAGGAAACGTCCCGGCTTACCGAAAGCAACAGCCGTCGCCGGATTGACGGCGTAAATCAGGGGTTGGCGCAGCTCTGCCTCAACATGAGGCGCGATGCCGACCCCAACAGCAAACGTGCCTACGCGGCGATGATCCTGACGGACGCCGCATCATTCCAGCGTCAAGAAACCATCACCCTCGATAATCAGGCGTGCATCGCCGAAGCCCGGAGCTACTAAAATGAAGCGCACTCTCCTTTCCTCCATCGCCGCCGCTGGCTTCATGCTGAGCGCTTGTGCCGAGCCCAACGATAGCAATGTGGCCGATAGTCGGGTTCGTGAGGCTCAGGGCAGCGCTATGCGTGGGCTGCAAGCGACCGTCGGCCAGCCTCGCATCACCAACTGGACCGAAGCGCGGCTGATGAACCGCATTTATGAGCTTCGGGATCAGCCGAACCTCTCCACCTTCACTTATCGTTCCGGCCTGAACGGCCAACTCCATTGCGTCGGTAAGTCGATTGGCTACGGCTTGCCGTATGCGGCCCAGAGGTCAAACCCAGAGCGTCCGATGGGCTACGAAGGACGTGAAAGAATTGACAGTGCCACGATTCCGCAAGCCGAGCCTAACGGCTTGTTCATGCCCGATAGCGCGTCTGCAACATGGGTTCTGCTGATCGGCCCCAACGGACAAGCACAGCCGGTCTATGTCGAGGACGACATCACCGTCTCGCCGTTCCCGCTCCAAAACGTCGCCACACAATGCCGATGACTGACCGCCCGCTTGCAAAGTTTGAGGGTGGCAAACTCTGGAAAGATATCGGTGGTGTGTATTACCCCGCAACCCGGTTTCATGTTCTGATGACGGCAGAAATGTTTTCAAGCCGGGCAGACCATAACGCCGTGCGCTACGTCCGAGATTGTCGTACCGCACTGACACAATACGACAAGGCAATGGAGGAAGCTAAATGCGAAGCAGCGACACACTAACCAAAATCAGCCCCGCGCTGGTCAAGGCGATCAATGCAATCGAGGGCGTGAAGAAGGGCGCGGACAATCCGTTTTTTAAGTCCAAGTATGCGAACCTCGAAAGCGTCATTGAGGCTGCCCACGATGCCTTGTCGGCTAACGGGCTGGCCGTCATGCAAGGTCCGGGGCCGATGGACGGAAACTGCATTACGCTCACCACGCGCCTCATTCACGAAAGCGGCGAATGGATTGAGACTGACTTTTCCCTTCCCGCTGGCAAGATGGACCCGCAAGCCGCAGGCTCGGCAATCACATACGCCCGCCGATATTCCCTGATGGCCATGCTCAATATGCCAGCGGTGGATGATGACGGCGAGGCGTCGATGCCGCGCAGCACTAAGCCCGGTGAGCCTAAGAACCCGAACGTGAGCGTTCACCCTGAAGGCCCCGACTGGTATAAAACCGAAGGCGCTGGAATGAGCGCAGCCAAGGCCAAAGCCGAAGGGCTGGGCGAAAAGGTGAACCAGTGGCTTGGCGACCTTGAGACAATTCCGACTGTTGCCGCGCTGCGAGACTGGGCAGACGAAAACGGCGACACTATCCGCACCATGCCGAAGGGCTGGCGCATTGAAGTCCGCGCGGCATTTGACCGGCGCGGGCGTGAACTGGGAGCGATGTAATGGCGTATGAGCAAAAACCCGGAGACATTGCCGTCTTCAAAGAACGTGAAAAGCGGAACGACCGTGCGCCAGACTGGCGCGGTAATCTGATCGTCCCGGAAGGCGCAAAGCCGGGCGATAAGCTGGAAGTGGCGTTCTGGGCAAAGGGTGACAGCGGAACGATGCTGGCAGGGTCCGTCAAGTTCCCGCAACAGCGTGACGCTGGCCCGGCGCGAGAAGCCCCGCCTCAGCGCGGCGCGAGGTTTGACGACGACTTGCCATTTTAGTCATGGGAACAACCGTCGTCACTATCAGGTCAAAGGAAGACCGCGCCAAGCTGCACAAGTGGATTGACGCGGCTCCTGACCTGACGCGGGTGACATTCGTTGGCCCCAAGCGGTCTCTGCCACAAAACGCGGCTTACTGGTCCGCCTTGACCGACATAAGCAGGCAGGCAGAATACCACGGCCTCAAACTTGCTCCGGAAGACTGGTCACAGCTTTTCCTAGACGCCCTCAATCGGGAATCGCGTCTCGTGCCTAACTTGGACGGTTCCGGGTTCGTGAACCTTCGCCATTCCAGCAGCCAGCTATCTCACGCGGACTTCAGCGACTTGCTAGAAATCGTCATGGCGTGGGGTTCGCAAAACGGGATTGTTTTCCACCATGACACCTGACAAGCCAAAGCCCATCCGGGTGATATTCTGGACCCCGTGGACCGTTACAGCGCAGGACTATAGCCGATGAAAATCACTGACGAAACGAAACACACCGCGTTGACCATTCGCGCAGCGCACGACAAAGGACACTTTGTCTATGAGGACATGGAAGAAAGCGGACGCGGTTTTTACAGGCCCATCCTGTTCGCTGGCGACCTTGAGCAATGCCTAGAGTGGGTCAGGAGTCGCATCCGTGATTGATCCCCTCGCATCCGTGAGAACCTACGCCTGCCGGAAAAGCCAGCTTGCCAGAGACAAGTGGCTCGCCTTCAGAGACAGCCAAGGAATGCCAGTCCGGCAGATGGTTGAGAAGCATGCCCACGTGCCGGGAGAGTTCGCGCGGCAATATGAGCGGATGAAGGCAAGCCGATAGCGGCTGATCTGGACTGACTAGGTACGGCGAAGCCGTGAACCAAAAGGATTGAAGATGACAGAGACGATGTTGGCCAAGGCAATGAAGGCCATAATCGACGCCATCCTCTCCCAATCACAAGAAGGGAAACATCCCTAACCCCATTGAGCAGCTAGGAGGTAGAGGGCCTGGTGGGCGCGGAATAACGGGTTCCACCGGACCCGCCGCGCCCTGCTCAACAAAATGCGCTGCCTGCGTAAAAAGTGCTTGCTCCCTGCGTAATAGGTGCTATGTTCAGTCATCGGCGCAGGGCAATCAAGCACTAGCCGGACGGAAACAGACAGATGGCTTACCGCGCTCGCCCCTCGCTGGAAACAATCCGCGCTCATGCGGTGGCAAACCCGGCTATTGAACATCGCCAGTTCAGTAAGCAATACGGCGAAGGCTCTGCCAGCGAGTTCGCAAAAGCCAAAGAGGCCGAAGGTTTCAAGGTTCGCCAAACCAAAAACAAGTTGGGTCCGCGCAACGCTCCGTTCTATATGTATAATGTTCGTGTTTACGCCGCATGACCCCCGCTGAATACCGCGCCGCCCTCGCAACCCTCGGCCTGTCGCAACAAGCGGCGGGCCGTTGGCTCATGGTCAGCCCTAAGACCGCACAGAACTACGCCACCAAAGGCCCTAGCGGCCCGGCTCAACGCGCTATCCTGGTGGCGCTTAAGCACGGCTTGACCACCCCATAGCCCCAAGGCATACTCTCAACCGCTCTAAGCCCGCGCTAAGGCAATAAGGCTAGAAGCAACCAAGGAGACGCAGATGGCCGGTCGAGGCCGACCTTCTGACTATAAGTCCGAGTATGCAAAGCAGGCCGAAAAGCTTGCGCAGCTTGGAGCGACAGACCAAGAGGTCGCGTCGTTTTTCGACGTTGACGTTAGAACCGTCTATCGTTGGAAACACGATTACGACGATTTTTGTCACGCCCTAAAGGTTGGCAAGGAGATTGCTGACGACCGCGTAGAGCGCAGCCTTTACCAAAAGGCGATTGGCTATGAGCAGCAAGAGGTCAAAATCTTCATGCCCGCCAATGCCGAAGAGCCGGTTTACGCGCCGTTCATCGCCAAGGTCTCCCCTGACACCACGGCGGCTATCTTCTGGCTGAAGAACAGGCGCTCGCAGGAATGGCGGGACAAGCGCGAGACAGAGCTTACCGGCGCTGAGGGTGGCCCGTTGCAGGTCACATGGCTGAAACCCGAGTAATCCCCTACGCGCCTCGCCGCGTGTTCATGCCGTTCCATAACCGAACGCAACGCTTTGCCATTGGGGTGGCGCATAGGCGATGCGGCAAGACGGTGGCCTGCATCAATGACAAGATCAAGCGAGCGGTCGAAAGCGACAAGCCCCACTATCGAGCGGCCTATCTCGCGCCGTATCTGAAACAAGCCAAGGACGTGGCATGGGAGTATCTCAAACGATACAGCCAGCCGATCTGGGCCAAGCCTCCGAATGAGTCTGAACTGTACGTCGAGCTAATCGGCGGCAAGCGCATTAAGATTTACGGCGCTGACAACCCGGACGCCTTGCGCGGTGGCTATCTGGACGACGCCACGCTTGATGAATACGCCGATATGTATCCGGGCATCTTCGGCTCAATCATCCGCCCGATGTTGGCAGACCGGCAGGGGACAGCTACGTTCATCGGAACGCCAAAGGGGCGCAACGCGTTCTTCGACTTGTTCGAGCGGGCCAAGACCGACCCTGACTGGTTCCCGTTCTTCCTGCCTGCGTCTGAGACTGGCATCTTGCCGCAAAGCGAGTTGGCCGCTGCGGCGAGGGAAATGACGCCAGAGCAGTATGAGCAAGAGTTTGAGTGCTCGTTTGAAGCCGCCATCATCGGCGCTTACTACGGCAAGGACATGGCTGAGAGTGAGCGGGCTGGACGCGTGACCGACGTTCCGCATGATCCTGCGCTGCCTGTGTACACCACATGGGATTTGGGCATAGGCGACAGCACGGCCATTTGGTTCTGGCAAGCTCACGGGTCAGAGATACGGGTTATCGACTTCTATGAGGCCAGCGGCGAGAGCATTGAGCATTATGCCAAGGTGCTACAGGCCAAGCCGTACCGATACGAAACGGACTGGGTGCCGCATGATGCGAGGGTGCGGGAACTAGGCACGGGTCGGACGCGTATCGAGACGATGATGGCGCTGAAGCTCAAGCCCAAGTTGGTGCCAAGCCACAAAGTTCTGGATGGGATCAATGCTGGCCGGGTTCTGTTCCCGCGCATCTGGTTTGACCGTGACAAGTGCAAGGCCGGGCTAGAGTGCCTGCGCCAGTATCGCGCGGATTATGACGAGAAGGCTAGGGTCTTCCGCGATGGGCCTAAGCATGATTGGACCAGCCACGCGGCGGACGCGTTTCGATACCTTGCAATGGCGTATCGTGAGATAAAGCCCGAGGTCAAAGCAGCCGACAAGCCCGTGCTAGGCATCCGTGATATGACATGGGACGATCTGATGGCGGGGCAGCCGTCCAGAGCAAGGCACGAACGCGCATGATCGTTCTATCGACAAGCGGACCCGCGCACGATATGTTCCGCTGAACGCTTGCGAGGGGCTATGCTTCCCACTGAACCGGAAAACGAAGCCGTTAAGCTCGTCACCAAATGGATTGACGAGATAAATCTTGCCGAGCAAGAGCTTCAGCCATGGTGGCGCGCTGGCGACGTTATCGTGCGCCGCTACAAGAACGAGAACCGGAACCGTGGCGGCGGGCGTCCGTCCGTTGACTATCTCGCGCGGCGCTTTGCGGTGCTGTGGTCAAACGTCTGTACCCTTCAGCCCGCGATTTACGCCAAGCAGCCCAAGCCGATGGTGGACCGCCGCTATCGTGACGAAGACCCGGTGGGCAAGGTTGCGTCGGACGTACTGGAGCGGGCGCTTGGGTTCAGCCTTGACCAATACGATTTTGACGGACGCCTGAAGCATTGCGTTCTGGATTATTTGCTGCCGGGCCGTGGTCAAGTGTGGGTGCGGTACATCCCGCACATGAAGACGCTGAACGCCGAAGACGATTACGAACTAGGCGAGGGCGAGGAAGACGCGGACCGTGATGAGGTTGGCGAAGTCGAAACGCCAGAGGCCACAGAAGAAGTGGTCTATGAGGAAGTCCAGTGCGACCATGTTGCGTGGAAAGACTGGCTGACCAATCCAGCCCGTGAGTGGGCAGAAGTCCGGTGGGTGGCGCGTCGGGTCTATATGACCAAGGCAGAACTGATTGAGCGGTTTGGCGAGGAAAAGGCCAAGCTCGTTCCGCTTGCGACCACGCCGACTGGATCGGACACGGCCACGGATGCACAGCGCCAAGCCAACAAGACGGCTGAGGTATATGAGATTTGGGACAAGCCGAGCAAGACGGCGTTCTGGGTGTCGAAAGGCTACACTGGCGGCGTTCTGGATGAGCGTGAAGACCCGCTTGGCCTAAGAGAGTTCTTCCCATGCCCTGCCCCGCTTAATGCGACGGTGGGGCCTGATAGCACGATCCCGGTTGCTGATTACGTCATGTATCAGGATCAGGCTGAGG
>Ga0247722_10001507_pt1 | contig 12781 bp, 10 predicted proteins | sample MSEWelMarce3H_FC_FD_189094 | JGI IMG/M metagenome (GOLD analysis project Ga0247722, IMG submission 189094) | Subsurface sediment microbial communities from gas well in West Virginia, United States - MSEEL Well Study Marcellus 3H_FC | ecosystem: Environmental > Terrestrial > Deep subsurface >... | reverse complement strand
AATGAATGCTTCCCATCATTTAGAAGATGTACCCGCCCATCGTGTTGTAAACAGAAAAGGATTACTTTCGGGTAAGCACCATTTTGAAGGTACAAATCTAATGCAACAACTCTTGGAAAGCGAAGGAATAAAAGTTAAAAACAACCAAATTATAGCTTTTGAAAACCATTTTTGGGAACCAAACCAAAATAATTAAGCTTTTTATCATCAATTTTTTCTATTCTAAAATAACACAACTTTAAGAGTTGATGCTTTTAAACTCATAAACATATTACTATCTTTGCAATCTAAAATCAGTCTGAATAAAAATGAAACTAGATAGAAAAGAGATACTTACAGCTTTAGAAACTATTTCTGTGGCAGGTGAAGGAAAAAATATGGTGGAAAGTGGTGCCATTCAAAATGTAATTACCTTTGGCGATGAGGTAGTAGTAGATGTATTATTAGCAACACCAGCACTACATATTAAAAAACGTGCTGAGGTAGATATCATTAAAGTCATTCACGAAAAAGTGTATGAAAAAGCTAAAGTTAAAGTCAATATCAAAGTTGAAGCGCCTGAAAAAGCAGAAAATCAAAATTTAATTAAAGGAAAAGCTATTCCAGGAATTTCAAATATTATAGCAGTAGCTTCAGGAAAAGGAGGCGTTGGAAAATCAACTATTACGGCAAATTTAGCGGTTTCGTTAGCAAAAATGGGATTTAAAGTTGGGGTTTTAGACGCCGATATTTATGGACCATCGATGCCAATTATGTTTGATGTGGAGTCGGCAAAACCTATTTCAGTAGAAGTTGATGGAAAATCAAAAATGCAACCTATTTCTAGTTATGGTGTTGAAATTTTATCCATCGGATTTTTTACCAAACCCGATCAAGCGGTTATTTGGAGAGGTCCAATGGCAGCAAAAGCTTTAAACCAAATGATTTTTGATGCAAATTGGGGTGAATTAGACTTTATGCTAATTGATTTGCCACCAGGAACAGGTGATATCCATTTATCTATCATGCAATCGTTGCCAATAACCGGTGCAGTAGTGGTTAGTACGCCTCAAGCAGTTGCCTTGGCCGATGCTAAAAAAGGAGTATCCATGTTTTTATCTGATGCAGTAAAAGTACCTGTTTTGGGAATTATTGAAAATATGGCTTATTTTACTCCCGAAGAATTGCCTGAAAATAAATATTATATCTTTGGAAAAGAAGGAGCAAAAAATTTAGCCGCTGATTTACAAGTGCCGCTATTAGGAGAAGTTCCACTAGTACAAAGTATTCGTGAGGCAGGAGATTATGGCCGACCTGCAGCATTACAAACGGCTTCAGTATTAGAATCTATTTTTGAAACTATTACTCGAAATGTAGTGCAAGAAACAGTTAACCGTAATGAAAGTTTGCCTCCCACAGAAGCAATCAAAATAACAACAATGGCAGGATGTTCTGCTGTAAAAAAATAATTATCAATTAGTCCATATGTCAATTAGCCAATTAAAAAAATGAAACTTATTGACACATCGACACATTGAAAAATTGACACATTAAAAATATGACAACAATTGAAATTAAAGAAAACGTAGAAAAAGCGTTAGAGGAAATTCGCCCTTTTTTGAATTCTGATGGAGGAAACATTTCATTGATTGAAATTATTGACGATAAGCATGTTAAGGTTCGATTAGAAGGCGCTTGTACCAGTTGTAATTTCAGTATTAGTACCATGAAAGCGGGTGTAGAAACCACCATTAAAAAGTATGTACCACAAATTGAAACAGTAGAAAACATTGCTTAATCGCATGATATAAATCATATTACAACTGTTGACAAAAGTGTTACTTTGTATTTTAAAATTTAAAACATGATTCAAACGGATATATTAATTATTGGCGCAGGTCCTACGGGGCTTTTTGCTGTTTTTGAAGCCGGACTTTTACAATTAAAATGTCATATTATTGATGCGCTTCCACAACCTGGCGGACAATTAGCCGAATTATATCCTAAAAAACCCATTTTCGATATTCCTGGCTATCCAGAAGTTTTAGCAGGTGATTTGGTTACCAATTTAATGGAGCAAATTAAACAATTTCAACCAGGTTTTACATTATCGGAAACCGCTGAAACCATTGAAAAACTTAATGACGGAACATTTATCGTTACTACAAATAAAGGTACAAAACATCACGCTAAAGCAGTCGCAATTGCAGGCGGTTTAGGAACTTTTGAGCCAAGAAAACCAGCCCTAGAAAATATTTCTTTTTACGAAGAAAAAGGGGTGGAATATTTTGTAAAAGACCCAGAATTATTTAGAGATAAAGAAATTGTAATTGCAGGTGGTGGAGATTCAGCTTTAGATTGGAGTATATTTCTTTCGGATGTTGCTAAAAAAGTTACCTTGATACATAGAAGAAACGAGTTTAGAGGAGCTTTAGATTCGGTTGAAAAAGTACAGGAATTAAAAAAAGAAGGTAAAATTAATTTAATTACTCCAGCTGAAGTAGTCGGAATTCAGGGCGAACATCATGTTGAGAGTATTACCTTAGAAAGAAACGGTGTATTAGAGCATTTTAAAACTGATTATTTTATTCCGTTATTTGGTCTAACACCAAAACTTGGCGCTATTGCAAACTGGGGATTAGATATCGAAAAAAACGCCATAAAAGTTAATAACGCCTTAGATTATCAAACCAATATCGACGGAATTTATGCTATTGGTGACGTAAACACCTATCCCGGAAAATTAAAATTAATTTTGTGTGGTTTTCATGAAGCTACTTTAATGTGTCAAAGTGTTTACAATAGAATCAATCCAGGAAAACGTTATGTATTGAAATATACCACCGTTTCTGGAGTAGATGGTTTTGATGGCACCAGAAAAGAAGCCGAAAAAGCTGTTGTAAAATCGATAGAATAAATAAAATTTTGTTTCAAGTTTCAGGTTTCAAGTTAAGCGAACCTGAAACTTGAAACCTGAAACTTGAAACTAAAAAATGCCACAAGACGTAACCATTTTCATAACCGACAGGAACGGAGTAAAACACGAAGTGTTAGCTCCAACTGACATGAACATGAACATCATGGAGTTGATTCGTTCCTATGAATTAGCTGAAGAAGGAACCGTTGGTGTTTGTGGTGGAATGGCAATGTGTGCTTCGTGCCAATGCTATATTTTAAACGATGTAATTTCATTAGAACGCAATCCTGATGAAGAAGCCATGCTTTGGGAAGCCTATCACGTAAAGGATAATTCCAGATTAGGTTGCCAAATTTCAATTACAGAAAATTTAGAAGGATTAGAGATTGAAATAGCACCCGAACAATAAAAAAGCGAGAAGAAATTCTCGCTTTTTGTTTTTATACTAATTCATGTTTGTGTTTCATTTGCGCTTCAATAGCATTCCATAGCCCAATTCTTTTTTCTAAAGCTAAAACGGAAACTTCTTCTACTTCCTTCCATTTTTGATCCGAATCTCCACAAAGTTCAGCGATCATTTGCATGGCCATTGGTCCGTGCTCATCGGCATCTAATTCGATATGTCTTTCAAAATAATAAATCAGTTTTGATAAATCAGTTTCTGGAAAGTTTTGCTGAAAATTTCTCAAGATTTCGGTAAACATATTCGGTATCAAATCTTCTCTTCCAAAAGTAAAAGCTGCGGCAATTTCATGTGGTTTGCCTTCTTCAATAACTCGAAACGTAAAATCTAAAAACGCTTTCACATTCGGATGTAAATCACTTTGTTTAATCGATACAAATATGTTTTTCGTTTCTTCTACATTCTTCAAAAAAGCAGCTATTTGAGAAGTCGAAGCACCACTTTGTTTCATGGCATCTAAATACATTTCAAAATGACTTTGACGCGTTCCATCTAATGTTAAATCGGTTTCTTCTGCAACAACAATTTCATTTATTAAATAACGAATTTCAGGATTTCCAATAGGCAACCAAGGCGTAGTTGTACAAGTCAATTTATTTTGCAAGGCTTTTAATAAGGACATAAAATCCCAAACGGCATAAATATGATTTTCTAAAAAGCAATGTAAGTCGTCAATCGTTTTTACTTTATTGTATAACGAATGACTTAATAATTGTTCTTTTTGATGTTGTATGGAACGATTGATTTGTGCAGTTCTCATTTTTGATTTTTTTGTAAAATTATAAAAGCTCCTCCAAACAGAGAAGCTTTTTATATCAATTTTATCTATTGTTTAATTACTTAAACGCAGGGAAACCAGTTACATCCATACCTGTAATTAACAAGTGAATGTCGTGTGTTCCTTCATAAGTCACCACCGATTCTAAATTCATCATGTGTCTCATGATTGAATATTCACCTGTAATTCCCATTCCTCCTAGCATTTGACGAGCATCGCGTGCAATGGTTAATGCCATATCAACGTTGTTTCTTTTCGCCATCGAAATTTGAGCTGTACTAGCTTTTCCTTCGTTTCTTAAAACCCCAAGTCTCCAAGTTAACAATTGTGCTTTGGTGATTTCAGTAATCATTTCGGCTAATTTCTTTTGTTGCAATTGTGTAGCACCAATAGGTTTGTCAAACTGAATACGTTCTTTTGAATAACGTAAAGCAGTGTCATAGCAATCCATTGCGGCACCAATAGCGCCCCAAGCAATTCCATAACGTGCTGAATCTAAACATCCTAGCGGTGCTCCTAATCCAGATTTGTTTGGTAATAAATTCTCTTTTGGAACTTTAACATTATCAAAAATAAGTTCTCCAGTAGCTGAAGCTCTTAACGACCATTTATTATGTGTTTCTGGAGTGGTAAACCCTTCCATTCCTCTTTCTACGATTAATCCGTGAATTCTTCCTTCTTCATTTTTTGCCCAAACTACTGCAATATCAGCAAAAGGCGCATTTGAAATCCACATTTTTGCCCCATTTAAAAGATAATGATCGCCCATATCTTTAAAATTAGAGGTCATTCCACCTGGATTTGAACCGTGATCAGGTTCGGTTAATCCAAAACAACCAATGAATTCTCCAGTGGCTAATTTTGGTAAATATTTCATACGTTGTTCTTCGTTTCCGTATTTCCAAATAGGATACATTACTAATGAAGATTGAACAGATGAAGTAGAACGAACGCCCGAATCTCCTCTTTCAATTTCTTGCATGATTAAACCATAAGATATTTGGTCTAATCCAGCACCACCATATTCAACAGGAATATAAGGTCCAAAACCTCCAATTTCACCCAAACCTTTCACAATTTGTTTAGGAAATTCTGCTCTTTGTGCATACTCTTCGATAATTGGAGATACTTCTTTTTTAACCCAAGCACGTGCAGCATCACGCACCATTTTATGTTCGTCAGATAATAATTCGTCTAATAAATAATAATCTGGCGATTGAAATAAGTCTGGTCTCATAATTGATGTTTTGAAAGGAACAAAAGTAAGTAAAGATTTTTAACAAATCAATGAACGAATGTTATAATTTCCGATTACATCTTCAAATAGAACTCTTTCGTCAATTCGATGTATTCAGGGGTGTAGTGATGACGTGAAATTTCAATAGTTAGTTCGTCAATCAACGGATTTTGATCAATCCGAGAAAAAGCCAACAAACTTCTTTTTATTTCAGATGTGGGTGTGCCTTTTACTCTTGTGATTTTTAATGGAAATAAATCCAATTCTTTACACATCGAAACAAATTTTGCTTCTTCTTTAAAAGGAATAATTACCGAAAATATTCCGTTATCCGAAAGTAATAAAGCAGCTGCTTCAATTAATTCTTCAAAAGGTAAGGCATCTTGAAATCGTGCCAAATCACGTTGCGAATCATCGGTTTTAAAATCTTCAGAATAAAAAGGAGGATTGGAAATAATTAAATCATACTCGTCTTCAGGTTCGTCCACAAATTCGTCTAAACCTGCATGAAAACAGAATAATTGATCACCCCAAGGAGAAGTTTCAAAATTTTCAACACATTGTTCGTAAGCTTCTTCGTCAATTTCTATAGCGTCGATTTGTTCAGCATTGCTTCTTTGGGCTAACATCAAGGATAAAATTCCGGTACCAGCGCCTATATCTAAAATAGTGTCAGGATTATTAATTAATGGAGTCCATGCACCCAATAAAACACTATCAGTGCCTATTTTCATTGCGCATCGTTCTTGATTAACGTGGAATTTTTTGAAGGTAAAAGTCATTGGATTTATCCAAGATACAAATCAACCAATCCTTCAGGTGTTTCTAAAGTAATGGTTTTGTCTTTTCGGTCTAAAGCGATAATGAAATCATCAATTAGCGGAATTAAAATTTCAGTTCCGTTTTTGTCTATTTCAAAAAGAGGTTGCGCACCGCTATCATTAATGGCTGCAATTTTTCCAATGTTACCTCTTTTGGTGTCTATCACATCAAATCCGATTACTTCGTGAAAGTAGAATTGTGTTCCTTCTAATTTGGGTAACATAGAAAGTGGAAGGTAGATTTCGCTGCCCATAATTTCGTCGGCATCTTCTTCAGTTTGAATATCTTCAAAACGAACGCGTAGAAATTTTTCTTTATGAAGCGAACTACTTTCAATAAAAAATGGAACCAGTGTTTTGTTGAGTTCAACAAATACTGATTCCAAATTTTGATACAATTGGGGTTCGTCGGTATCTAAATACGCTAATACTTCCCCTTTGAAACTAAATTTTTTTGCGATTTTACCTAAATAGAAACAATCTTCTTTACGCATGTAATCGCTTTATGATTAAGCTTCTGTTTCTTCGTTGCTTTCTTCAGCTGTAGGAGCTTCTTCAACTGCTGGAGTTTCTTCAGCTACTGCTTCAACTTCAGGAGTTTCCTCAACTACAGTTTCTTCAACTTCTGGAGCTGCTTCAACTTCTGGAGCTGCTTCTTCAGTTACTGCTTCAACTGCTGGAGTTTCCTCAACTACAGTTTCTTCAACTGCTGGAGCTTCTACTTCGGCTTCAACTTCAGCTACTTCTTCAACTTTCGCTGCTTCAGCTTGAGCTGCAATACGTTTTGCGTTAGCTTCTTTTTCAGCTTTTAAAGCTTTTGCTTTTGCTGCTTCATCTGCTTTTGACAATCCTGCTTTTTTAGCATCAACCTTGTTTGCTTTTTCGTCTAACCAAGCTGCTAATTTAGCATCTGCTTGCTCTTGCGTTAAAGCACCTTTACGAACTCCTCCATCTAAATGGTGTTTTAATAAAGCACCTTTGTAAGATAAAATTGCTCTTGCCGTATCAGTTGGTTGAGCTCCGTTGTGTAACCATTGAACAGCACTTTCTAAGTTCAAATCAATAGTTGCTGGATTAGTGTTTGGATTGTAAGTTCCGATTTTTTCTAAGAATTTACCATCTCTTTTTGAGCGTGCATCTGCTGCAACAACCCAATAAAAAGGTTTCCCTTTTTTTCCGTGTCTTTGTAATCTAATTTTTACTGACATAATCTTGTGATTAATTTAAGGTACTCGACCTTGGTTATTTAAGGGTGCAAATATATAAAACTTTGTAATATAAATAAGATAACTCTGTAAAAAATATTTTTTACTCTGATTTTGTGTTTGTTTGGATAAAAAACTTATTTTTGTTTCCCCAACATTTAATAAACCCTTAAAAAATGAAAAAAATTCTTTCTTTCTTTGCTATTGTTGCTTTATTTAGTGCCTGTGAGCAAGATATTCAGACCAATACTCCTGGTTTTCAAGCCAAACGTAATGATGTACAATGGCGAGCAAATAATGCAAGTGTTGCTGTCGATGCAACTGGAGGAATGACTATTACCGCGTATTCATCTTATGAAACGGTTGTTTTGAAAACCAATTCAACAAATGTTGGTACATATTACTTAGGTACACAAAACGCAAGTAATTTTGCTTCATATACTTCAAATGCTGCTGGACTTCCAGATTTTTATGACACAAGTGTCGTAGAAGGACCTGCTTACAAACTTTCAAATTTATTAACACCCGGAACAGGTTATACTACTTCGGCTGCTGCTCAAACAAGTGGTGGTTCAGGTTCAGGTTTGCGACTTGCCTTAACAACTTTATCTGGAGCTGTTACTAAGGTTACAGTGGTTTCTAGAGGATTAGGATATGTTGCAGGAGATATAGTAACAATTCGAGGAGGTAATAATAATGCCACAGTTCGAATAGAAAATGTGCAACAAAGTAATGGGGAAATCACCATTGAAGACATTTCAGGAGGCTTGTTTACAGGCACCTTTAAATTGAATGCTACAAATGAAGATGGTGAAGTGATTACTTTTTCAGAAGGGCATTTTTATAAAATACCACTAGGACAATAATAAATTTTAAAAAAATAGGGATAACCACTTGAAGAAATTTAAGTGGTTTTTTTGTTAATAACTAAAATTGCTCCTTAATGACTTAAAATGTATTTTTGATAAATCTCAAATTCGTATTGTTAAGCTTTGGAATTTGAATTTTTGAATTTGGAATTTTACCACTATGTATTTAATTTTCGATACCGAAACCACCGGATTACCTAGAAGTTGGTCAGCACCTATTACAGATACTGATAACTGGCCTCGTTGTATTCAAATAGCTTGGCAGTTGCACGATGAGATGGGAAATTTAATCGAGCATCAAGATTATTTGGTAAAACCCGAAGGTTTCAATATTCCGTATGATGCCGAACGAATTCATGGTATTTCTACCGAATTGGCAATGGAGCAAGGAATTTTGTTATCGGAAGTTTTAGAAAAATTCAATATTGCACTTTCTAAAACTAAATTCATTGTTGGGCAAAATGTAGGATTTGATGTAAATATCATGGGATGTGAATTTCATCGAATGAACATTGGTTCGGATATGATTAAAATGCCTGTTTTAGATACGTGTACCGAAATAACAGCTAATTTATTGAAGTTACCAGGTGGAAGAGGCGGAAAGTTTAAATTACCAACATTAACCGAATTACATCAATATCTTTTTAACCAACCTTTTGCAGAAGCACACAATGCAACTGCCGATGTGGAAGCTACAACGCGCTGTTTTCTGGAGTTAATCAAAAGAGAAATTTTTACCAAAGAAGAGCTTGATGTAACTCCCGACTATTTTAGAAGTTTCAAAGAAAAAAATCTGGGCGAAATTCAATTAATCGGATTACAACATATTAATCTAAAACAAGCCTCTGACGAAATTAGAGCGCGTTTGAAAAAAATTGAACAAGAAGAAGTTCAAACCACGATTTCAAACGATATAAAATCAGATTTAAAAGAGGCTGCTTTTGCACATTTGCACAATCATACGCAGTTTTCGGTATTGCAATCAACTATTGCGGTAAATGATTTGGTAAGCGCTTCAGCAAAATTTAATATGCCTGCAGTTGCTATCACAGATACAGGTAACATGATGGGCGCTTTTCATTTTGTAAGTGCCGTAATGAATCATAACAAAGCTGCAAAAACAAAAATTGAAGCAGCAATTGAAGCGGGCGAAATTCCGACAGAAACTGAAATCAAGCCGATTGTAGGTTGTGAATTCAATATCTGTGACGATCATAAAGATAAGACCAAAAAAGACAACGGTTATCAAATTGTTTTATTGGCAAAAAACAAAAAAGGCTATCATAATTTAGCCAAAATGTCATCTATTGCCTACACGGATGGTTTTTATTACGTGCCGCGTATCGATAGAAAAATTATTGAGCAATATAAAGAAGATATCATTGTTTTATCGGGAAATTTATACGGAGAAATTCCGAGTAAAATTCTGAATGTTGGGGAAAGTCAAGCCGAAGAAGCTTTGATTTGGTGGAAGCAGCAATTTGGTGCTGATTTTTATTTGGAAGTCATGCGACACAAGCAAGAAGATGAAATTCGAGTAAATCAAACATTAATAGCTTTCGCAAAAAAGCATAATGTGAAGTTGGTTGCAACCAATAATACGTATTACGTTAATAAAGAAGATGCCAACGCACACGATATTTTATTGTGTGTAAAAGAAGGCGAAAAACAAGCAACGCCAATTGGTCGCGGTCGCGGATATCGATATGGATTGCCTAATCAAGATTATTATTTTAAATCGGGTGACGAAATGAAGCAACTTTTTGTTGATTTACCCGAAGCGATTATCAATATTCAGGAAATTATCGATAAAGTAGAAATTTATTCCTTGTATCGCGATGTTTTACTTCCAAAATTTAAAATTCCTGATGAATTTGAAGTTTCAGAAGATGCCGAAGACGGTGGCGTGCGAGGCGAAAATAATTATTTAAGACATTTAGCCTACAAAGGTGCCGAAAAACGATATCCCGAACTTTCCGATGATATCAAAGAACGGTTAGATTTTGAATTAATTACGATTGCTAATTCGGGTTATCCAGGCTATTTTTTGATTGTTCAAGATTTTATTGCCGAAGCCCGAAAAATGGACGTATCCGTGGGTCCAGGTCGTGGTTCGGCTGCAGGTTCGGCTGTTGCCTATTGTTTAGGAATTACCAATATTGACCCTATTAAATACGATTTACTTTTTGAGCGTTTCTTAAATCCCGATCGTGTTTCTATGCCCGATATCGATATCGATTTTGATGATGAAGGTCGCGGTCGCGTTATGGATTATGTCATCAATAAGTATGGCGCGAATCAGGTAGCACAAATCATTACCTATGGTAAAATGGCTACAAAATCGGCTATTAGAGACACCGCTCGTGTGCTAGATTTACCATTGTTTGAAGCGGATCGAATTGCCAAATTGATTCCAGGAATGATGCCTGCCAAATGGAATTTAGCTCGGTTTTTAGCAGAAGACGAAAGCGAAGTCAAAAAGGCATTACGTTCGGAAGAATTTGAAAAAGTAAAAGAACTAATTGGAATTGCTAATGCAGAGGATTTAGCAGGAGAAACCATTCAGCAAGCAAAAGTATTAGAAGGTTCAATCCGAAATACCGGAATTCATGCCTGTGGAGTGATCATTACACCTAGTGATATTACAAATTTTGTTCCCGTTACAACTGCAAAGGATTCCGATTTATATGTTACTCAATTTGACAACTCGGTAGCCGAAAGCGCCGGTTTGTTAAAGATGGACTTTTTAGGATTAAAAACCCTAACCTTAATAAAAGATACGGTTAAATTGGTCAAATACCGTTTAAATATCGATTTGGATCCAGATAATTTCCCAATTGACGATGCAAAAACATATGAGTTATTCCAACGAGGCGAAACGGTAGGGATATTTCAATATGAATCTCCTGGAATGCAAAAATACATGAAGGACTTAAAACCAACTGTTTTTGCCGATTTAATTGCTATGAATGCACTATATCGTCCGGGACCATTGGAATATATTCCTTCATTCGTTCGAAGAAAAAACGGCGAAGAAGAAATCAAATACGATATAGAAGCCTGTGAAGAATACTTAGCTGAAACCTATGGAATTACTGTTTATCAAGAACAAGTAATGCTTTTGTCACAATCATTAGCTGGATTTACAAAAGGTGATGCCGACGTACTTCGAAAAGCAATGGGTAAAAAAGATAAGCCTGTTTTGGATAAAATGAAACCTAAATTCATCGAGCAAGCTTCAGAAAAGGGTCATGATTCGACTATTTTAGAGAAAATTTGGAAAGACTGGGAAGCGTTTGCTAGTTATGCGTTTAACAAATCGCATTCCACTTGTTATGCTTGGATTGCCTATCAAACCGCTTATTTAAAAGCACATTATCCTGCAGAATACATGGCTGCGGTGCTTTCAAATAATATGAACGACATCAAGCAAGTCTCGTTTTTCATGGAAGAATGTAAACGCATGGGATTAGACGTTTTAGGACCAGATGTGAATGAATCGTTCTATAAATTTACAGTAAACGAAAATTATGCTGTGCGTTTTGGAATGGGAGCTGTTAAAGGAGTAGGAGCAGGAGCCGTTCAAACTATAGTTGAGAATAGAAAAGAGGGTAACTATAAATCTATTTTTGATTTTTCGAAGCGAATTGATTTGCGTGCAGCGAACAAAAAAGCATTTGAAAATTTAGCATTAGCAGGAGGTTTTGATGGTTTTGCTGAAACCCACCGTGCACAATATTTTCATCATGATGGCGACGGAATTACGTTTTTAGAAAAGGCGATTCGGTATGGATCCAAATTTCAAGAAAACGAAAACTCTTCGCAAGTAAGTTTGTTTGGCGATGCTTCTGAAGTACAAATTGCAGAACCCACCGTGCCTCCTTGTGAAGATTGGAGTACGATGGAAAAATTAGCCAAAGAAAAAGAAGTTGTTGGAATTTACATTTCGGGTCATCCATTAGATGAATATAAATTTGAGATGAAATATTTCTGCTCGGCAAAATTGGAAACGCTAAAAAACTTAGCACAGCATTTGGGTAAAAATCTTTCCTTTGGCGGAATTGTAACTAATGTACAGCATCGAACTGCCAAAAACGGTAAAGGATGGGCAACCTTTGTTTTAGAAGGCTATGACGAAAGTTATGAGTTCCGAATTTTTGACGAAGATTATTTAAAACACCGCCATTTCTTGTTGCAAAACCAGTTCGTGTTTTTTAAAATTAATGTAAAAGAAGGTTGGGTCAATCGCGAAACGGGTAAAAAATCAGATCCTAGAATTCAATTTATAGACGCAAAAATGTTGGCGGATGTATTGCCGTCATTTGCCAAAAAATTGATCATTCATTTAGATATTAAAGAGTTACATTCCAATTTTGTGGCTGAATTAAATGAATTATTTACAGCAAACAAAGGCGAAAATTCGGTAACCTTTGAAGTAATGGAATTAGAACGCATTAAAAAAACCATAGAGTTGAGTCCGGTTATTGTTGAAGAAGAAATTGTAAATACAGA
>Ga0247722_10001505_pt1 | contig 12807 bp, 14 predicted proteins | sample MSEWelMarce3H_FC_FD_189094 | JGI IMG/M metagenome (GOLD analysis project Ga0247722, IMG submission 189094) | Subsurface sediment microbial communities from gas well in West Virginia, United States - MSEEL Well Study Marcellus 3H_FC | ecosystem: Environmental > Terrestrial > Deep subsurface >... | reverse complement strand
GTTCAAAAGGGAACCTACGGTTCCCTTTAAAATTGAAGTCTTTTTTTGATTTTTTTTGGTAATTATAAAATAAAATAATATGTATTCACCAAAATGCCAAGAACTGCTAAGAAAATAGATGAGCCTGAGAAGGTGACCAACAAAATCGGAGGGTCCAAGCCTGCGACCGAGAAGCCTGCGCCTGCAACGACAGAAGAACCAGAAGTGTGTAGCATATGCTACGAAGAATTTGACAGTAAAAAGAAGGAAATGTGTATACACGAAGTACAAACAAGTGAAAAAATAATACAACACAAGTGCCATGAAACGTGCGGCGATCAATGGATAAAACGCTGTGTTAAAAACGGGATAACTCCATTTTGCCCAATGTGTCCAACCGTAAAGATACAGTTGAAAAAGAAAGAGATTCCTGTAGCAAAACAAACAACTTCCGCATACAGAGCGGCTGCAATTGAGCGTTTCCAAAGGATTGATGTAAATTGCCCAACTTTGTTCGGAATTATGATCTGCATCGACAATAATTACATAAAGTGCTATATGAACTACAACATGCAGTTGAACTCAAATTCGTTGTTGAGCGACATCAAGCAATTTATATTGTCCGAAAGCGATGAAATTTACGCAAGCACTAGTGCAATTGTACAATCAAAGATTCGGTTTAATTTGAATTATCAAAACTGGAAGGAATGGAAGTATCCTAGGGTAAGAATCGCGGACACACACTTTGCAATTCCGCCATATACCCAAAAAATTGGATTATTCCACGAAGGAGTATTGGAGGACAATGCCACGCTGGGTGATTTGTACATCCAGTATCAAACTTTGGCGGGAGAAATGTATCGCCCCCCCCCCACTACAATCAGACCGAACCCGACTAGTGGTCATACACTTGGAGCGAATATTGAATATGCGCTTTCAAACATATACATGGATAAACTTGTCCGTAGAGAATACCCAACTGGCCCGGACGACCCTGGACATAGCACGTATGCGTTCATAAATCCCGAAAATCCCGTAATTTTAACCGCGCATAATGTTGTTAGAGCAACGCGTCATTCGGTATCGTGGATCGCCGTGCACCTAGAGTATGAGTAATTTGTATATTTTACAACAAACAAATTATAAAAAAAGAAAGAAAAATTATAAAATAAAAATTATAAAAGAAATAAAATAAAAATTATAAAATAAAAATTATAAAAGAAATAAAATAAAAATTATAAAAGAAAAGTTGGAAAAATTATAAAAATAAAATACAAAAGAAAAGTTGGAAAAATTATAAAAATAAAATACAAAAGAAAAGTTGAAAAAAAAAGAAAAAGGGAAGGGGTCGTAGGGGAAAGGCGCCCATCGGCGCCGACGGTCGGACGCTTTGCGTCCTTAACCGTAGGTTTCCCTACTTGAAATCCAAGATTTCTCCTTTTTTCTCGGTTGGAAATTCTTTTTGTCCATAGACATCTTGCAACAACAACCACTCAAACATTCCACCCAAATAAATATGCACATTCTTGAATCCAAGAGAAGTCAATTGTTTCTGTTTGTTCACCAATTTTTCATATTCTTTGCAATTTCTCCCATAAATGATTATGTCCTTTTCATAATCATTTTTAGACATCATATTGTTTATTTTTTCTGATTCCTTCTCTGCAACGACCGTTCCCAAAATGAGCACTTTCTCTGTTTCATCCATTGTGTGAATTAATATGGCTTGCATTTCTTTCAATGTTTCAAAATTAATTAGGTTGGAAATACCGTTTCCCATTTATGAATCATAGAGAAAAGACTTTATATTTATTTGTTTATGCATACCGAATGTATTTATGCATACCTGGTTCTCTTGTTTCTACCTCCTTTTTTCTTTAGTTTTCGCGTTTTCTTTAGAGGAACCGGCGTTAAACCATCATCAAATTTGGAACCAATGCTTGCAAGTGGAGTTTTCTCTCCACCAACGTAAAATTGAGTCATATATTTCTTTGGAATCTTACCATTTGTCAACAAACCTTTTGAAATTGCCTGCAACTTCTCAAACATTTTTGCGTCTTTTTTATCAGGGTCGCCATTAAATGACTCCACAATAATTCCATTATTCCGATTCTTATTGTGAATGACGTTTGCTGGCCGATTATCAACCAAAAATGTATTGGCCTTGGTAATTCCGAGTTCGGGATGTTTGTCTACAATAAAATCCAGCTCCTTATCCAGCATCCCCGTGGACATATTCTCTCTGGAATATACGAATTTAAATAGCGATTCCGAATTGTTGTATTTTTTTTCAATCCGTTCCACCACTTTTTCGGCATATTCTTTGGTTCCATAAGTCCAAATGCCTAAAATGATTTTCTCTCCATTTGATTTTACAAATTCTACAAATTTTTTGAGTCCGGGGCGAATAACCATTCTGTCTTTTCCAATCAGGTTTTCTTCATAGTCAAATTTTTGGGGTGAAAAATGGTCGGGTCCATATTGCAAAAGCGTCTCGTCAATGTCAAAAACCAAACAAATTTTATCCATAATTGATTTAAAAGTTATTATACAGTAATACTAGATAAATGTCCTGTAATGTATGCTGTTCAAATTATAATAAATCTCTCCATTCCGAGGTAAAATGCTATTTCCCGAGTTGCGAGTATTCCGCGTGCAAAGAATGCATCCGAACCTATTTGACCGGGATTACCGCCGAACCCCACTGTATGAAATGTAAAAACAAATGGAGTTTGGAGTTCACCAAATCTTCTCTAAATGCATCTTTTATGGAAACCGATTACAAAACCCATCGCAAAGAAATATTGGCAGATAGTGCAATTGCAAAGATTCCCGAGTACTATGAGGGCGCCCTGCGTTATGGCCAATTGACGGAATCCGATATAAAGTTGAAAGAAATTCTTGCGCAAGTCGCCGAACATCGGGCCGAAATCAATAAGCTTTATGTGGAATACGACCGCGTTCGCAGAGAAATGGACAACAAGGGTCCAGTGGAATCTCGTAAATTCGTGATGCAGTGCCAAAACGACGGTTGTCGCGGTATGTTGACAACCCAATACAAATGCGACATATGCACCAAATTCACGTGCCCCAAATGTTTTTTGCCGGTTGAAGGAGAGAAAGCCGACCACGTCTGCAAACAGGAAGACATTGACACGGTGGAGGAATTGCGGAAAAATACGCGACCCTGTCCCAATTGTGGTCTCCGCATTTCCAAAATAGACGGATGCGACCAAATGTGGTGCATTGAGTGCAAGACCGCATTCAGTTGGTCCAAGGGGACGGTAGAGAAGGGGGTCGTCCACAATCCGCACTATTACCAATGGATGAGACAAAACGGCGGGGTTCCTAGAAACCCGAATGAACACAATGAGGGATGTGGCAACGATTTTATAAATACATCGCGAAGAATCAACGAAATCGTGTTTGACTGTTTAAAATCCAAAAAATACTATATCAAATTCAACGAAACCGTTGAAGGGATGGCATTCAAATGCGAAGATACCCAGAATAAATGCGCGTTGCTAAAAGAGAAAGTGGTTATAATGATGGATTCTACAATAGAGACCGAACGGGAAATCCGCGACTTTTACAAATATTTTTCGGGGTTTCACCGATACATAAATCATATGGAATATACGGAACTCAGACCTCTTTTGAATAATATACGTATGCGAGAACAAAATAAAGATGCTATCTACCAGTATATTTTGAATCAAATCAACAAAACTCTTTTATCGGACGAACTAATCCGCACAGACAACTTGAATATGAAAGAACGCGCCCATTGCGATATATTGGAAGCATTGGTTGTGGTGGGTAAACAACTTATGATTGACTGTATGAACGAAATGGATACTCTTGCCAAAAATTTTCCACTTGCTCTCTTATTCAATACAAAAATAGAAGGAATTAATTTTACTGGAACAAAATGGGCGAAAGAATTTTTAATGAATTCTGTAAATTTAGTTCCGGAAGAAATTACAATTTTTCAGAAGAATTTGCATGCGATTTTTGAAAAGTATAAAACCGCCATAAGCAAATATTGTGCATATTCAAACATTGAGTCTATCAAATTTTTAATGACCTATGGCAGCAAAAAGACGTTGGTTACGTGGAATTATTTTGATGGTTGTGTGGATTATTGTCAGTTCAAAACCAAGGGCGATATGGTTCAGGCCATCAATAATTTCAAGGTGTTTTATGACAGTTGCAATGCGGGAACTAAAGAAAACATGGATGAAACCGAAGAAAATAAAGCACCGGTAGAAAATACATTTGTATCAAATGATACCCTATCAAACAAAAAAACTGTATAAAAAGAATTCGTATAAAACAACCATAAATGTTTTCTTTGCGCCAATGGCAAAAAAGAGTTGTCAATGAAGACCAAATTATTGTGCAAGCATCCACAACTGACGGACTTGACGGACAAACCGGTCCAACCATTGGAATGTCCTATGTGTATTCCAATTTTAAAAATATGACTACCGAATTCCAAATTGGTGGTCATGACAATCTGGTATTGTGCGCAATAAGTACTGAAACTGACCAACGCCGTCGCGGAACAGAACCAATCAATCGGAAAAAAATCGTAGAGAATCTGGAAACAAAATCAATCCAAAATGTTTCACTGCAAGGCCTAGAATATTTCAAAAGTCTTCCAAAATACAAATTCGTGATCAGTCCTGAGGGCAACGGAATAGATTGCCACCGGCATTATGAGGCACTTATGGCGGGGTGCATACCCATTGTTGAAGACAATTCGTTAATCCGCAGCAAATATGGAGACGTGCCGTTTTTATTTACGACAGATTACAGTGAAATTACACCAGAGTACTTGGCAAAAAAATACGAGGAAATGATAGACAAGGTGTGGGATTTCAGAAAACTGTTTATCACAAATTGGTCCCCTGAAGAACAGATGCTGATTCGGTACCGCGGAAATTTTTGGTGTATGAAACTGGCCGACAACAATTGGTACAAAGACAATAATATATTTATGAATACGCCACCTTGTTCAGAATTTGGAAAACAAATTATCTATACTTTGGAAATCAATAAACACTACTTATAGTTTTGAAAAGTATATAAACATATTTCACCATTATTTACAACAATGGAATTAACACACAATCAAATTGAAAACTTAGTTCAGCGTTTTCCCAAATTAGAACTTTCTTATGAAACATTTGCGCATAAGAAAGTTTCATCCAATTATGATATTTGCATTTCGGTTCCAGCCGGGAAAAAACAGTTTGCGTGGTTCACCTTCTACGGCGCAGAAGATGTGTGCTACTTAATGGACATCAACAAAGACCAAAAGGTTGTCAAAGTTGTGAAAATTGATATCCATGTTCCATATAAGCTGGCACTTGGAACTGTGCTGTATGGAACCATGTGTACCATTGACGAAAAACAGGTGTTTGTCATTGAAGACATCTACTATTTCCGCGGTCTGCCTATAAAACAGTTCACATTTGGCGAAAAACTGACCTACTTCCATACACTAATGACTGAATATTTGAAATCAACTATGTTCGCGCTCCCGTATATGACGTTGGTAAAAGGCGACAATGCGTTGTTGGAATCGTTGCAATTCTACGAATCTATGGTTACCAAAACTGCCTATACAACCCACCACGTCCAGTTTCGCTCTTCCGAAACGGTATCGCCTTATTTAAACCACACATATAAGAAAAAACAAGAACAAGCAATGGTATATGAACCTGACGTGATTCTGTTTCCCAGAGCAGATTTGAACTATACAGCACAATCCACGCTTCGGACTGCGGTCTTCCGCGTCACCGCGGATATTCAAAACGATGTTTATCATTTGTTTGCGTATGATGGTAAGACAAAAGACTATACGTATGTCAACATTGCGTATATTGGGACGCGTTCTTTGAGCGTCTATATGAACAATTTATTCCGAAACATCCGAGAGAATAAAAACGTGGATTATGGGGAGGAAAGCGAGGACGAAGACACATTTCAAAATGTGAATCCGGACAAATATGTGGATTTGAAAAAAGAGTACAAGATGAATTGTGTGTTTCAGAATAAGTTTAAAAAATGGGTTCCGGTCAGTGTGGTTGAAAATATTTCTCGCTGTGTCAATATGAACGATTTGTTATTTTGCAACAATAGTCAAAATGCCAATCCGACCGGAAAACCATATAACAATGGTAATTATAATAAGGGACCAAACAAACCATATGGAAATGGTAATTATAAACCATACAATAATGGAACAGGCAACTCAAATGCAAAACCTTATAGCAATGGTAATTATAAACCATACAATAATGGAACAGGCAACTCAAATGCAAAACCTTATAGCAATGGTATTCAGCGTGCGAAGCACGCTTACGCATTATGAACCACCCTCCTTTTATAAGGGAGAGTCCCTTAACCTATATTATTAGTATAGGTTAAGCAAAGCGGAAGCGACGAGTTCCCTTTAAATAATTAAAACAAAAACCGCATAAATATATATTAAGTTATACACACATATGCAGTTCATCAGCGTGTTTAACTACGGAGTGATTGAAATTGCAAAAAACCATATTAAATCGTTGAGAGAATGCGGAATTACCAACCATTGTTCCTATGTGACAGATGAAGAATCTTTCATTGAATTCACCGCACTTAATTATCCCGTAGTTTATGTCAAGAATTATGGAACAAATATAGAAAATTTTAATTTCGGAACTGTGGATTTCAATAATATGTCGTTTTTGCGGTATTATATCATTGAGATATTATTGCAAGAGGGGATAGATGTCTGGTATTTGGACGTAGACACGGTTGTTCTAAAAAGTTTGGTACCCATATATTTAGATTTTAAAAGTCAAGATGAATATGATACTTGTTTTCAAACAGACTTGAATATGCCGTGTACCGGGTGTATGTTATTACTATCAACAGAGAAAAACAAACAGTTTGTAAAAACCATTATGCAAAATAAAACGAACCAAACCAACGACCAAATATTGGTCAATGCCATTTTGCGACAACATCCAATTATAAATTACGTTCAATTTTCACATTTTATCTTTCCAAATGGTGTTATGTTTTTTGGAGATGATTTTGTGAATGTTCCAGAGTATTTGGTGGATATAAAAAGAGAATATATGAATACAGAGAAAGAAACATATCTTGTTCATGCAAACTGGATGGTTGGCGATGAAACCAAGAAAAATGCATTTAAGAAATATGGATTGTGGAAACTATAAAAAAAGATGAGTTCTTTTTTTTAAATTTTTCCAAGTTTTATATTTTTTTCAAATATTTTCCAAGTTTTATTTTTTTTTCAAATATTTTCCAAGTTTTATTTTTATTTTCAAATGTTTTTCCAAGTTTTATTTTTATTTTCAAATGTTTTTCCAAGTTTTATTTTTATTTTTAGTTATTTTTCAAAGAATCCCGAATGTGCTTCTTCACAAGCCCAGGCGTGATTTTCCTGCACAAATAGTGGACCGAAGTGCGATACGTTTCTTCGCAAACTAGGAACCCGCTATTGTACAAATGCATGTATAAATCCAAATTGTCTTCCACAATAATGTTTGTGTGAATATAGTTGGAGTTAAAATATTTCATTTGTGTATTTTCCGCTTTCAACTCGCGCAAACAAACCCCAAAATGTGCCTCGATAAGCAGAATCACTCGGACATCAACCGAATATTTGAGACAAACACCCAGTAAATTAAATGCGAGGTCTACACTGTTATCTTCTGTTAGAAGAAGAAGTTCCTTGAGATTTTCAAAATTATGCACCGCATGATGCAACAGACCAACCAGGGGTTTATTGTAGTATTCCAAAAACAAATGCAGCATTTTGATAGAAGCAAATTCGCAAACGGCTCTTTCCAACCTGCTTGTAATCGGGATGCGAGAATCAAAGAGGATGCGCGCAATCTCCAAATTGTCATTTTGGACGGCGGGTTTCATCAAATCGTCAGTTATCATACACCCCTTTTCAATGCCGTGTTTGGTTATTTCAACGTGGTTGTTGGTAACCGCGTAATACAAAAGGGGAAATACCCGCAGCATTCCCTCGTCTAGAATAATTCCGCGACCATCTCTCTCCACGATGTAGTCAAACAGCTCAATTTGATTGCGCTTCATACAGGTCATAATAATGGAGCTTTGCCTTTCCGTGAACAATGTTATCATTTGGTTGGAAAGGTTCGAAATATCTTTTTGCGGAAGTTGGAAGGGCGACGAATTTGGGTCTTCTCGCCAGAATCGTTCCAGGTTTCGGAAAATTTCGGAGTAGACTTTTCGGTCAAAATCAAAATAGCAGTCGGACCGAATGATTTGGTCAAACTTGGCTTGCGAATCAATTTCAAAATTGGAGACATATACCTCATCCAAAATGTCAATGTGGGTTTCGTCGGGACACAGTGCACGCAAATGGGTGAAATGTGCGGACTCGGTGATGTGCGCGGGGAGGTCGGTAATAAGATAAGATGATATCATTTATTAAAATTAATTGGGTTTGGTTATTTTATAAATTACGTCATTTTACAGAAAAAGATTTCAATTTTGACTCGGCAAGGAAATACACCGACCGAAAAGAAAAATGAGACAAATCTCATTTTCTTTTCGTAGGGCGTAATTTGTTATTTGCAGGATATTGCAATTGGACAATCTCTCTATAAAACCACGCTCCACTGTTTTGAAACAAAGGGCCCTCTATACCGAATAATTTATTCCAAATTGGTTTCTAAAAGATGTTTGCGAACAAGTCCCGGCGTAATTCGCAATCGTCGGTACTTGATTGCAATTCGCAAAATGTCTTCATCCACTGCGAACCCATTTTTGTACAAATAGTTGTATAATTCCAAGTTGTCATCGTATATGATGTTGATTCCAATACAATAATGCGTTGAGTAGTTTCGGTTGTAATAGGTCCGGAATGCTTTAATCGTCACGCCAAAGTATTGTTCAATGAAGATCACGGTCTCTACGCTCGCCGATTTTATAATGCATTCGTTCAATAGTTCGTATGGGCCATTTGTTGGTTCTAATGAAATATCATAGTTGGTTAAGATTTCTTTCAGGTTTGTAAAGCTGGGGACTGCGTGTATAAGGAGGGATACCGGCGATTTTCCGCGTTTGGAAACGTGGTCTTCCAAAAATAGTTTGAACATGTTTGGCGGTGTGCGTTCGCATATCTCGGATTCATTGGCGAAAAGAATTTGAACATTGTTGTCCAATAACAATTTGAAAATTTCCAGATTTGCCGAAGTAATTGCCGGGTTTATCAAACTGCTCGTTATTTTCAATCCGATTTCTATACAGCGATGTATCATTTCTACATTTTGGTATAGAACCGCATAATACAAAAGTGTGTCCGACTCAAAAGAATTGTGTGTGCGTCCTTCTTTCTCGTAAACATAGTCAAATAGTTCAATGTATCCGAACTTCATACATGTGGACATAATATTACGGTCTTCTAGTAAAACACGTACCTGGTTTGCAAAGAACGACGTGTCTTGTTCAACCAGTGTAATCGGCGCCGAATTGGGGTTCGTATTCCAGTACTCTTCAATCTTTCCGAAAATTTCAATGCGTGTCTTCTTGCTGAACCCGAAAAAGTCGTCGGTCTTTATAATCCGGTCCAAATCGGCTTGGCACGTGATATTGAAATCGGGGAAAATCATGTCGTCCTGGATATGAAACACGGTTTCTTCGGAAAATAATGAGCGCCAGTTGATAAAATGCGTGGATTCCAGGATATAATCGGGCAATGCGACAATTGGATATGACTTGCCAACAGTTTTTTCGTAAAATTCGGTCATAATGTTATTTATAAGGTGAATAAAATTTATAAGTATTTATCTTTATACTTACTTATAAATGGGGGTAAATAAATTCAATTTTTTGGATTACTCTACATAGGCATCCTCTGTAAGTTCCTCCGTCATTTCAATATAAACGGGCTCTTTAGGCTCCTTGAGCTTCGGCTTCTTCGGCTTCTTTTCGCTTGCAACCTTCTTTGCAGCGGGCTTCTTCTTTTTGGGCTTGATTTCTTCATCACTCTCCACGATTTCCTCTTCCTCCTCTGAAGCCACGTCGTCGTCCTCGGGGTCCGAACTGACTACAAAATCGTCCTTCACATATCCTTGCTTGGTTTTAGGCAAACCGGTGTCGTCTTCCTCATCCTCCTCTTCCTCTTCATCCGAATCGCCAATGTCCGAGTACCCGCCATACAAATGGTCCATAATGTCCTTGAACTCCTGTGTGCCCATATCGGTAATTTTCTCATTTACGTAAAGGATAGCAGCGCAACTGCCGAAAAAAAGGACGTTGTCAATTGGCGGTGGGAACTCGTACTTGTTCTCGGTGTTTGCACGACCAGTAATCTTGCCGTAAATCTCCAACTTGTACTCGGTGTCGTTAAAATCAACAGACCACGCGTGTGCGAGAGAAAACCCTTCGTTACCCTTAAATCCGCATTTCTTGTATAAATCCACTAGGTCCGCGGTTTTTGCGTTCTTTAGAGAACCTGATTTTTCAACAATGATGAAAGATGGCATTTAGTGTAATTAGTGAAAAATTTTTATATCGTTTTGATAAGATTTTCTTTTCTTAAAATTATTTGATTAAATCTTTTTAACAAGATATTATTTTCTTAAAATAATGTATAATATGAATACTGTTCGTAAAAATGTTAAGGGTGGAAATATTATTGGAGACGCTTTAGGATCACTGATGGGTAAAACAGAAGAGGTTGCCAGTGATGTTAGTGAAAAAGTTGGTGATGTTGCCAGTGATGTTAGTGAAAAAGTTGGTGATGTTGCAGGACAGGTTAGTGATGTTGCCGGACAGGTTAGTGATGCTGCCAATAAAGAAGGAGGTGCAAAAAAATCCAACAAGAAGAGAATGTCCGACAAGAAGAACTCTAATAAGAAGAGAGGGGGCTCCAAGAAAAACAAGTCTAACAAGAAGAGAAGAACCGACAAGAAGAAGTCCGACAAAAAGCGTTAAAGCAATAAAAAACTTATTTACTTCCTGAATATACGAATGTTGGGATGGGTATTTAACATTTCCATAATTTCTCTACTTGTTATTTTAATTTTCCATTATGCATTTGATTTTTTTGCGCCGAATAAATCAACGGACAACATAATTGACCTCAAAGTTCAAAAATACAAAAATATCATTGACGCAATGGTCCAACAACAAAAAGAAACCAATTTCAAAAAAGCGTATCAAGAAGAAACCGGCGACCCATTGGCAGTAGAAGATGACGGTTTAGAAGAACTAGAACTCTATATAAGGGAACTAAGGGAACCTGAGGTTCCCTTATGAACCCTCCTTTAATAAAATAAATTTGAATATTATTATCAAATTTGTTTTGATAATAACCACCATCAAATCCAATTATAGTGGGTTACTTTTAGCATGGGGTCATAGGGCGTAAGCTAAGCTGATACGGCGAGTTCCTTTACTTGTGAATCTATGTTATTGATAAATATCTCCAAAGCCTGCACATTGTTTGACGCGGAATAGTCTTTGCACAAAAACTCAATCAAGTCCAAAACCACTTTGATTCTATCACTTGTCCAAAAACCGTTCATAATCTTCAAAGTTCCTTCGTCATAGATGGAGGTCATCGCATCCTTTTTGAAAATCTTGTCAAACGTGTATTCATCCAACGAGTTCTCAATTATTCCAATGTATAAATTTAGGCACAGAACAATGACTGGACAAGCTTTGTATGTTTCTTTCAATTTAATTAAGCCATTGATTGCACAGCTGAATAATTTTTTGATACCGGGGACCTTGTCGGTAAAACGCATACACAAAAAATTATCACAGGCAAAGTGGATGGGGTTGTACAAATACTGGATCTCGGTCTTGTTGGCGCTGTAATAAATCCGGCAAATGGACTGGAAATAGCCGGGTTCCTGGAGATACATTACGTTGTCCTGGACGCGGAATTTTGTGCCGATGGGTTTATTGCTGAGAATGGCGAGCTTGATTATAATAGACAGCGGATCCAAAACAAACAATTTGTAGTTGATGTTTTTAGAATTGTCGGGGATTTCGTTCATTTATACAAAGGGGACAAAATACCCTTAAACCTCTTGCAATAAATATTTATAAAAAACAACAAAATTCAAAAAACACATCAAAATGCTTATCGTAATTCAAAAACAAAAGGGAAGGTTCATAAGGAAACCGTAGGTTTCCTTAATTAGTTCTGTTTCCAGTGCTTTCCGCAATCCAAGCACGTAATAAATATGGTAGACGGCTCATCCGCGGACCTGGTCTGCAACTCGTAATAAGTGCACCTCTTTGACTTGCACTTCTTGCACGTAAACATATCGGTCATTGCCTGCACCTCCGTAGAATACTTGTTGGTGTCTCGCTTCACCTTTGCCTCAATCATTTCCTTCCAATGCGCAGGATTCATTTCCTGGTGGGTCATGAAAGCGAGGGTCTTGGGACAAAGTTCCTCCGAATTTAATAGGGCAAGCAACTCAGGACTGGATTTCAAATTGGTGTAAATGGTTCGCAATCGGTCCATATAAATGGTGGAGAAGGTGGGGATGTCCCATTTCTTGATGATTTTCAAATTGGTGGCTTCCTTGATGGCGTAGTTATAAACGCCGATTTCAACATTTGCGAAAATAGATGGGTTCATATCCTTTCCAAACTTCTGGATAAGCTTGGAACGCACGTTTTCGCGGAATACGGGGGGATTGATGATTTGTTTTGATGACATTTTGTTATTAAAAGACTGTTTGTATTTATGTTATTTCACTAATAACATAAAGTTTTTTTCAATTTTTAGGGGGAACTACGTTCCCC
>Ga0247722_10001504_pt1 | contig 12810 bp, 10 predicted proteins | sample MSEWelMarce3H_FC_FD_189094 | JGI IMG/M metagenome (GOLD analysis project Ga0247722, IMG submission 189094) | Subsurface sediment microbial communities from gas well in West Virginia, United States - MSEEL Well Study Marcellus 3H_FC | ecosystem: Environmental > Terrestrial > Deep subsurface >... | reverse complement strand
TTTTATTTGTGCCCTCGGAACATTCGATCAGCAGTGGCATACTTTATAGTCTGCAGCCATCCAACGCCTGCGATGAGCATTGTGTTATTCTTCTTGCATACAGCAATCCCACCTATAAAAAGTCACAACCACAATACTTTCGTATTCTCAGCGAACAGCAAGCCATTTTACCGGAGAAAACAAAATCACCCGGTCCCCTTACACTTAAAGCGCGCATCTCTAAAGAAAATTATTTGCAGCAGATTGACCGACTGAAGAAACATATTCAGCGGGGGGATATTTACGAAATTAATTATTGTGTCTCCTACGAAGCGGAAGAGGTGGTACTGGATCCCCTTCAGGTATTTGCAGAGCTACGTCGTCTAACCATGGCGCCATACAGTATGTTGCTAAAGTACGGCAGTGACTACATTCTCTGTGCGAGCCCTGAGTTATTTCTAAAACGCGAGGGCCCTCTGCTCATCACAAAGCCTATTAAAGGAACGGCGCCGCGTGGCAGAACGGAAGAAGAAGATCAAAACTTTAAAAACAACTTACAAAGCAGTCTGAAAGAAAGAACTGAAAACGTCATGGCGGTCGATGTAGCACGCAATGACCTTTCGCGGATAGCGGCAAGAGGGAGTGTGAACGTTCCGTCCTTATTCGCAATTGAGACCTTTACAACGGTGCACCAGCTGGTGAGCACGGTGATCTGTGAAGTCAAAGAGGGCTTGGGACTGGAAGATATCTTGGAAGCCACTTTTCCCATGGCCAGCATGACGGGCGCACCGAAACGGCGGGCGATGGATTTATGTTCAGAAACCGAAAAATTTGAGCGACTAAATTACAGTGGTGCATTGGGTATTTATCACAAAGGTGATTTCGAATTAGGTGTATTAATCAGAAGTATCTTTTATAATTCTGAAAAAAAACAGGTGCGAATCGCGGTTGGCGGTGCCATCACACATCAGTGTGAAGCAGCCACCGAATACGAGGAATGTCAACTGAAGGCTCAGGGCCTATTGAAGGCACTGAATGCAGAGATAAGGGATTAAAATTCAGAGTCAACTAAGTTTCCGGTTATTTGGAGGACTTTGTATCGCATCAGTCAGCTTTCTCTTCCCAGATACCAACAATGTGCACAATGGTTTCTACTGCTTTTTGCATATCCTGCACGCTGACCCATTCTTGTTTGCTGTGAATGCCATGCTCGCCTGCATATAAATTAGCAGTTGGCAGCCCCATAAATGAAAAACGTGACCCATCTGTACCTCCACGTATACTGTCAAGTACCGGCTCAATACCTGTGCGGCGAATGGCTTCCATGGCATGTCCTACAATCTGTGGATGTTGATCTAGCACTTCTTTCATGTTACGGTACTGTTCTGTCACCGTAAAATCAAAACACGATTTATTATAAGGCATGAGTGCTTTTTCGACAATGGTTTTTAATTCAGCTTCTAGTTCATGTAAGGTCGCTGTATCGAAAGCGCGCACAATAAAGTTAATGGTAACTTCCTCCAGTCCCCCGCTGATACCAGTGGGATGAATGAACGGTTGCTTTTTTTCGGTGGATTCTGGTGCTTTCTCTTTTGGAAGTTTTTGAATAATGTCAGCCGCAATTTTTATCGCGTGCTGCATTTTATCTTTAGCATAACCCGGGTGTGTGGAGAAGCCTGTAATCTTAACGGTGACCCCATCGGCACTGAAGGTCTCATTTTCTAGGGTTCCGCGTGGTCCCCCATCAAGTGTATATGCGAAATCAGCGCCAAGGCGCTTCATATCGGCTTTATCTGCCCCTCTTCCAATTTCTTCATCGGGCGTAAAAAGAATCCGGATAGCACCATGCTTGACTTCGGGATGCGTCATTAAAAAATGTGCCGCATCCATAATCTCAGCGACTCCACTTTTATCATCACTTCCCAAGAGGGTTGTACCATCCGTAGTAATAATGTCATGCCCAGTCATGCCCTTAAGATCTGGATGCTCGGCTACGCGAATAATCTGTGAGGTATCACCAGGTAAGACGATATCATTTCCCTGATAATTGCGGTGTATCTGTGGATTTACATTGGTACCGCTGCAATCGGGAGCTGTATCCACATGCGAACAAAAACAAAGCACGGGTACTTTTTTTAGTGTGTTGGATGGCACGGTAGCATATACATAACCATTCGCATCCATGGCTGCATCACTAATACCCATTGCTTTTAACTCCTCTACTAGCAGAAGCAGGAGGTCCTTTTGTTTTTCAGTACTGGGACAAGTTGGTGAACTAGCATCCGATTGTGTATCTATTTTTACGTAGCGAATAAACCGTTCTTCAACGGTAAATTTATAATTATCGAAGTTCATAAAATTTGTTTGAAGGCTGAAGGTACGATTTTTGGTCCAATTTTTTTGGAGGAATTCAGAACGACATTGTCCCGCACTTGCTCTGCCAGTAGCAGGAAAAAGCAGTTTGAGCAGAAGCGAATGCTAAAAAAATGGAAAGGGAAATTTTACGCTACTTTCAACTGATTCAGCCGGGCATTTTTCAGTTTGTCGAGCGCATAGCTCAAGGTGACTGTAAACTGCTTCACGGGTTTTTCTTCACTTGGGAGACTGTACATAATATCGGTCATAATGGCTTCACAAATACTACGGAGGCCCCTTGCACCTAATTTAAATTCAATCGCTTTATCAACAATTAATTCGAGCACCTCTTCTTCAATCTCCAACTTGGTCCCTTCCATTCGAAACAGTTGTTTGTACTGTTTCATCAAAGCATTCTTAGGTTCTGTGAGAATCTGACGCAAGGCGCTGCGGTCGAGCGGCTTCAAGTAAGTAAGCACAGGCAGTCGTCCGATTAATTCCGGAATGAGTCCAAAAGACTTGAGATCCTGGGGCGAGATGTATTGTAGTAAATTAGCTTTATCGATTTCCTGTTCCTCTACACTGGCGGAATAGCCGACGGCTTTGGTGTTAAGACGTTGTGCAATTTTTTTCTCGATACCATCGAATGCACCGCCGCAGATGAATAAAATGTTTTTCGTGTTGACCTGAATCATTTTGGCATCGGGATGTTTTCTTCCACCTTGAGGGGGAACATTCACCACGGTGCCCTCTAGTAATTTGAGCATGGCCTGCTGTACTCCTTCACCACTGACATCGCGCGTAATGCTTGGATTGTCGCTTTTCCGAGCAATCTTATCCACCTCATCAATAAAAACAATTCCTTTTTCTGCTGCTGCCACATCATAGTCCGCTGCTTGAAGGAGACGGGTCAGGATACTTTCCACATCTTCACCTACGTAACCCGCCTCCGTCAAGACGGTAGCATCTGCGATACAAAAAGGAACATTGAGCATTGTCGCAATGGTCCGCGCTAAGAGTGTTTTTCCTGTTCCGGTTTCTCCGACTAGAATCAGATTGGACTTATCGATTTCCACATCGTCCTTGCTAGTTTTAGCAAGATGTGAAATACGTTTAAAGTGATTGTAGACGGCGACACTGAGAACTTTTTTGGCATCATTCTGACCGATAACATACTCATCCAGTCGTTCCTTAATCATTTGTGGCTTCAGCAGATTAAGTGCATGTTGCACCTGCTGCTTTTGCTCTCCAACCGCTTCCTCCTTGATAATTCCGTACGCTTGGGTCACGCAATTATCGCAGACATGCCCGTTAATACCGGCAATCAGGATTTTTGATTCTTTTTTGTCTCTGCCACACAGAGAGCAACGGATAGTAGTGTCTTTTGCCATTGTACGAAGAGCAAATATACAAATTTACGAGCGCCTTTTAAAGACCAGGCACCCGTTAAAATATCACATAAAGCCCAATTCCAGCTGCGCCACTTCACTCATCATGTCCTTTTCCCAGCTAGGTTCAAAGGTCAATTTAAGCTCCGCAGAAACGATGCCGGGTACTAGCCGTAATTTATTTTCTACCTCCGCGGGTAGACTTTCGGCAACTGGACAATTTGGAGAAGTCAGGGTCATCACAATTTTTAGATGGCTTTGCTCATCCAGATGCAATTCATAAATCAGACCCAGTTCCCACACATCTACAGGAATTTCCGGATCAAAACAGGTCTTAATTTCATCGATCACCCGTTGCATGAGCTCCGTATTTTTAGTTACTATGATGGCTGCCATCGTGCTTTGTTCAATTCTTATTTTAGTTTTTATGCTCTATCAGCGCTGCTGCACTGTCTGTTTTCATGCGGGTAATCATACTTACCAATCCATTGGCGCGGTTGGGACTCAGATGTTCGCGTAGACCAATCTGATCAATAAAAGTTAAGGGTGCTTTGACAATCTCTTCGGGAGTCTGATCCGTGAGCACACGAATCATCAATGCCACCATGCCTTTTGTAATGATGGCATCACTATCTGCTGTAAAATGCATTTTGTTATCCGCATATGTGCTATTAAGCCATACGAGACTCTGACAGCCTTGGATGATGCGCTCTTCCGTCTTGAGCTCTGGAGCAATAGACGGCAAGTCCTTTCCCATGTCAATCAAATACTCATAGCGGGCTTCCCAATCCTCGCCAAACAGCTCAAATTCAGAAATAATCTCCGCTTCTCTTTCGCTAATACTGCTCATCACCTTAACATTTCAATTACGCGCTTTAACTTCATTACAAAAAAATCAACTTCTTGCTCCGTATTATAAGCAGCAAAGGTCGCTCTCACGGTGCCGGGGATATTCAAGCTGGCCATGAGCGGCTGTGTGCAGTGATGTCCCGTGCGAACCGCAATTCCGAACTTATCGAGCAGGGTCCCCACATCAAATGGATGCTGCTTTCCCACATTAAACGAAATAACCGCCGCTTTGTTCTCGGAACGACCGTAAATTTCCACTTCATCTAACTGCCCGAGCAATTGCTGTGCAAGGCGGACAAGTTGCTGTTCGTGCGCGGCAATTTTGTCCATACCAATCGTATTTAAAAAATCAAGTGCTGCCGCAAAACCGATCACACCGGCAATATTGGGAGTGCCAGGCTCAAAGCGTAAAGCGCCTTCTACATAGTCGGTTTTTTCAAAACTTACCGTTTTAATGGTCCCTCCCCCGGTCCTCACCGCCGGCAATTCACGCAACCAACGCTCTGAAAGGTAAAGTATACCGGTGCCGGTTGGCCCATACATTTTATGTCCACTGCAGACAAAAAAATCAGGAGCTAATTCGGTCAGATCAACTTTCATGTGTGGTGCAGACTGAGCACCATCCAGCAAAAACGGAATGTTTAATTGCAAAGCGGCTTTGCGAATCCTACTGACATCGGTTTGCAGTCCCAGTGTATTGGAAACATGCGTCACCGCAATAAGACGCGTTGCGGGCGATAGCAATTTTTCAAACGCCTCGTAATCCATACTCTGATCCGACAGCAAAGGAATAACTTTTAAATGCCCACCATTCTCTTCCGCCCAGACTTGCCATGGCAAAATATTGGAATGATGTTCGTAGGTACTGAGAATGATTTCATCGCCCGACCGTAGCCAGTTTTTAGCCAAGCCCTGCGCTACCATGTTAATGGAGTCAGTTGTACCTGCAGTAAAAATTAGTTGTTGCGCATTAGCGACACAGAAATGACGGGCTACCGTCTCCCTTGCTTGTTCAAATAAGATTGTCGACTCTCGTGATAAGGTATGCACACCCCGGTGAATGTTGGAATTGGTTTGCTCATAAAACTGAGACATACTGCGAATGACCTGCTCAGGTTTCTGCACCGTGGCGCCATTATCAAAATAGACCAATGGCATTTTATTCACCATCCTTTTTAGAATGGGAAACTGCGCCCTGATTGCTTCTATCTCTTTAGTATCCATTTTATAAGTCCTGTCCGAGGGCAAGCATCACCTTTTCTTTCAGACTTTCCACTTCAATCCGATTAATGATCTCCTGCGCAAAAGAGGCCAGTAATAATTTACGAGCACTATCGTCCCCAATGCCCCGGGCTTTCAGATAAAACAAAGCTTCTTGATCAATACGCCCCGTGCTGGTGCCGTGGGAGCATTTCACATCATCGGCGTAAATCTCTAGTTGTGGTTTGGTATTAATGGTTGCATCATCACTCAGTAAAATGTTTTTACTGCTTTGATAAGCATTGGTCTTCTGTGCATCTCTTCGCACAAAAATCTTTCCATTGAACACCCCGGTGCTTTTATCGCTGATAATGCCTTTGTAGATTTCATTACTCTCACAATGAGGCATTCGATGATCCATCAAGGTATGGTTATCTACCAATTGGGTATTTGCGGAGGTAAAGAGACCGTTCAAATTTGCCTGACAATGTGTGCCGTTTAAAACCACGTTGTGATTGTTTCGAACCAATGCGCCACTCAGGGTGATGGTGGTATTGTCATAATGCGCATCATTTTCGAGTTGCACTTGATTGGCATTCACTGTGTATCCGCGCACCCCTTCCTCCTGAATTGTAGAGCAATTTAAACGTGCATTTTTTAATAGTAGTTTTTCACTCACATAATTGCTGAAGGTCTTTCCTTTCCCGGCCAACACATAGTGTTCAATGATGCTAGCAGAACTATTTTCACCCATCACAATCAGATTCCTGCCATTCACGATTGCTTCTGATTCAGAGGTCGTGACATATAGAATATGAAGGGGAATCTGTAGCTCCTCATTTGGTGCAATTTCGAGTTTAAAACCGCCCGAGCAGAAGGCGGTATTGAGCGCTATAAAGGCATCGGAGGTCACCTCGGCGAGCGATCCCACCTGAGCAGCTTCTGAGCCCTTAAGCTGGTCAAAAGCAGTAATACTCAGTCCTTTCAAAACAACTTTATCACTGAGTTCGGGGGAATAGCGGCCATTGAGTACAACCAGCGTTACGGTATCGGCCAAGAGGTAGGGCTTAATATCCGGTGCCTCAGAAAATTGCTGTTCTGGATTTTTAAATTCCTTTTTGAGGATAGCATCTAGATTGCAATACTTATAGTCTTCCGTCTTATTTGTAGGAAAGCCTTTTGATTCGAGTTGCAGCATGGCCTGCGACAGCAATGTGTCCGACAGATGTCCGACTTTGCCTGCACTTGCAGCAATCCGCTCAATGATAAACTGTGCGGTATTTGATTTCTCTGCGATCATTTTAATTAATTAGCCCTTTTCGTTTTCAAATTGTTTTTTAATCTCATCATAACCCTTCGCTTCCAACTCCAAGGCGAGCTCTTTTCCGCCGGACTTTACAATACGTCCATTGTATAAAATATGTACAAAATCAGGGACGATGTAGTCCAATAATCTTTGATAGTGCGTAATCACGATGAAAGCATTTTCTTTTGTCTTCAAAGTGTTAACACCATTGGCAACAGTTTTGAGCGCATCGATATCCAATCCACTGTCTGTTTCATCCAAAATCGCCAGTTTCGGTTCTAGCATGGCCATTTGGAATATTTCGTTTCTTTTCTTTTCACCACCACTGAAACCCTCATTAACACTGCGACCCGTCAGTTTACCATCCAGCTCTACCAGTTTTTGTTTTTCCTTCACACGCTCCAGAAAATCTTTGGGTGACATTGGTGCAAGACCTTTGTAGGTCCTGATTTCCGCAATCGCAGTCTTCAGAAAGTTTATATTACTGACCCCAGGAATTTCTACTGGATACTGAAAAGCCAAGAATAAACCCTCGCGGGCCCTGTCCTCTGCTGGCATATCAAGCAAATCTTTTCCGTTAAAATTAACTTCACCTGCCGTTACTTCATATTCGTCTCTTCCTGCTAGCACACTACTGAGGGTAGATTTACCACTACCGTTAGGGCCCATGATGGCGTGCACTTCACCCGCTTTAACTTCCAGATTTATGCCTTTCAATATTTCTTTGCCATCAACCGATGCATGCAAATTTTTAATCGTGATCATTTTATTTTCAGTTTAATTCGTAATTGTAGTTATAAAGTTTGAGGCTCAATTTCTCCAGCAAAAATGGGGCTTTAGAACGGTTCCAGATATAGCAGTTCACCTGATCACCTCTTTCAAATTCACCGACCAGGTTACACGTATACTTGTACTCTTCGGTTTCGCAGCAATCTGCTGCAGGTGTTTCATTCAGCGGAAATTGCGCATAAAAAGGTGCCTTATCGCTCTGACTGCGTGTGACGGACACTACCAGCAGAGCCGCCATACTAGCACCGGTTACTTTTTCACGCCGACTGCAATTTAATTCCGCAAAAATACGGCGTGTCTTTACCGCAAGCATCTTGCTGGCAGCGGCTGGGCCAAATTCCTTTCCAGTAAAATCAAAAGCGGTTTGAAGCGGCGCATTGAACGTATCCATTAGTGCTGGCGAAGTAGCTGAGTAGGGTTTTAATTCATGACTGCCGCCCAAGCAATAGCGGTATTGGGGAGCTGTTTTCAGAAAAACATAGCTCCACATTTTAAAGTTCATTCCGCTGCGTAAAATGATACCCGTATTGACCTGAAGGGTGTACACCAGATTAAGTATTAGCAGAAGAACGGCTAAAGTCCCAGTCACATAAAACTTAGAGGAAACTGCCGAAAAAAGATGAGCTGCAAGTAGTCCGATAAGTCCATAGTAATCTACCATTACACGAATTCCAAATCCATCGAAATAAGTATAGGCCCAGTAACTAGAGAAAAAATAAAACAGAAGGCTGAAAAGACCCATGAGCAGTGCGAATTGGAAACGCTGCTTTTTAAAGACAACGAATAAACCCGTCATCAAAAGAAGACAAAGAGGTGTGTAAATAAAGAAGCCCCCGTCGAAGCCAAATAAAAATTCAGTGATTTGTGGCTTCAACCAATAGAAACCATCCCGTTTATAAGTATTATGAAAGAAGCTACCGGTCTGCAAGTACCATACAAGTGATTGTAAGGTGGTAATCATTAGTGTTAGTCCGAGAGCGCCATAGAAAGCGGGACGACGGAACAATACTGACAGAAGGCTTTTGAAATCATGCACCGATTGACACCATAAAAAAGCCGCCGGAAGAATAAAAATATTATTGGGACGAACGAGCAGAATCAGACCAAGTACGATTCCCGTTTTTAACAGCGTCGCATTTTTTCGCAACTGATAAAAGCTGGCTGTATAATATAAAAAAGCGCATAGCAGGGCAAAGGAATAGACGTGCGACATGCCCGCTTCGGATAATGTATAATGCATTAGATTCGTTCCGAAATAAACCAGGACAATTACCGCAGCAATTATTCGGTCTTGAAAACCCTGCAGCAACAATAGTCGTCGTAGGAAATTGAGTCCCACCACCACATAAAACAAGGCGGCCATTGCCACCGCGATCTGAAAAGGCAGCGAATAACCATCGGCAGAAAAGCCTGTAAAAGGCGCGATGAGAAGTGCGCCCAGAAAAAAGGGAAGTTGCAGGAGGGCCACACCGACAGGATGCACATTGATAATTCCGCTGCTGGTGTGCAGTAAATACCAATCCTGCGCGTTCTGATGCGACAAATCGTGTTGAATGAATAAGGAGACGAGGGCAGAGTAATAATCTTTTGCATCACCATCCATTAAATTAGGGATGTCGTTCTGCCACTTAAAAAACCAAGCAAGCAAAGCAGAACCAACGATCACAAGTGTGATTGTCAGTTTTGAATACATCTGCTCGCTTTTCAACATGACCGTTTGTTTAACCTACGCTACCTTCCAAACTAATGGCCAGCAGTTTTTGTGCCTCAACGGCGAATTCCATTGGTAATTTATTGAGGACTTCCTTACAATATCCATTCACAATTAAAGCGATGGCTTTTTCCATTTCGATGCCCCGCTGTTTGCAATAAAAAAGCTGATCCTCACCGATTTTGCTGGTGGTAGCCTCGTGTTCTACGATTCCACTTTTGTCTTTTATTTCAATATAGGGAAAGGTGTGGGCGCCACACTTATCGCCCATGAGCAGACTATCGCATTGAGAAAAGTTACGCGCATTCGTAGCACCTTTTCTGATCTGCACCAGCCCTCGGTAACTGTTATTGCTCACTCCTGCACTAATTCCTTTGGAAATGATGGTACTTCGAGTGTTCCTGCCAATGTGAATCATTTTGGTACCGGTATCTGCCTCCTGATGATTATTAGTAACGGCTACCGAGTAAAATTCACCAACACTGTTATTGCCTTTTAGAATGACGGAAGGATATTTCCAAGTAATGGCAGAGCCGGTCTCTACCTGAGTCCAGCTGATTTTTGAATTATCTTCCAGACAGATGCCTCGTTTGGTGACAAAATTATAGATCCCTCCCTTTCCGTTTTTATCGCCGGGATACCAGTTTTGCACTGTGCTATATTTCACTTCCGCATCCCGGTGCGCAATGATTTCAACAATGGCAGCGTGTAGTTGATTTTCATCCCGTTGAGGTGCTGTGCAGCCTTCTAAATAAGACACATAACTACCCTCTTCCGCCACAATCAGCGTCCGCTCAAATTGGCCGGTACCTTTGCTGTTAATGCGGAAATAAGTAGAAAGTTCCATAGGACAACGAACGCCCTTCGGAATATAACAGAAAGAGCCATCGCTAAAAACGGCGCTGTTTAATGCCGCATAATAATTATCTGTATAGGGCACGACCATGCCCATGTATTTTTTTATCAGATCAGGATATTCTAGAACCGCTTCACTGAAGGAACAAAAAATGACACCCTTTTCAGCAAGTGTTTCTCGAAAAGTAGTCTTCACCGAAACACTATCAAACACGGCATCAACAGCAATGTTTGACTGCACACCACTGAGACGCTTTTGTTCTTCGAGTGAGATGCCCAGCTTCTCAAAAGTCTTGAGTAACTCCGGATCCACTTCATCCAGACTTTTTAGTTCCGCCATTTTTTTGGGAGCAGAATAATAACTAATGTCCTGAAAATCAATTTGCGGATACTTCAAATGGGCCCAGTTAGCAGGCTGTGGCATATTAAGCCAGTGCCGGAATGCTTTTAAACGAAACTCCAGCAGCCATTCCGGTTCGTTTTTTTTCTTACTCAGGGCGCGGACCACAGTTTCATTAAGACCTTTTGGAAACGTATCCGTTTCAATGATGGTCTCAAAACCCCATTCGTACTCTTTATTGATCTGCTCGTGCAGAATTTCGTTGCTCATGACGACGATTGCGTTTTAAATTTAAATCTGCGCGTGTGATGGGATACAGAATTGAATGCTTCTGTTGCACGTCGCACTTTTTTGTGCCTAGCGGAATAATTACACCGAAAAACTCTCCCCACACCCGCAGGTACGCGAGGCATTGGGATTGTTGAAGACAAAGCCTTTTCCATTCAAACCACCTGTGTATTCGAGTTCGGTTCCTACCAGATAGAGAAAACTTTTGCGGTCAACCACAATTTTAATTCCTTTATCCTCAAACATCTGATCGCCCACTTTGACGTTGTGATCAAACTCAAGTTTGTACGAAAGCCCTGAACAACCACCACCCTCCACACCAACGCGGATAAAGGTACCCTCAGGATGGTTTTCAGCAGCAATCAACTCAAGCGCGTGGGCTTTGGCATTTTCTGATACTGTAATCATAACTAACTGTATTTAAATAAATTAGCACACTAAGCTAAATTAGACTAATTCTAATTAGACGGCAAAGATACCATAAAAAGGGTAGATGTACAAATGTGGTACGGAGATTGGCAACTGCTTTTTGAAGGCTTCACAAATTTTAACCCGTAGCGCGCGGATCCTTTTTTCGAATTAGAATTTAAGGATCCTCTTCCTTGACAATCCCAGATCTTTTTAAAACTCGCTTTTTTCGTGGAATTGGATATCCGGAAATTTTTCCCGGGCCATTTGCAGTAGCCAAGCGCTTTCAGCGAGAAAAACGGGACGATCTTCTTTGTCCAGCGCGATGTGTGCATTTCGGTCCTGCATAAAAGCCTCTAGTTTTTTACGATCCTCACAACTAATCCACAAGGCCTTGTAGAGATTCAACTGATCAAAATCTGCGCTGGCGTTGTATTCTGCCTTCAGACGGTGTTGAATCACTTCAAATTGCAGGGCGCCCACGGTGCCGATTACACGGCGTCCATCGACTTTTCGCGTAAACAATTGAGCCACCCCTTCATCCGTCAACTGTTCAAGCCCTTTCTGCAATTGTTTGGTCTTCATGGGATCTTTATTGTTGACGTAACGAAATAATTCTGGCGAAAAACTTGGAATTCCCTTAAAGTGTATACTCGCTCCTTCTGTCAGGGAATCACCGATCTTGAAATTTCCAGCGTCATATAAACCAACAACATCTCCAGGAAAAGCCTCATCTATGACGGATTTTTGCTGAGCCATAAAAGCGGTCGGATTGCTGAAGCGCAATTGCTTTTTATCCCGCACATGAAAATAATATTTATTTCGTTCAAACTTCCCGGAACAGATTCGCAAAAAGGCAATCCGGTCGCGGTGTTTGGGATCGAGATTGGCATGTATTTTAAATACAAATCCGCTAAACTTAGCGTCTTCAGGACGAACGAGGCCCTCTTCCGAATCCCGTTCGCGGGGATGCGGGGCAATCTCCACAAAACAATCGAGCAGTTCATTCACCCCAAAATTATTCACTGCTGAGCCGAAAAACACGGGACTGATTTGACCTTCGAGGTACTTCTTCACGTCCAGCGTATCATAAACGCCATCAATCAGATCAACATCCGCACGCAATTGGGCAGCAAAATCTACTCCCACCCGTCGGTCAATCACTGCATCATGAATGTCAGTAATACGAATAATCTCTTCCACTGTGGTTTTGCTATCCCCCTGAAAAAGGTTGAGTGAGCCCTGAGTCAAATCATACACCCCTTTGAAGGATTTACCGATGCCGATAGGCCAAGTCATTGGACGGACGCGGATTTTTAGCTCCTTTTCAATTTCATCCAGC
>Ga0247722_10001503_pt1 | contig 12817 bp, 9 predicted proteins | sample MSEWelMarce3H_FC_FD_189094 | JGI IMG/M metagenome (GOLD analysis project Ga0247722, IMG submission 189094) | Subsurface sediment microbial communities from gas well in West Virginia, United States - MSEEL Well Study Marcellus 3H_FC | ecosystem: Environmental > Terrestrial > Deep subsurface >... | reverse complement strand
ATTCAGGATCCACTTTTTTTAATATTTTCAAAAATTTATAATATGGATACATTGCAAATATATGTATATGATTATTTGTCATTTTTGGCATACTTATCATATTTTCATAACGCTTAAATTTCATAATATATTATTGTAAAAGTTTATTTTTATATGAATGCTATATTAATAATTTACTTGGATTAGTATAATAATATAATATTTTCGATATATTATATATGATAAAAAAAATACCAATAAAAGAACTAATGGATGTTTTAATTAATAATTATATGTTGAACTGGAAATTATCAGAAAAAGGAATTTTCGGCATTCATCTGGAAGATAAAATAAGTATAATACCTGCATTCATTAATGATATTGTAAAATATGCACGAAATCCAAAAATATTAAATGTATTAGACATTGGATTTAATGCAGGGCATACAGCATCGGCATTACTTACAGCAAATGATAAATTAAATGTCGTAAGTTTTGATATGGGAATTAATAATTATGTTTATATATCGAAAAAATTTTTATCTTCAACATTTGGACGGCATAAATTAATTATCGGGGATAGTAAAAAAATACACAATAAAATAAAATATGATTTGATTATTATAGACGGGGGACGTGAATATAAAAATGTGTTAAATGACATTAGAAATTGTAAATCTAATGCACATAGTGAAACAATTATCATAATAACGGATACAATATTATTAAAAAAATATCAAATAATAACACAAAGAAATATAGGACCTACGAAAGCAACTAATAAATTGATAGAATCCAAACAACTTTTATTTATTGAACATCATAGATATAATGATATTACAGGAATAACAATTTGTAAATTTATATTATGATTATAATATATATTATATAATAATGAATGAACAAATATATATACCAATTGACAGTATGAGTAAAGTATTAACAACTATTTACAAGTTGAATTCAAAACTATCAAAAAAAGGCACTATCGGTGGTGGGATGGAAGGGAATAGCGGGAATTACCCACCACAAACAAACGATTTTGTTAAATATGCACGACTGCCGGAAGTTATAAATATCTTAGAGATTGGTTTTAATGCTGGACACTCAGCCGCAACATTTTTGTCAGCAAATAGCAAAGTTAAAGTCACAAGTTTTGATATTGGTATTCATGATTATTTAAAAATAGGAAAAAAATTTATTGACCGTAAATTTCCAAATAGACATACACTAATAATTGGCAATAGTTTAGAGACTATACCTCAATTTTATAAAAATAATCCAAATATCAAATTCGATTTATTATTTATTGATGGAAACCACGAATATGATTTTGCAATAGGCGATTTGAATAATTGTAAATTATTGGCGCATAAAAACTCATATGTGATATTGGATGATACAACATATGAAGAAAGAGGACAAAAAATGGTCAGATGGACTATAGGTCCAACACTTGCATTCAAAAAAATGGTTTCAGATGGTATTATAGAACAATTAGATATTCGTGTATATAATAGAATTTCTGGTATATCCGTCGGGAAATATATATTATAACGTGATATTTTGAATTAAAATATGTGTTAATATTTCAAAACGCAAGATTAATATAAATGTGTCAAAAAAGTGATGAGTTTTCATATTTGCCGAAAAAATAAAAGAACATATAGTATGAAAAAATAAAATTTTTAATATTACTATATATACTTATTAAATTATAAATTTTTCGGCGCTTATTATAGGACAATGAAAACTCCTCATTTTTTTACTCAAATACATAACAATTAAAGTGGCAAACCTACAATACATTAACGATTAATATTATTTATATAACATACTTTCAAAAGTATATATATGTATTATTTTATTAATTCATTCTCAATGTACCATCTTTACGTCAATGTATCTTGTTTTGATGTGCTAAACTTTTCACCAAAACACATTCGATAGTAAAAATCTTTATTATTATTTGCATCATATGTATTAATCATTTTGATAATCTTACCAAACAGAATTTTTATTAATATTCTCACGTATTTTCTTAAATAATTAGAGGGTTTATATAACGGATATTCAAAATCTATACACATACAATTAATAATTCAAAAAATTTTCTCTTCTTTACTTAGTTCATTAAATATATTCGAGTTATTATTTTTGAATATTTCTCATATTATCAAGCATCATAATATATACTACCATATTATAAATTATACTAATATTAACAAAATTAAAAACTATGATATGTAAATTATGATAGATTACATTATACAAACTTAATAAAATGAACACATTATAACATATATATGAATTTTTATGATATTATAAAGAGTATTAAATGTGATAAAAAATCTTTAATTTCTATGAGAGAAAATCTAAAAGATTTATCGTGTTTTATTGTTGGAGGTGTATCTAAATTAAATAAACAAGAAGCAAATAATATTATCGACATTATTAGATTATATAGTAAAGATATATACATATTAGATGACATTGAAATAATACCTGATGACGAACAAAAAATAATTATACAAGCGCCGACAAATTGTAATTTACGTATTATTGCTGGGGCGGGAACAGGTAAGACAACAACAATTTTATGCAGAATTAAATATTTATTGGATAATTGTACAACGCCAAATAAAATATTAGTCTTGACATTTAATGTCGCTTCCAAAAATAATCTCATAAATCGCATACAAAAACTATTTGGTTTCAATATCAAAATTGAAATAAAAACAATGGATGCATTTTGTCTGAAATTATCACATTTATATAAAAATTATAATATAAATCATAATATGAATCATAATATGAAAATATCGATTAGGGAATATGGGAATAATGCAAAATATGTAATGGAACAATATGGAGACATAATATCAAATAATTATGATTATATATTTTTTGATGAATTCCAAGATGTCGACCAGTTTCAATTTAGTATATTGCAAACATTTACGAAACATAATAAATATCTAACAGTTATTGGTGACGATTCACAAAATATTTATCAATTTAGGGGAAGCGACAACTATTATATTATTAACTATAATAAATTAATCAATAATACACGAACATATAAAATCACAACAAATTATAGAAGCACTAAAAAAATAGTCGATATTGCCAATAAATCTATAAGTAATAATAATGACAAAATACATAAGGTAATGAAACATAAAATTACGGATGATGGAAATATATATGTGAATTGCAAAAAAACACAAAAACAATCTATAAATAATTTGATAGAAAATATATTAAAATATGCAGAAATTATGGATATGAATAACATATGTATATTGTCAAGAAATACAATGCCATTAAAAATTATAGAAACCATATTGGCAGAACATAATATTAATTTTACGTCTTTATTTAATGATAGTGCAACCAAAGAAGCAGATAATTCGAATATTACAATAAAACCAAATAGCGTTATATTATCAACTATACATAATGCAAAGGGGTTGGAATGGGATGTTGTATTTTTAGTTGGTTTATGTGATACACATTTTCCAAGTCATATAAATAATGGAATGAAAAACATTGAGGAGGAACGACGATTATTTTATGTTGCCATAACACGAGCAAAAAGATATTTACATTTCGTATATTCATTAAAAGACTTGCCAATAACTCGATTTTTGGAAGAGATAAAAGAAGATGTAAATATTAATAATAATAATAATATATTTGACAATAATAATAACAATAGAGAACAAAATATATATAGTGTATCAAAAATTATAGAATTGTTAAATGGTGAAAAAATTATAGAAATGCGCGAACATTCTTTATTACCTAATATAGAACCAACTAAACAAAATATTTTTGATGGAGCAATAAAATATACAGATGAAATAAAAAGAGAGCGTCTTCAGTCAGATTATGGAATTTTTTGTGATGCCTATATTACCCATAAATTATGTGTAGCCAAAAACTTATTATTACAAGACAATGCAACAGAACAAATCATAAATACTATATATTTAACACAAGAAGAAAAAGATTTATGTAAATATACACTATTAGATAATAAATTAACAGAAAAATTCACAAACTATATGAAAAAAACAAAAATATCAAAAGAGTTATTAACAAGAATTATATTATCTTTAGAAAATACATATATTTATCCAACAGCATTTATAGATAAATTAAAATATTCTTATAAAAAGTATCAATCAAACACATATGAAACACAAGAAGAATATAATGAATTTATTTATTATATATCACTTTGCCAAAAATTTAATGATAAACGTCATAGACTTGTCTATAAAGATGTACAAAAAGAATTTAGTTCATTAAATGAACAAACAATACCAAGAATGAATGAATTTGTAAATAACATTAAAGATAAAATAAAATGTAAAATATCGTTAGATCATCAATATGAAATCAATAATAAAAAGATATTATTATGCGGGGAATTAGATTATTTAACAGAAGATACTATTATAGAAATAAAATGTTCGGAAGGTGAATACAAGCCGGAATGGTTTATACAATTACTATTATATTATGCATTATACGGAGAGAAAAGTATTACAAAATTAGCAGTATTCAATATATTTACTGGCATATATTACAGCATTGATATACCTATGAATTATAAGAGCGAACAATTATTATATTTCGTTCAACAAATAATAACAGAAGATATACAAGGCACACGGCCCAATCATAAAGAATTTAATACAAACTTACAATATGATATTAAAGAAATACATATTGAAAAACAACCAATACACATAATACAAATTAACAGACGAGAGAACAATAATTATATGGTATTAGACATTGAAAATGATATGAGCACAGGAAATATAATTCAATTGTCATATATTGTATATAATAATAGTCATAATATAATAAAAACAGTAAATTTATATGTAAAAAATAGCATTGATTGCAACACCCAAGAATTAACAAAAATTACACCTGAAATATTAAATAAGTATGGAAAATCTTTTATTGATGTAATACAAATATTTGCAAAAGATTTAGAAAATATTAACTTTATATGCGGACATAATATATCATCTGATATTATAAAAATAAAAAAAAATATGCAATACAATCATATCGTAATATATAATGATAATATTAGATTTAATATAGACACTATAGAATTAAAAGACACCATAAAATTATACAAACAGTATAGTAATAATAAAAATAGTATCAAATTATGTGATTTATATTATTATCTATTTGATAAACCTATGCCGAATGCTCACAATGCACTAAATGATGTCAAATACACTGCAGAGTGCTATGTAAGATTATGTGCATAAAAAATGAAAATCAAAAATTATCAAAGCAATATATGTATATATATAAACCATTGCAATAATATCACGATGATTTGTGGTTGTTTTCTCACATTGAGAAAAGGTATTCCGTGCAAATTTGCGCAACGCAGAAAATGTGTCACCAAAATACTCAATCCAGGAAAAGACAACGTCCAATTCTTTGAATTTTTTGTTCAAACAATGGATGCAAAAGATGTCTATATTACAATGAGCAGTAATGCAACATATGAGTTTATGTCAAATCTGTTCAAACATCGTGCCCGTGGCTATAGTCTCGGTCATGATCTTAGTGGTGGCAACATTACTCCCAAAATGATAGAAGCTAAAATGCATCTCTCACATATTGAGCATCTTTACACCTCATATAAACAAAATATTCAGCCTCGACAAGATGCTCTTCAATGGTGGAAAGATATGCTAATGAATGTTCATTTTATTGATCGGGTCAGCGGTGCAACTAAAAATACGATGACAACATATTATGAAGAACATTTGGCAGACTTATCGTATAAAATACAAGATACAAAATTACAGCAATTTCCACAATATAACGAACAAAATGCAAAACTGCAAACACAACTTACACAATTACAAAAGGAAATAAAACACAAAGAAAAAATGCATAATGAAAGTGTTGCACATATGTATAGTAAATATGAAAAATTGCAATATGAGCATGCAGCTCTTTTCAGACAGGAACAAATACGTGCAAATATTTTTTCGGAACTCAATGAAAGAATTATTATGGTTCGTTCTTGTTATCAACATTTTGTGAATTTGTCAGATATACAGAAAAAAATAATTGAATATGCTCAAATTCAGGACGACCCGGAAATTTACTTGAAAAATTTGCTCAAGATATATCAACTTAGCCATATATTAGAAAGTTTATACGATGAACGATTAAAATCATATATGTCTATAAAAAAAATGATTGCACCTGTCTCATTTACTTGTCATATGTGTGAAGAAATCGTGCCATATAATAATGGTAGTATGTCTGTTCCCGAAATCTGCAAACAAATTAATATTAACGGGATTTGTATGATGTGTTATTATGCAAGAAGATACAGGATATTGCCAGCCCCAAATTACATAATGCCGCAACAAAAGTTTTCAAATGAATTAGTGTTGGCATTATTTGACGGATTATTTCTGCCGAATATTTCACAAAATATTGACACTGCAAATGAGTTTAAAACTTTTAGTAATAGACTTATTTCGCACGTTTCAACACCATTTAATTTTGAACAAACTATTCGTATGACACTTAATTATGTTATTAAATATATGAGCGGCCATGCACCAATTAATATACAACATTTGAAAAGTTGTTATGAAGCAGAATTAAAACACCTTGCGGATGACATTAAAGATGATGACAAGAAAGAAGCATGTAGCAATTGTTGTCGTGAAAGGATTTGTGATGAACCTGACACACTATTAAGACATTCACCATTCGTAGTGCCTTGTGTTAAATGTCCCATGCTGAAATGTTGTATTGAATGTTTTTCAAATCTCGAAGTGAAACGTATCACACGAAACAAACGCGATGTTATGGAACAAATAAATGCAGACAGGGCAACACGTTTTATGGGGCCTATAAGTTTTGTTGCCCCGCATACTGTTTCTTTGTGTCTAAACAATCAAACAAATTGTGATGTTGCTAAAAACTGGAGAAATTATCTTGGATTAATTGGCGGAATAAACATTGTAGAAATGCAACACACACCATTTATTCATGAAACTGTATATGACGAATTGGTCAATAATAATCCATCACTTTTGTTCGATAGTGATATTGAATAAATATATATATATTAGTATATAACACATCTTATATGATTTACTTATAAATGAACCGTAATAAAAAAATGAAGATGATAATATATTAATGCGTATATCAATACATATAATACATTTACGAACTCATAAGTTTCAATATAAGTGTTCCTGAATTGACGCTTGGCCAAGTGGTACGGGTCACACCTGTAATGAGATGTTCGCCATTCTCAACTGCTCAAATTGCAGGTGACCAAGCAGATGGCATTATTACCAATATCGAGAAACGGCAAGTCCGTGTTGCACTGCCACTATCATTTCGTATGTGCTCGTGTGGGCGCCACGGCACAGACCCGATGACAACGGAACCAATGAGCGTTATGCCCATTAAGTGGGCGGCTGACAACAATGTTGATGCGGCCGGATGGGTCATTGTTGCACTTGTTGGTTACAAAGACGAAGACGAAGACGAAGACGAATAAAGCAAAAAGTGGCATTAGCCTTGAGTTTTGAGTTTTGAGCATATTTTTTATTACTTTATGAATATTTATAAGTTTTATTTCATATATATTTTTATTGCGCAAATATTTGTTATTAAGAAAAATATATAATTAATATTAATATATCGATAATAAATTTTCAAATATAATATTTGAATAGCTATATTGAAAAAGATACAAATACAATGATGAATAATAGATAATATGAGAGATTTTGTGTGGTTTGATTTTATTATAAAAAATGTAATGCCAAAATTATGCATATATAATTCAGAAATTGCCGTAAATAATGCAAACACATATATTACTACTTTGCGTTATGAACTTACACAATTTGATGAAATACCAGAAGAAATAAAAAAAACAGATATTATCAATGAAACTATATTGGATTATATCACATATATATTTTGGAAAGACTATAGGATGCATATTCCTCATATTATACATGCTTGACGTGGTATTATGCCAATATGTTTGTCGTGCGCATTATTTACAGTTCCTAATACGCCATTTAGATATTGTCCCGATCAACAGATAGAACATAATAATATAATGGAATAACTTGAAAGAGCATGAATAATTGCATTAGAAGAATAATTTAATAAAAAATAATTTTTATAATAATTTAACATACACCTAATTTTGTTATTCAACATTGTTTTCGTCAAGGCGTTCATATTGTGTCTAATATGGGTATCGTCGCCAGTTTGGTGTCCAGTATAAACGAAGCACCCTCACCCAGTGCAGACAGCACACGACGCAAATTGCCTTCACGTGAAAACGAAAAAGAGAATCAACCCCTATGCGTCAAAGATCCTGTGATGAAGCATGGGCAATGGACTGTTGTACGATTGGATGGCGTCAAGTTCTCGAAGTTATCAAAACTCTTTGGAGTAAAAACACACTCTGGTTTTTCCGATGCAATGCGACGTGCCGCAGAAAAATTTGCCACAAAATTTGGCGCAAGTTTTGCATATGTTCAATCTGATGAGGTGTCACTCTTTTTTGCGCCAGGTAGAGCACCAAAACACGCAGTCAAGATTGACAAGGCTCTTACCGTGATGAGCTCTTCTTTGACATTTTTTTTCAGTCAAGAAATTGCTGAAGAAATTGCCAAAAAAATCAACGATCCAGTTTCTCGCCTGACACAGCACCAAAAAGCGGATTTAAAAAATTTCGTCCCAGCTTTTGACGCCCGGTTGTTTTATTTGAGTTTTGACGATGCAATCGATTGCTTGGTTAGTCGTCAATACCAGCTTTTTGGCAATGCTGTTGGCGGAGTGGCACACGATGACAAAATTCCCGAGAAAAAACTCCGAAATGTGCACACCAGGCAACGTATTGAGATGCTTGGCAACTCTTTGAATAGAGTTCCAGAAGGAATTCTGAACGGGTATTTAGTTGGACACAACAAAGTTTCACGAACTTGCATCAATCGACACACCAACACAGAGAGCATCGTGGTCCGTTCTATTACGGAAACAAAGGTTTGTCCATTGTTTGATGTGGAGGATGGACATTTTTCCCATCAGGTTGTGTGTGGTCAGCTTAGGTCTTTGTTTAACAATATCGATATTTGAACAAAGACCCCGTATATATTTTTGTATTTTTTAGTATATATTTTTAACTTTTAGTGAAAATCAACAAAATAATATTATCTATTTATCTATGTTCATATACTTATAATATACTATACATATAATTCATAAAAAAAATGAAAAACATAAATTATTAAATCAAAATATATATTAAGTTATATGCCAAGAACGCAATGATTTGTTGTTGTTTTCTTACACTGAGGGGAGGTATTCCCTGCAATATTGCGCACCGCAGAAGATGTGTAGTCGAGCTGCACGACCCGGGGGAGAGAGACATTATGTTTTTTGAATTTCTTGTTCAGCTCGCAGACGGACAAAACGTTGTTATGTCTGGTGAAAAGACATACGATTTTTTGTCGGGTCTTTACAAGAACCGCGCACGTGGCGATGGTCCTAGCAGGGGCGTTACTGCCAAAATGAGAGACGCCAAAATACATCTTGCCCATCTGGATAATCTTCATACCTCATACAAACAAGGGGCACAACCTCATCAAGATGCGCTCGATTGGTGGAGAGATATTTTGATGAACGTGCATCTTCTCTGCCGGATTAATGCATCGGAGCAAATGATGACAAAGTATTATGAAGAACACTTGAGTCATATGACGTACAACATACAAGAAAGAAAATCATCGGCGCCACAAACAGAAATTACCTGGTCCGACTTTATGTCGTCGTCTCATGCATTGTCCCGGGCATCATCTCGAGCATCATTACAGGCGCCAACACATGCATCGTCCCATGCATTGTCACAAGCATCATCACGGGATGCTGCTGAAATGAGCGCGTTGAGAGAACAAATCACGGCACTCAATGAAGAACTTCTTATGGTCCGGGACTTTTCTCAGAAACTTCTGGAAATATCGGAGGTGCAGAAAGAAATGGCACTCCATAAGCAACTTACGCAATTACGAGAAGTTGCAACTGTCAAGGAGAAATCATTCGAGGAATATCGTGAAATTTCGCACAGCAGATATGAAAAGTTGCAAAACGAACACAATGCGCTGGTTAGACAAGAACAACAACGCAAGCATGATGCGGCCACACTCAATGAGCGACTTCTCATGGTTCGTGACTGTTACCAGAAATATGTGAATATGTTGGATGTGCAGAAAAAAATAATTGAAATTGCACACATTCAACCTGACCCCGCAATTTTCCTGAAGAACATGCTCAAAATATACGACCTCGTTCGTACACTGGAGACAACAGTAAATGCATATAAAGATGCATATGATGTCATTGAAAATATGATTTCACCGGACCCATTCATTTGTCATATGTGTGAGAACGACTCCGCACGCGCCAGAACAAACACGTCGACACAGGCAATTTGCAAGCAGATCAACATCAACGGGATTTGTATGTTTTGCTACTATTACCGGAGATACAGGGCGATGCCTGAACCAAACTACACGGTCACACCACAAAAGATGCCCAATATCGTTGTTATGGCTTTGTATGACGGTTTCCGGGGCGTATATACTTGTGAAGAAAAAGTGTTCGAGGATTTGAACAGGAAACTCATTCAACAGGTTACATCGTCATCTCTATGTATCCAGAGCATTTATAGTTCTGTCATAAACAGCATTGGCCTCATGAACAGCTGTGTATCAATCGACACAACACTTCTCAAGAGCTGTTATGAAGCTGAATTGAAACTTCTGGCAGAAGATGTCAAGGAAGACGACAAGAAAGAGACATGTAGTATTTGTTGTCGTGAGAGATTTGACGATGACCCAGAAACGTTGGTGAAACATTCCCCATTCGTCGTACCTTGTGGCAAGTGTCCAATGTTGAAATGTTGCATCGAATGCTTTTCCGCTCTCGAATTGAAGCGTGCAACACGAAACGACGCAAAAGTTATGGAACAGCTAAACGAGGACAGGAAGGAACGTCATATGGGTGCATTGAGCTTTGTTGACCCAAAAACGGTTTCCCCATGCTTGAATACTCCGGAAAACTGCTCTGTTGCTAAAAGATGGATGAATTATTTCGGATTGATTGGCGGAATAAACATTGTTGAAATGCAAACTTCCCCCATCAACCTCGAGACCGTCTATGATGAACGTGGCAATATTGTTTTTCAAGGAATGCTCCGTGTTTTTGATTCTGACGACGAGTAAATAACGGACTAGTAAATGAAAATATATTTTTTTATACTGTGTTTATCGTAACAATATTAGATAGATTTTCTCCGGCTTGATTTACTGATTTTAATCTATATGTATATGTCATATTTAATTCTATAGTATTATCTGTATAACTTGTGGCAGATGTAATAAGCGTTTCTTATTTCATCGATATGACTACAACACCACAAACACGATATACATATAGGGCAATATCTGTTAATTCGTTAGGAACAAGCGTATCTAATGAAATCACAATAACAACCCCATTTAGATAAATAAAAATAATAAATAAAAATAATATATTAAAAATTATATAAAATATCAATAATTTAGACACTTACCATTATTCTAAATTCCATTTGTGTTATTTCATTAACACCATTATCAAATATAACTGTATGTCCATTTTGTGAAATTACTCCCCATTGTGGAAGTAATCCGCCACTTGATATACAGCCACTAATAAATTCTCCACTAATACCCGCTAATATGGTTGCTGCAACTGTTGTTGGTGCATCAACCGACGGAACATAAGTTAATAATACATAATCGCTACCAATTTTGCCATCATCCCACGATAATGAGTTTAATTGATCATTTATCCCCGGCACATTAGACGATACATCCCAAATATACCCGTCGGCAATATCATCATATACTGCTTTTAATCTGTATATTTTAACAGGTTCAACAAATAATCTATATCTAATAGATGCAATTGCCCCAGAAGTTGAAAACGTAATACTAAATGTTTTCGCCAAGTCTTTATTTCTAAACATAATATTATTATAACTATTCGAACCCATGCCCATTTGCACTTGTTGTGATATAATATTATTCTTTCCATCATATGTTGTAATGGTTATTAAGTCTAATGCATTAATAACCTCAACAAAATCTAAAATACATTGCGAACCAGTATTAATATAAAAAGTTATTGTCCCGGGTATAACATTTATTACACCATTTTGATTTATTGGATTGTGTGTCGCATCACTTATACATAATAATTTATTAGATGCATATGCGTTTGATCCAGTTGCAATATTTAACGACCCCCCTGCATTGCTTGCTTTTTTATCATCTTCCACACCAGGTCCGCCAAAATTTGTATGAGGTGTTCCATATGTTGTGGATAAAATAGCACTATCTATAATTGTTAAATATCCAGTGGATACATGTATGCCTGTCAATCCTGGTGTTCCCGTATCCGAATTTATATTCGTTGTTCCCATAACATATCTATCAAAATTTTCATATAATGAATAGTATATTGCATTAATTCCTGTTGGTCCTTCTGGTCCTGTTGGCCCTGTTGGCCCTGTTGGTCCTTCTGGTCCTGTTGGTCCTTCTGGTCCTGTTGGTCCTTCTGGTCCTGTTGGTCCTTCTGGTCCGGTTGGTCCCGTTGGTCCTTCTGGTCCTTCTGGTCCGGTTGGTCCTGTCGGTCCTGTTGGTCCTTCTGGTCCGGTTGGTCCCGTTGGTCCTTCTGGTCCTGT
>Ga0247722_10001502_pt1 | contig 12847 bp, 4 predicted proteins | sample MSEWelMarce3H_FC_FD_189094 | JGI IMG/M metagenome (GOLD analysis project Ga0247722, IMG submission 189094) | Subsurface sediment microbial communities from gas well in West Virginia, United States - MSEEL Well Study Marcellus 3H_FC | ecosystem: Environmental > Terrestrial > Deep subsurface >... | reverse complement strand
GCATCAAACGTACCATCACCCCCTAATTAGAAACGTTTATCGACATAAGTACAAAAAAGTTCCTAATTTACAAAAGAAACTTGTAGATACTTACAGCGAAGTAAATTGAAGTCACGCCATAGAGGATGATGAAAATGTTGGCATCTGTAAGTTTGGCGAAACAATAGTACAATCCGGCAGGGAAAAGGAAAACCAACAGCTGAAGGTCAAAATAGAAGGAACTCCATGACGTAGGCTGATGCTCAGATACCGAAGCAATAATAGGTATGTGATTCTTAGCGTACGATGGATCCAGTAGAGAATAGAACCGACCAGTCCAGGGAGCAATTTTTCCTAGAATTTTTGTTTCAATTTATTATTTCAAAATTTTTCTAGCTTCGTTTTCATAAAACAGTTAAGGCACACCTGTAACGGTAAGGATTCCCATTGCAGCCAGAGCAACACTTCCAGCGGCCATCAAGACAGATCGGAAAAGAACATCAAATTGTTCAGCAGTTAAACGGCTTCTTACATAGTCTGTGAAGGCATGCAGCTGACACAAACCAAAGACACCAAATGCCTAGGCGAAATAAAATAATGTAAATGCTACTTTAAAAAAAATTACAACGCTTTGGAAATGCCTAGTCTCACCAGCATGTGCTCCGAGCTCTGAACTGGTTGGAAACCGACGAAAGCGACTTGCATAGAAAGCAAGGTGCCCAGAGTATAGACAGCACTGTATGCCACATACACGCGATGGGAGAACCGACCAGTAAGAATCAACGTAAGGACGTGTAGAGGAATCAAATTAATCAAGAATACATAACCACCCCAAGACGAAACCTTTAGGGGAAAAAATCAGCATGAATATCCAAAAAGAAAAAACCTTGGAATTTTACCATGTAGAAGTAGGCAAGTGCGCAGAGTGCACTCCATAACAGAGACCCTGTTTTGACTGACTTAATCCAAAAGAAATAGGTGAGCAGCATACAGAAAATTGCAATTCCTTCGTTATCGTATGAACCGGCGACTGAACGTGAGATATAACCAGGTACTATTGCTATCATAGAAGCAGCAACTAATCCAGCACCAGTACCCTAATAAAATAATATTAAAAAAAAAACATAATTAGGTTTTATGAGCAGCAGCTTTATACATGAAAATTTGAAAAACAAAAATATCTTGAATAAAACAACCATACCTTTAGTTCTCTTGTAAGAAAGAAAGTAACAATAGTTGTCAAACTAGAAAACAGTGGAGCCAAAAAAACGCAGACATTCCTCACATCAATTGAGATGTGCAAAAAGTTCATTACATGGTAGAGAACAGCAGATGTCAACATTAAACCAGGGTAAATGGTACCTATGATTAAAAAAAGAATTATTAAAAACAACCCATTTACTCAGTTTAAATTAATTTGTCTAAAATGCTTACCACCAATGATTCTGCCAAGTGGATACCATGCTCTTTCATCAAACCAATTGTGGAATTTGTAGAATCCTTCTTCAGCCAGATATTTTGTTGTTCGGTAATTGAAATAAGGATCAAATTCATGGATGACACTTTCAAACCGCAGTACAGAAAACAATCTTGTTGAGAATGCTGTAAAAAGAGAAAATCTTGTCAACCATTGCTTTACTCATTTAAAGTTTTAACTTACAAAGTATTGCTGCAACAGTGAGGATAGCCAATTTAAGAAGAGTTTCCTGCTTCTCAATACTCATGTGAAGAATTTGTGACTTCAGCAATGCAACTGTCATCTTGTGTTAGTTCTCTCTTTGTGTAATAGTAAAATTAAATGTAATGGCGGAGTAAATAAAATGAAATAAAGTATTAAATGTTACCTTAAAAGAGACCCACCAAAAATTCAATCAACTAATCAGAAAAAAAAAATAAGAACATTAATATTTTCCACAATATACGAAAGCCGGTCTTTTTGACAGCACAACCACCAGAGAGTACCCACTCGTTGCAATACACGTAGATGTAGTGTTGCCAGATTGATTTTCTTTCGTGATGGGTTAAGAACTTGAGAAAAGTTAGGTAAATTGGCGAAGAGATTCGGCAGTGTAATACTTAGCTCACCGATTCATTCTTCATTAATATGCATCTTTAGATTTAAAATAAGTATAGGTACTTCTCTGAATCATAAGCTCATCTATATCAATTTATAATACTACATGCTACTACAACTTACACAGTAACACAGTTACTCTACTTTATTTACTCTTTTCATAAATTACTCACGTCAAAAGTTTTTTTTATCTTCTTTACTTTTGTAACCTCATCGCGATTAGTTAAGATTAAATCATGTCCCTCAGAAAATATCTGAGAATACCAACAAGATATCATTGAGATGGGCACGTGCAAGTTAAAATAATTAGGTTATGTACGCGTTCATTGGATAAGTAAATTCCCCAGGCAAGAGATGCCCTGAAATCTGTACTCCTTGTGTCATGAATGATGATTTGACGATGCGTTGCCGAGTCTGAGCTAGAGACGTTCCCAAAATAGCTAGTATCGAAGTGAAACTATTTTAAGTGAAGCTGGTTAGTCCATACATTTGTGAATAGTACTTGTGTTCTATGTTTGATGAGCTCTGGGCAAGGAAAGCGCTTGATTCAAATTCAAAGTTTCCGTGTTGTTCATTATTCTCGCAGCGAGCATTTGCAGCCAACATGGGGGAAATGTTATTATTGGTTCAAGCTAAACGCAAATGTATCAATCTTTTCAATCAGAATAAAAGCGCAACCGGAGCTATATCGGCTACATTGAGGAAGTATCACATTTATTTAGCCAATGTTGTGCTCTTATGCCATTGCGTTATTGTATTCTACTGTCTCGTATACCAATATATACAATATATACCAATACCTAACCTATGAGTCTATCTCTATATTTTGCAACCAGATGCCATTATTATTTTTTATCAAAGAACCCTACTATTGTATCCTAGTACGCTCCTTGGTAGCAATATGAAACTGTCAATTGCATGAATACATATCCCGACATATCCAACATGACTGCACGCCCCCTCAAACAGAAGTTGCGTTCCTTTTTTACTCTTACCTACTCTCATTTTCCACTGGTGATTTTTGAGAAAATCTAGAAATATTCTACATTCTTTATTTGGAAAACGTTCGTTTTGGTCTGTTGTTTCATCTAGGAATAAGACATATGTCTTAACAGATCATCCTATGTTGTCCTAATTTATTCTTCTCGTTCTTTGTATGACTTTTTTCCGATCCTAGATATTTCCTCAGTAATGATAAAGAATGCTTGTTCTCTGTTCAACGCACCACTCTGCCGCCACTCTTCTACCACTCTACCGCGTGACTCACGTAAAACCCGCGCGCGTTAGTCGCGGGACGTCAAGGGAAGTAGGCGAGGAGAGATATAAAGCTCTCTGCTCACGACCGATCCGCCTTCATTCTCCACCTGGAAACCGTGCGGAAGGAGCTTTTTACGCAGAAACGTCGGACAGTCGCTGTCGGCATAGCTACGTTAGTTTTTCTCTCAGTAAATTGAGTTCCATCAACTACAGCATTAGGTATAGTCCCGAAAAGTGCATTTTTCTCTGCCACGGACTGTAATTCGCGGCAACAAATTTCCGATTTAAAGATTTCTTCTGGACAAAAGGTTAGTTACGTCACTTTGTAGGTTTAACGAATTTATGTCGTAGTATGTAGTATCAATTTGTCGGTGGAGGAAAGGGCCTAATGAATCTTTAAGAGGCTAATATCTCAGTTGAAGGTGTATAGTGAATGGACAATTTGAATTTTTTTTTTCTCAGCTGCAACGCATCAGACATTTCTTTTGTACCGACTTGAGATTAATGATCGGGTGTCTTTGGCAGCACCCAAATCACGCGCATCATCCTTCTCTGTTGTGCACTTCAAAGATAATGGGTCACAATAGCTACTCGTGTTCATACAGCGAATGTGTTCATGAAATATCGTTGCGAAACGTTACGGTTAATCAGGGTTTAAAGCGTAAGGTGGCCACAGACTTTTCAAACAAAGACTTATGGTAGCCTCTATAGAAGATTGGCAGAGGCGCGACATTTAAGAGACTTGATTGATCCATATGAAAGGAATAAACTGCAGTTTTCACAAAGACCCAGCAAGAAGGCGAGGAAATGAATGTTCAAATAAGCTTGAAGAACCCAAAATCCTGCAATCTATCTATTGCACCTTCTAGTTGCGTCATCTACTATCCTGCTTGCTGTAACATTTAGTTTAAAACGCTTAAATCCTCTATTGTAGCCTCCACCTAAATAGAGGACGCAGTTGTAAACTGTACTTTATTAAACATCTCTGCGTCGTCTAATAGATTTGTCGAATGATTTATTTAGAGAGTGTATGGGTCATGTTATCAGCTTTCATTTGGCTTATACGTATCCGGTTAATGGACCAAACTACAAACGACAAAATTTCTATATTAAGAATCTATATTGCCCATAATGAAGACCTTTACCAATGCATATTTGTCTTTCACTTTTAGTTTCACTTTTACAAAGTCTTAAGTTCATAGAGAAATATGTATATCACATCCGAGATACGTATGATTTTGCTTCAACGAATAATTTATATACACGGCTGGATGAAAGAACGAAAGAATTCGAAATTCAGACAACTTTTTGTATCCTACTCTTTTTGAATACTTGAAAGCGCTCGACGTGAGCCGCTGGAGAGAAGAGGAATAACTGATCCGCGGCTACTCTACTTGTTGCATATTGATTACGAATAATTCTGTAAATTTTCCTAATGTTTCTTTTAAACAATACAACCATCCGAACACTAAAAAAATCAAAGCTCTTAATAATTCAGAATTTTGTAGCATATAGGCGATTATTATATCTTAGCCGTTTAAAAGTGATATAACAGACCTAGTCTTTATTGAAAACTATTTTCTTTCTTATAAAAGCATTGCGGCGCTCAACTCATTCCGCTTCTGTGACTGATGGCCATAACTTGATTCATTCCCGATCGTTCAGTGGACCGTAAGAAGTACATCCCTTTATGTTTTGGTCCTCTAGCTCACCCATTTTGCCACAAGTCCTTCTTATTGGATCGATGGTTCTATCACGTTCATTCTGTCTCGAAAATGACTGGGCTTATATTGTTTTTACCTTCGAAACACTTGGGTATGTTTTTCCTTTGAAGTGCTAAGCACCTCACTAACCTCTATGAGTAGATAGGCTAAAAAAGAAGTTTCTAAACATCCATCACTATAAAGGAATCTTAACTCAATACTAACTTATATCTCTGGGGAGAAGGAGCCCGGGCTACAAGTTTGACCAAACAGAGGCTTGTCCTCCACCTTTTGTCAACTGAATTCTTTATTGGAGTCGTTGCTGTACAATCGATACAGTATAAGTAAACCCGTGACTTTATAAAATGTATGCGAAATAAAGGTCAGCAGTTGCGTCCGAGGCAATTTACTTAGATGGAGGGCAATGACTATGAATGATTAGAATAAATCTATAAAAAATTTATTTAAGAATTGCGCTGCCATCTCATTTTAGTTATGTATGCGCGCTTCGTGGTGGGACCCAACAAGGACGTATATAGGATATCGTAAATAACCTTGGCAATGGAAATCCAAGGATTTTTAATTCAAATCACATCGGACAAATTTATTGCCCTCCAAGTATTTATAGAATTTTATTACTGGTGTGTAGTTGTTCTCATTTACGTGGAACCCGTGATTCCTTTTAAGGCTTGCGTACACCATAACATTCCGAAGTTTTGATAATTTGATTTACGTAATTTGAAAAACAAAAAACATAATCATTACAACTGTTTTTGCATGAGTGGTGGCCTAGCATTCTTATTTCAGCAAATTGAAGGGGCGTAGGTTTCATTGAATTCGATGAAAGTCGTGAAGATTGAACGATGGAAATTGACACGATTTATTGCCTCTCCCCAATTAGAGAAGTGACGACATTCAATGCCCTGGTGCAGATTAACTTGCACTCAAAGCTCGTAGTTACGGTACCATTGATTTCAATAGCTGTTAGTATATAATTTTAGGTACAATAACTCATATGTGGGTAACTACGGTTCAAAGAAAGATGTTCGACACTATAGATACAACATCACATTGCAAGAAGTTGCGAGCACCTGCATAATTGCTTTATCGTGGGCGTTTTGACGCGATCGTTTCCCGGGAAACAAAACCCTACACTAACTTTCGGTCTGACTCACTTATACTGATGCTTACTCAAACAGCATCACTGCATCTGTTACCTCTATAGGACTAAGGTGTCGTTAGAAGACAAATCAATCACAACAACGCACATGCACGTGTAAGCTGTATAGACCGAATCGCGGCCAGAATATTAAAACAAACGCGGCGCCCTTACTCTTTTCAAATAGAAATTCGTATGCAAAAATATTAATGGTGTCATCTGTTTGGAAATCACGTGTGCAGGTTTCTTCTTTAGCTATCTTGGTAATGTCACCGAAAGTTTCGGTACTGACGTACACTTCGTGCGCGATGTTGATCGCAGCACTCGTACTGTGCGGCCCGACTTCATCAGCAGTCGCCAAACACCCGGGCGGCAAACGGTTTGACTGCCGCCTCTTTTGCAGACTAACCGGATATCACGGAATGATTGGTGGATGTCGCTGCAGCTTCACTCTCTTCACTGCTAAGAGATCTGATCCCGTCTGGTAAGCTTTCCTAGTTATCTGTGCACTTAAGTTATTATTTGTGTTTGTCAAATGAAATATTTAACTGCTTTTCGCTCATCCGGAAACAGCATTTTTAGCTGGAATAATTTATGACGCATTATCTAGACGCCATCTGCGTAACTCTTGTAGCAGCAAGATGAATGGAGCAAAATATACATGTGATGTTGGAACAGAAGTGGGTGGCATGTGATGACTTGATGATCCAGAATTGGAAAAAGGAACAACGTGTCATGTCGTATGAAGAGAATTGAAGGCGAAGCGTGACTTTTATTTCTGGCTCACGTGACGGCATCTTTATATCTAAAACCGCAGCAAACAGAAAATCTTGAAACTTTTAGTAGAAAGTATGGTTAATTATGTTCTTGCGATTCATCTTGAGTATGGAACCGGCACATACGTTTTGCGTGGGAAGTCATTTTATGTAACATATACCTACTCTACATCGAAAGGCCTGCCGAATTGAGGGATTAATTTTCAACGGATATTTTCATCTATCTTTGTATTCGTCTTTGCTGCAAAATATTCAAATGGCAGCGAATTTGTTTCTCGTGTTTTTTTTGCCTCATTAATCCTCTAAAACAAAATAACTAGATTTTTTTGTCGACTCACTATTCAGTAGGATATGCAAGTTAAGGATAAAGCAATAAAACTTTAATCGTTTGAGTGAAACGAGGTATTCCTTTTAAGTAAACAACAGCAATTCAAATAACTGTCAACTCGTTTCCTATTCAATCCAATTTGATTTCTAGTATATGACGTAACATGGCGCAGGTTTAACATGCAACAGGCGTGGTGTTATAATATACGAGAAAGACAAATTACATTGAGAAGAATAAAATCGAAGCATGTTTCCAAAAACTTAACGACAAAATACTTAAAAAAGAAGAAAAATTTCCCATCGAGGAAAACGCGAAAGATTGTACTGCGCAAATAGTTCTGTACGGAAAAGTTAACCGCACAACTTTTGGTTGAGAAACTTTAAAAACGAAAACCCGTATACTTGCATTGATGACTAATTGTGATAAACCATGTTAAACTAGTTATGTTCTTTTGGATTTTGAAATGTCAGGAGTGAGGACCAGGACTTCTTAAGACATGAAGAGTTCGGCCTCAGTGACAGCAGCAGCAGAAACAAAATTCTTCCATCGGCCATCAGTTATTTCCGGATCAAACCCGCTCTGCATGAGAAAAAATAAAAGACTGGGTAATGAAGTCGAAGAGTGGATCGCGACGCCGTCTCCCACTGCATTCCTTATCCTCCTATTCCAAGGATTACGTACGTCAAACGATGAATAGCTTCAAAGAAAGTATAACCAAATAACATGGCGGCTTACGGCGTAGTTTGAGGCAATCGATTTCTACTTTCCGGAAACTGAAATTAAAATTACAATCCTCTGGGATTCAATCACGATATTTCGTTTATCATTTTTAAGTTCGAATTCGTCCAAACGATCGCATTGTATTTATTAACGTATCTGACATTCGTTCCTTCATCTCTCACCCTCTGGTACTGAGAAAAGAAAATTCCACCAAGGACTGCAGGATCGCAAGCGCGCAACAAAAGGATTAGTAATGAACTATTTCCCCCTCCCCAATTTCGTTTAATTGCAACACGTCTATAATGTTTAATTTGTCTATATATTACGAATAAATCAAACCAATAAATTCGAGCTGTGCAACTATACCGCGAAAGAGTGAACTAGCGTTTTTAAATAATACTGAGCACTTGATGTGCCATATCTATGGTTGTTTTATTAGATTAGTAAACTCCTGGTAATCTTGGTTTTATTGTACTACCTTAACTGACGTTCAAATTATTAATAAGATAAAAACTTTATATAGGTATATTTCATTTCATTCTTCTTTTCATTAAAAAAAATTGTAGTATTGATATTGATGCAATACATTTGTTAGGCAACTCTGTAAGTTAATAGCAGCCGCCTACAAAAAAATTGTCGAATCGTTGTTGAGACGATTGGAATAATTGAGTTAGTATTTTTGTATTTTTTTTTTATTTCTTGCACACACGAGTTTACATGACAATTTTGAATTCCAGCATTCAACAACCTTTTTTGTTTGAAAATTTTAAACGTAAATTACTTTCTTTTATCAAATCATCTGAATAACTGCGGCGATGGTTCGTTCTCAACATGGCTAAAAACAATGGTAAAAAACTATTATTCAATACTACGCTTCAGGAAACCATGGAACAGGAGGGAATGAACCGTCGACTGAAAGGTATACTAGTTCAAAAGAAAAAATCAACATCACTTTATTCACCAATTTTGTTTCTATGTGTATTTCCAGAGGCTGGTATTTATGATCATAATGATACATATGAAGTACGAAAACAGCTTGATGAGATGTTACAGCAATCTAAAGAAGATGCAAAAAAAACTGAAAAATCAGTACCATCTGAGCAGACAGTTGCATCATTTGATGATGAATTCAACATAGTTGAGGATGATGATGACTTAAAAGAGATTAACTATACAGATACTACCACTTCTACTAACAAGCCTAGAAAAAAGTCACCTTTATGGAAGTGTTATTTATCTGTTGATGAAGATGAGAATTTTCAAACTACAGGGAAACCTGGTAGTTCTTTTAAAGTTGAAACAAAACCTTTTCAAAAGAATGCTTCAAAACTACAAAAGGCCAAGCCTTTAAATATTGATTCCAAGAAATTTGTACAGGCAACTGTAAGCTATGGAAGTAAAATGGTTGCTGCATCAATTAAAACAAGTGATGACAGTACAGAATCTCCCAACTCTAGAAGTTCAAGAAGAGGTGACTTGATCATTTCACCTGACGAGATTGACGACGGCGAAGAATTTACCTTCAAGATTGAACCATTAAAAGGAAGTTCTCGAAATGGCAACTTAAGTTCTCGAAAAGGTGAAACGACGATGGGAAATAAATCGGATACAGAAGAAGATGATTTCATTGACGACCCCCCTCCCCGACAAAAAGAAAACGTAAATCGCACCAAAACGGAGCAGTCTAACCCCAGTCAGAAATTGAAACTAGCAACGATGAAAACGTTGTGCAAGAAATATTCTGAAATGCTTAATCGAATTGAGAATGTTCCAGCCTTTCCGATACCTGAAGATCTCGATTACGATAGCAAAGGTCCCTGCCAGCTACTGATCGAAAACGAGGAAAAGTTAAAGGTTACCCAAAGTTTGGGCTATAAGCCAATAAAATGGAGAAAGCCTATCATCCTTAGTGCAAACAGCAACAGGAGACGACGCCAGATTTTCAATCAACCCTCTACCAGTCGTACTACTCCGCCTATAGATGCACAAGAAGATAGCGTTGATGCCGTTGAAATCGTCTGCGATTCACCACCAGCCGCCTCCATGCGGAAATTGGATATTTCTCCGGCAAGTCCCGTATTCGAATCAAACGCCTCACGTAAGCGATCGGGTGGATCTAACGGGATTATTGAGGCTGAAATGGAGGTCGACAGGAAATCTCCCATTGATATCAAAGAGGTTCTCCAATTCCATTTTAGTTTTTATAATTCTGGTTTTAATGTGTACCCATTGGTTATTGTTGCTGATAGGATTCCTTAACGCAAGAGTGCCCGATCTGTGGCAAGTTATTCCCGCTTAGCATCATTGAAGTAAGTGCCGGAAATAGCTCAATTAACCTTACCATTCATAACCGTAAACTCATGGTTTCTAGGGTCACGCGGACGGGTGTATCAATAACATGGAGGAGCGCCCACGTTCGGAACGTGTCCTACGAAACGCACGATCCAACAAGTAGTGAATTTTTCATCTGAGGTTTATATTGCTAATGATGTTGAGCCTGTTTCTTCTTCTCTTCCAGATCATATAACGCATGGTCTGACAATTCACAGTGGGGTAATTTAAATTGACATAGAGAAACGGGTTATTTATCACGAGTCGAACATTCGTCCGGTTCCAGGTAAAGGGGACCGAGCGGCAGGCACCTCTACCTCATCCGAGACAGTTGATCCCGATGTAATATTTGAAACGGATAGCTCACAACCCGATTCGGATTTCGAACCCAACCAAGATCCTGGGACTAAGCGTAACCAACGCAAGACGGCAAGTGTGGGAGTGAAGAAACGTCGCATGTAAGGTGCTATCGCCATTGGGTCGACCTCAATGATTCTGCGGCCTTAATCTAATCAAAAGTGATTCATTTCGCGATTGTCAAGCAAGGCTGTGAGAAACTTGTTAATCACGTTATTTTTTTCTATTGTTTCATCGAAAGATGCGGTTGTACACAGATTTCATTCATTCAGTCATGTTCAGTCAGTTTTCAGAAATGTTGTTCACATTTTTGTAAAGTTTCCGTACAAGTTATCTTCAAAAGTTAACGTATACATAATACATGATTTGGAAGTTATTGAACTGACTCACTTCTTACTTGATGCCTAGTATTTTCTATTTTAAATTTGTAGACTTAATTAAAATCGTTTTTGTTGCCTTTCATTAAAACTTTATTGAAGAAGCGAAGTTTCGTTTCTCTTGGAATTCTGAATCAACAAAAGATCAAACAAAGTTGAGTTGTACAGAAAGGGATGACGTGAGAACATCTTCATGATGGCCAAAGTTTCTTCCTGACCTAAAAATAAAAGTTTAAAGAAAAACCTAACGTGAGACTATATAGGATCGAGCATAGTAGAGCGCCTACGTGTTTCCCACGCGCACTAATTTAACCTTTATTGGGGCGGGTTAAACGGCGATGATTTTTGTTTTATCGATTTCCCCTACAAAATAAAAACAAAACAAAAAGGGATAGCCAGTATAGCGAGAAATTGCCTTTGAGTCTAACCGAAGGTAATTAATGAATAGCGCGGTCGGGATTCTTCTCTTTTGAGAGTCTGTGTATTCTTTATTGAGCAGTAAGTAATAAATGTGAAGAAGAAAAGAAAAACAACAAAACACAGAAAAGAGGAGTTTATTGACGATGAGTCTGCTTTAATAATGATATGGCGCATGATCTAAAAGACTTGGTTGTTTTTCCTATGATGCAATTTAAACGGCCACAAGCAGCCGGTGAGTTTGGGAACACATACAAAGAAAGATGTTTACAAGCAACTCGGTGTGTTTTGTTTTTTTTGTTTTCTTTTCCAGCTCGACTGCTCGATGATTTGTATGAGAAAAACGTTTTACATTTCGGCTTACAGTACGAGACAAGCACACGATATTTTCATTTTTTTTTTTTTCTGGTTCCCGCGCTCAGATAATCATAACTTCATAAGTGATGCTAGAAAAATACAGTACAGTGGGCTATAGAAAAGCATTGACTGTATATAGTGCTCTCTTTTTCTTTTGTTTCTCAAGTTTGGGCTCTGAATCGATTACCCTTTTTCTGTAAAAATGTCCGCCCAATAGTTTTCTAGTCACCAAAGGAATACGTTCCATCAAGGCCTGATTTCTTCTTTTTTTTTGTTAGTGGGAAAGAAAGGTGGTGGCGGTGGTGGTTGGAGGAGATTTAATTGCGAGGTGATAGTTTACAGATAATTTGAAGTGGGTGTGAGGGCGGAGGGGACGAAGAGTGTTGCCGGCGCAACCCTGTAAACGCCGTAGTACGCACTACACGTCGACTATATACACGTATATATTGATCCAGGTGGGAAAGACGGGGGGAAAAAAAGAAGAGCGACCCGAAAAAGCGGAACGTTTGAGTTCCCAACAAAAAAGATCATGACGAGTGGTGAGCGACCCCGCCTACAAATTAGTACGAACCGGCAGTTTTGACCGACTTGATTGTCTTTCCTTTTTTTTTTCGCCCTCTTGCGCTCTTTGTTACTCTCGTCTCCAAATTGAGGCTCGAAAATTGGAGCCAACCTCTTACTGCTTTAGCCACTGTCGACCGCCTCATCACCTCGCCTCTTCCAACTTGGATTTTCTATTGGAATCTAACAATATCTATTGTCTTTTCCTGGGCGAGAAACGACTAGTCGAAGTTTTATAGATCTAGTAGTTAAAATAGAAACAAAAGCTGGGGGACCTTCCTTTTGTCCAACACTTGCACCGCTTCAACTCCAGTTCCTCTAGTACCACAGCAACCGTTAAGATAATAAATGATCCCCACCGACTTTTGCTTAACTACCCGTCGCGGGATGCGACTGCCTTTTCTTTCCTTCCCCCCATCTTTCAAATAAGAAATGATTCTTTTTTGAGCCC
>Ga0247722_10001501_pt1 | contig 12851 bp, 12 predicted proteins | sample MSEWelMarce3H_FC_FD_189094 | JGI IMG/M metagenome (GOLD analysis project Ga0247722, IMG submission 189094) | Subsurface sediment microbial communities from gas well in West Virginia, United States - MSEEL Well Study Marcellus 3H_FC | ecosystem: Environmental > Terrestrial > Deep subsurface >... | reverse complement strand
CTGCTAATTTTGCGATCTCAAAAGTAGTCATGTTTCCAGTCATTTTGCTTAATTCTGGATTTAAAACTTTTTCTGATCCGTCTACACGAACAATATATCCGTCTTTTCCGCTTAAATTTGGATTTCCAAGAGATTCTGCTATCGTTCTTTCTGTTCCAGTATAGAATGTAGGCAATGAGTTAATAAATGCGTTTAAAACAGAAATATCAGAAATTGTTTTAACTATTGGATTTCCTTCTTTCTTTTCTACATTACTCAAGTAAGAAGAAAAAACCGTTTCTGCTAATTTAATTCTTTCTTGTTTTTTTAATTCATTTGCCTTTTTTTTATTTGCTTCAGCAGTCATTTTTTCATTTTGGGCAAGTGATTTTTCCGCAGTAATATTTCCATTAACAGCCATTTGTTCCAGAAATTGTTTTTGCTGATTTAAAGCATTCAACTCTCCGTCTATTTGTTCAACTTTTTTCTGGCTTTGTTTGATGAAGTAATCAGAACTCATTTTTGCCAGCTGATTTAATTGATCAAACATTTTCTTTTGATCTTCAACTTTTTTATCTGCTTTTTCTTTTTCGTCAGAATTTAGTTCAGTTGATCTTCTTTTTAAAGCTTCATAAACTCCGTCGTTATATTCTTCAATTTTTTCATTTTTATCTTTTTCAATTTGTAAAATTTCATCTGCTGTTTTTTCAGTTTCAATTTTCTTTTTTAGTTCGGTATCTTCTTTCGATTTTAAAAGTTCTTGATCAAGCACTTTTTCCTGACTTGCAAAATTATCGAGTATCTTTTGTTTTGCTTCAGCTGTCAATCCTTTTTGAGCAAGTAAAGTATCACGTTCAAGTTCCAGTTCTTTTCTTTTTTCTGCAACCAATGCTTCATACTCTTTTTGTAGTTGATCAATTTTAAAAATCAAATTTTCTGAAGCTTGTTTTTTTCTTAGATCCGTTTCTTCTTGAAGTAATGATTCCAATTTATCAACATTAGCTTCACCAGTTGTTTCAGCAAGTTCAATCTGTTTATCGTATTCAGCTTTTACTTCATCAACTTTTGTATCAATAATTCTATTATTATAAATATTATCAAGTTCATTTAATAATGAAGATTGTTCTGAAATAGTTTTATTAATTTCTTTGAACTCAGTATCAAGATTTATAGTTTCCTTTTTATTATTTACTTTTGATTTAGTATTATCATTTTGTTCATAGGTATTTGCTTTTACTTGAGACTTATTGTCCTTTACAACTTCAGTATTATCACTTAAAGCTTTTGAATATTCATTTATTTTTACTTTTTGAGCCTTCAAATTAGCTTGTAATTGTGCTGTAACATCTTGAACACTTGCGTTGTCCTTTTCTCCAGTGAAGAAAGTCACCCAGCTTTTATCGCCTTCAATTTTATTTTTATCAGCAATTTCCTTTACTTTTTTAAATTGATCTGACCATAATTTTGTTCTTTCTTCAGCAGTTTTTGCGTTTTTAATTCTTTTATCTAAATTTGACAACTCTTTTAAATCTTGTTCAGTATTCTGTTTTCTTGATTTAACTAAATCAATATTTGATTTGAGTTGTTTATTTGTAAGTTCAGAGTTTTTTAATATCTGTTTATTATATTCTTGTTGTGAAATTTTCTTTTCATTCAGATCACGATTTAGTTGTGAATCTGCAAGTTCTTGTTTTTTTCTGATCTTATCAATATTGGCTGTAGCATTTCGCATCGCACTATCTGAAGCCTTTTCAAGTCTTGCCATATCTTCACGAGCCTGACTTGCACCTGAAGCAATATCGTAAAGAGCTTTCACTAATTCAATAGCAAGTTCAATAGCAATAGCAAAACCAATTGATTTCAATGCTGTACCGAGTGCCTTTGCTCCTTTTCCAGCATCTTCTTGCGCATCTGATAAATTTTTGGTTCCTGAAACAGCATTTTTTAATGAACCTAATAAATCTTTGAAGGAAGTATTTTGTAGTTTATTTATTAAAATTTGCGCTTTCTGAACAGCAAGTAAAGTCCCATATCCAAGTGCTAATTTTGTAATTACATTTAAAATAGTTCCTAAATTTCTACCTAAAAAACCAATCGTTTCAGTCAATACAGCACTTGCTCCAGTTCCTGAAGAAAAAGATAAAACAACCTCGTCCCAGCCACCTTTTAATTCAACTAATGCCTGATTTAAAGTTTTGGTTCTTTCTTCAGCTTGTTTTGAAACCGTTCCATTGGTGTCCATATTTTTAGTTAGTTCTTCAATGCTATCAATATTTAATAACAGATTTTTTGCACTAACTACATTTTCAGTTCCAAATACTTTAATTTGGGCAGTTTCACTTTTCAATATTGGTGATAAAGCTTTCAGACGATCAGCAAAAGGTATGCTTTTATCTGCTAATTTTTCCATATCAATACCCAGACTTGAAAGCATTTCTTTTGCTTCTTTTGGAAGTGCATCTGGAGCGGATAATTTTAACATTACATTTCGTAAAGCGGTTCCAGCTTCAGCACCTTTTAGTCCTTTTGAAGCTAAAGTTTCAATTAATGCTGTTGATTCTTGAATTGAAACATTTGAAGTTTTAGCAACTGCTCCAAATTTCAATAAAGCATCTGTAACTTGTGGAATTTCTGCTGATCCAAATAAGGCACCATTCGCCAATACATTAATGAATTCTCCAGCCTTTTCTGCTGGTGCTCCAAATTGGTTTAAAGCATCTGTCAAAGCTGTGGCTGAAGTTGGTAAATCCATTCCTGAAGCCTTTGATAATTTAATTGCTGATTCTGTTACAGCATTCAATCCTTCAGCATTTGCTAATAATTCAGGTTTTGCTGATCCTATCAACTTGTAAGCTTCAATAACATTTTTTGCTCCACCTTCTACCCCCTTGCCAAGTTCAATAGCTTGTTTTTTGAAAAATTCCAGATCTTTTCCACCAGCTCCAGTAATTGAAACAAGATCTGCTATTGATTGATCAAAATCAATTATAGTACTACCAGCACTTCTGATCACATCACCCACTCCAAAAGCAAGACCTAACATTCCAAGTCCTTTGCCAAGCTTATTTATTGCCCCTTCATAATTTCCAACATTACGAAAATTATCACCAACTTGTTTATCGAGTTTTTTTAAAGCTTCGTCTCCAGATTGTGCTTGTCTTGTAACTTTTTTAAATGCACTTTCCAGATCCAGATATTCCTTTGTATTTTTTTTTCCTTCTCTTTCTAATATTAGAAGTTCGGCACCTAATTGTTTAGATTGATTTTTGAGTTCTCTGGTAGCCTTTTCAAGTCTCTTGTAAGCATTTGCTTCATCGTCCAAATTCTTTTGCTTTCTCGCATCAATTTTAGCTTGTTTTTCATCGTCATTTGTTTTTGATCTTGCTGTTTTTATTGCTTGATCCTGAACTTTTAATCTTTCTTTTTCTGTCTTCAAAAATTCCGCTTCAGCTTTCGCTTTTAATGCATTTGCTTTTTCAAGTTCTTGCATCACTTTTGCTTGTTCTTTGCTTAATTGAGTAGCAGTTTTGGTTGATTTTATAAATTCATTTAACTCTTTCGTGGTTCCAAATTTGGCTGAACTCATTGCGGTTTTAATGGTTGTTGCCATTTCTTTGAATTGATCATTCATCAACTCAAGTTTTTCAATTGAATCACTCGCAGATTCAATCAGATTTTTGAAAATATTATCCTCAACTATATCTGTTCTTTTAATTTGCTTTGCCATATTCTTCTAAAATTATAAAATACTCATTCAATGTAATTACCTTCCAATCTAACCTATATCCTATCCATTTCGATAAAAAAATCAATGATTTACTTGTAGTCATGTCGTCATTTTCTTTTTTTGCTAAAAGTTCCAGATTATGTTTTTCAACTTCAATCTGAGTTTTTTTAAACTCGTCTCCTGAAATAATGTATTCACATTCCAGAACGGTTTTTTTTCTCATTACTTCCAGAAATTTTTTGTAAGTTTTGCCTAACCCTCTTTTATTTAAATAGTCATCAAACAGATCATTCCATGCTTGATCGACTTCATTTTTTGGATAAGTTAAAGATTGATCTTTCTGTAAAAAATTCATGTTTCCGTCATTGATTTGAACCCAATTATACAAAGGTATTTCATCAATTGATTTGTAAAACTTTTCTGACATAATTAATATATTTTATTTTTAATTCATCAACTAATTTATCTGAATTTTCATCAGTTAAACCAACTATTCCTTCACCAAGCCATTTAAATAAATCAGTAACAATTCCAGTTTCTTGATCCTTTTTCAATCCGTCACCATCAATAACGAAAAAATTAGTCAATACGTCAATAAATAAGGACTTATAAAAAGCTCCAGTATCTTTTAAAGTATAAGGAGTTCCAGCAATTTTTTCTGGATTGATCATTTCAGTCCATTCAGAATACAAACCCATAATATCGCCATCTTCGTCAATCCCTTTTTGTAACTGATCGTTTCTGATCCAGTCAAGTATTTTATTTTTTAATTGCGTATCAAATGATTCAAACCAAGCGATTGAATCAAAAAGTAATTTTGTCCTTTTCAATAAATCACCCAGATCATTATTTGTAAAATCAACCATAATTCAAAGGTAAAAAAAAAGGAGTGCATTAGCACCCCCTTCTTTTTTTAAAACTTCAATCCTATTATAACGGAGTGCTTAACTCTCCAACATAACCAGATTTTTGAACCTTCAATAATAAAGGAGTCAACAATACCTGAGTAGCAAAAGTCAATGTATAACGATTTGCAAAAGCTCCAGCCCCAGCAGTAACGTTAGTAATAACAATTGCTACCCCAGTTGTAGCATTTTTCAAAGTAAAATCAGCAAGAACTAAACCAAGTACTTTAATTGGATTTAAAGCTGTTCCGTAATCTAATTTTGCATCAATAACCAATGAAGTTGTAGTTGAAGACACTTTGTCCATATCAACGTCTAAAAGTCCCTCAAATTGGTTAAAATCACCTCCTAACTCGCTCGCAGTAACTAACCACATTGTTGATTCATCAAATAATCTGTAAAAATCAAATGATACCATAATTTTCTGAACCGTTGTATCGGTAGCAAACATCATTTTAGCATCAAACGACTGATTATCTACTGGAATAGGATATAATTTAGTACCTTCTTTTGATCCTACTAAATTACCATTTACATCAATAACATAAACCCCAAATTCAACACAACGATTATCTTGAATCTTTCCTAATAACTGAGTTGAACCATTCCATAATTCGCCAGTAAATGATCTTTTACCTTGTTTGATAAACAATTTTCTTCCTGAAGGTGCTTCTTCAAAAGTTGAATCTGCTTTTGGAAGTTCAACCTTTTCAAATACTGGTAAAGGAAACCAACGTTTTGTAGCATCTGATTGATTGATCAAAGCAGTGATTGAAGCGATTGTTGGTGCTGTTGTAAGATCCAAAAAGTTTCTTGCTCCAGTAGAATCTTCTAACGGCACCATTATTAATTTGCTGGTAACTGACTGAAGAGTTACACAACTTGGAGTTCCAGTATTTGAAAGTCCAGATTCACATTTACATCCTAAAGACATTTTTTTAAATTTTAATGATTAATAATTAAGGGGTAGAATGATCTACCCCAAATAAATAAAATTATGGTTTTAATAAAGCAGATTTAGCAGTAGCAAAAGTTCCTTTAACAAATGCACCATAATGATTAGTTTTCACATAATGAGTAGCACGAGCTTCACAAAGGATTGTAACTAAATTTTTGGTAAAATCATCGTTTACAGATCCTACTTGAATATTCATATCTTCACGAATTCTCAAGTTTGATTTTGTAAAATCACCAAGTAAGAAAGTTCCAACTGCCATACCAGTATTTGAAATAATTTCAATACCATTATATCTTTTTACTCCATTAAGATCAGTATAAATCATTGGCATTGTATATTCGCCAGTAGAAGTTTTTGTTACATCAAACTTAGCAATATCAGTTGGGTGCATAATAATGTAATTTACTTGAAATAAAGCAGATTCTACTTGTTGAATTGCTACTCTTAAAACATCAAGCTCATTTGCAAAAGGAATAGATAAAGCAAATCCAGTAGCAGAAAAAGTTACAGCATTTTGTAAGATACCAACCAAGTTATTTCCAGTTCCGTCACCAGATAAAATCTGCGAATCTAATTTTAAAGCAACCAATTCCATTAATTCAGTATTGATTTCTTTTTGCATGAACGGTAAATCTTGAATCATTTCCTTTGATACCTTGATGAATGCTGTAATTTTTTGAGTCACAGCTTGACGTTCAACTAAATCAAAATCTTGTTGAGTTTTCAAAGCACCTTCAGCAGTCATTCCAGCCTCGTTTGGATCTGGATTTGCTTGTTCAATGTAAGTAATATACTTTGATAAAGTTACACCAGCATTAACGATTTGACGCAAAAATGGCATCCTTCTGACGATTCTTGTAACTCCTTGTTCAAGTTCAGTCAATGCTACAACTCCACCAGAATAATTTCCGTTGATCGTCATTGTTCCAGCAACTTTAACATCTAAATCAAGAACTCCAGAACTTGCTGATTTTTCTTTGATTTTATCCAAATTATCAGAATAAGCTTTAAAAATAGCATCACCAATATTTTTAAAAGTCCCTTCACCAACAATTTTATTTTCTTTCATTCCCTCAACCATACCTTCTAATTTAGCCAGTGCTGTTTTCAAATCAGAATTATCGTTTTTTTGGATCATTGCAGTCATTTCATTTTTTAATGACTCTAATTCTGTTTTATTTACAGAATTGATAGTTTTTTCAGAAATAATCGTATTAAATTTTTCGATTACTTGTTCTGGAGTTAAATTTTCCATTTTTTTGTTTTTTTTGTTTTTAATTAATAAATATTTGTTTCATTTATTGCGTTAGACTCTATGTCCTGAGTGAAAAAACGGCTCATTATTTTGAGTTAACAATTGCAATTTCCTTTGTATTTCTGCAGATTTATTTGAAGAACTAAACCAGACAAATTAGCATCAAGTATATTTTTTTCAAATCCTTGCGCAGATTCTGTTCCAAACCTACTAAAATATTTTATTTTTTCATTCTCTAACGTCTTAAAAATTCGATTTTTTTTAATAACATTAACGAATTCATCTTTCAAAGCGATCATTGGCTGTATTACTTCCCTTTTGTGATCCGCAGTATAAAAGTTTTTTATATCTGTTTCATCTAAAAAAAAAATTTTACAATCAACTGATCTTTCAAGCGATTGTTCCCTTCCGTAAATCGTTTCGTCAAATGAATCAAGTAACCAGATCAGTGGTAATTTATCTTTTGCGAAATTTGACACTTTGTTCCACTCCAGATTAGTAGCAATCTTTGTACCAGTAATATCAAACGGACTATTAACGAAAGCTTGATCAAAAAAAATATTTCCTTTTACTTTTATAAAATTATTAGTTGATACTTCTTCAATCAAATTATTATAAATTACATCACCGCTTTTCAATCCTAAAGTTTTTCCAGATCTTGCCCATTTAGTATTGCAAGTAAAAATGATCGTTGAGTTTCCACTTGATAATTTTGAATCAATAACGATTTCATTATTGATTTGATCAACTAAATTATTAAATATTTTACTAAATTCGATCATAACCAATATGCGTATTGTTTAGATTGACCCCTGAATAAAGGGTAAGATCCTGAGTTATAAAGTATATAATCTTGTATTGCTTGATAAGTCTTCACAGCATCGTTATATTTCCCATACAAAGTTAGCATTGCTCCGCTTGAATTTTCGCTTTTTTGGGTAACATTTCCAGCTAAAGTATTTGCTGTTATGAAGTCCTTTTGGTATTCAAAATAAATAAAGCCAAGTAACATTTCTTTTATTCCATAGGAGTAAAGTATAGTCCAATATTGAAAACCATCTTGATACTGAAAAGGATCGTATAAGAATTTAAATAAAGGATTTAAAGGAACATGATTTGGTTGTGCATTAGCATCTAAATAATAAGCATTGTATAATTCAACCCCAAATAACTCAACCAAGTATCTTAGTTCGTAACGATCAATATAAGCATTAATATTGCCAACATCGTATATACCTTGATGTATTTCAAATTTTCCAGTAAAATCTGAAGCATTAACATAAAACCCCATAATTCTGTTTTAAAAATATATTAACGAACTCTCCAGATATTTCATGTTTTTGATTTCGTAGATCTTTTTCTGGAAAATTTTCATTGAAAAGAAATAAATAGTTTTGCTTTTCATTTATTTCAAGAGTTATTTTTTTTTCTTTTTTCGATCTAATTATTTTTTTTTCTTCCATTTTATTTGATATTATTTAAAACTTGATTCCAATTAAAACTTATTTCAGGAATTTGTACTTCTTGTGGATTTATAATAATTTCCTTTAAATTGAATTTTTCTTTCAAAGCAATTTCTTGTAATTGTGATAGTAGGAACTTATGTTTCATTTCAAGTTGGTAAAGTCTTTCGTCTGATCCTTTACCATTAATAATTGATTTAAAAATAAGATCCATTTCTGAAGATATATCGTGGATCACATCAACTTTATCTTCACCTTTTGAAACTCCCAAAACTGGTGTCAATTCATTTGCTCCAAAAGTAACAGCTGATCCTTCCCATAAAGCTACTTCTGAAATAAGGTAATAACCTCCAGATTCAATATTTGAATCTTCAATAAATTTGATTTTATCCTGAATATATTTAAAACCAATTGAATGTTCACGAATTATTTCGTCTTGATAGTCCAATAAAGCATCGTTTCCAAGTGTTGAAGATCCAAGTTTAGCAACAGCAAATAAACCAGTTTCGTCTTCTTCTAATCTTGTAAATTTTCCTATTGGTTTTTGCCAGTCATGGAAACGAAGAAATGCAATTTTTCTATTTGAAACAGAATCAACCCCACGTTCCAAAATTGATTTTTTGAAACATCCTTTTACTAATAAATCACAATCAGAATCAATGTTATTGAAGTGACTCAAATACATAGCAACTTCTCTTTTTTCCAGATCAATATCCTTTACTCCGAGTGATTGGTTTTTTATTTTATAACCAGAATTTAGTTTACTATTCATAATTCTTTTAAATTTGTTTCACAAATATAATTTATTTAATATGAACTTTAATTTTTGGGACGCATTTTTTGGTAATAGTGAAAATATTTCAAAAAGATACATTGATAATTTCCTTCCAAACTCTACTACTGGAAACAGATATGTAAATGAATTATTTGGACAAAAAAAAGCGGTATGGATTGATACAAATAAAGCTTTTCAACTTTATATTGATATTCCAGAACTAAGGACGGTAGTTAATAGAAAAGCTAAAATGATTTCGTCAGGAATTCCAAAATTATACAATGCTAAAGGTGAAATAGTAGAAAATCATTGGTGCCTTGATCTTATAAAAAATCCAAATCCATTGCAATGTTGGGACGAAGTTATTTATTCGATTTCTGTTAACGATTCCCTTTACTCGTCTGCTTTTCTTTATGCTCCAAAACGATCGTTTGGAATAGTTAATTTAATTATGCCATTAGCATCACATAAAATGCAAATAAATACTTCTGGACGGACTTTAAAACAAATGGATAAAGGTGGTTTGATTGATTCATATATTTATAATTATTCAGACGAGAAACCTCAAAAATTAGAAGTTGAAGAAGTGATTTTATTTCAAACATCTGACGGTATGAATTTACTAAATCCAGTTTCAATAATTGATTCGTTAAAATATCCTTTATCAAATATATCAGCATCTTACAATAAAAGAAATGTTTTACTTGAAAATATTGGATCTATTGGTATTTTATCAGCAAAAAAATCTGATATTGGTGGAGCATTGCCAGTTACTCCAGAAGAAAAAAAGAAGATCCAACGTGATTGGTATAATAGATCAAAGGACGAAGTTATTATAACTGAATCTGAACTTGACTGGCACCCTATGTCTTTTCCAACAAAGGATTTAATGTTATTTGAAGAACTTACTGCTGATAAATTAGCTTTAATCGATGCTTATGGTTTAAATTACTATGTTTTTAGTAATGAAAAAGGATCAACATTTTCAAATGTTAGAGACGGTATACGAATGGCTTATACAGATACGATAATTCCAGAATCAGACAAGATTTACGATAATTTAACTGAACAACTTGGACTTGATAAAGAAGGATTGAGACTTAAAGCGCATTTTGATCATATACCAGTTTTACAAAGTGATGTAGCTGAAGAAAGTCAATCATTAAATACAAGAGCCGATGCTTTGAATAAAATTATTTTAGCTGGTATTGATTTATCTGAAGACGAAAAAAGGGCTTTACTATTTGGTAAATTCAATTTATAACAGAACTTCATCGTTGATACTCTGATCAATAGTTTAAAACTCCTGACGATATATTTTCAGGAGTTTTTTTATTCAATTAAGTTATCAAAAATGATTTTAGTTTTACACCATTTAATAATTTGAAATTTTCCGTCGATCCTTCTTACAAGACCATTTTTTAATTCTCTTTTGATATTACAATTTCTACAACAAATTGATACTCCTAACCAACTTTTTTGCTGATAACTTCCTTCAGGAATTGATTTAAATTTTCTCAAAGTCAGATCCTTTTTACAACTAAAACATTTTTTCGTCATTCAAATTATAATTTTAAATGTGGCAACATTGATTTTATAAACATTGAAAGTCCAGCTAAACAATCTGGAGCATCGTCATTTTTATTTTTTCCGTCTTTTGAAAAACTTTTTAAATTTTCAATAAATTGTTTGAATTCAAAAGTATTGTTATTTATGAAAAGAAAAGAATTTGAAATAGTTGCTGATTGCATTATTATTCTTGTAATCTTATTTGCTGTATTATGAACCTGAAGGATCTGAGTCTTTACCAAATGTTGTAAATTTCTTGAAAACATTGCACCCATTGAATTTGATTCTACTCGACAATAACTAACCTTCCATTTATTTAATTTATCAGCGCATAAAGGAATAGTAATATCTGTATTTTCCCTTGAATAAAGATAGTCAACTATATAAATATTGCCAGATATGATACCACAAATAGCCATTGCAGTAAAGTCTTTTCCTTGATCTGATACATCAATATAAGCAAAATAACCTTCAATTTTTTCTTTATTAATACTTTCAAAATCTTCAGGAGTAACCATTTTTATTTCTGAAAATAATCTACCTTTTAAATCTACTGGATTCTGTTGATATTCTGCTAACCAAATATCTGGATGTATTCGTTCTCTGATTTCATTATATTGATCAGTTGACATAACATCTTCACAAAAGGTATTTCCCTCTGAATCTATTGCCTGAATGACTAAAATTTTATCATACAAATTGCTTGAAATATTTTTTCCAATAACATCGTTTATCGACCATCTTGTTCCTATGTCTATTTTTGAACAATTCTTTTCAAGTCTTGAATCATGTGTTGCTTCCTTCCATTGAAGTATACGATCGTTTTGAGTATCGCTTAATGCATCTTCAAGTCCTCTGTATAGATCATCTGTAATAGCTAATTTAGTTGCTCCAAATCCAATAATTGTACCTCCTACTCCAGCACCAAAATAACCAACTTGTCTTGATTCGTTTGTATTCCAGCCTTGAAGATTTGCCTTATCATCTGATAGTCTTACTTTTGGAAAAATCTGATTGAATTTTTTAGTTTTTAATATATTTCTAACATCGTAACTAAATTTCAAATAAAGAGTAGCTGTACAAGTATTTCGCATTATTGATTCTTTTGGATTCCTTCCCAGAACCCATGCTGAAAATAAAGTTGTGATATATGATTTACCAGCCCTTGGTGGCATTGATACGGATAACGAACTTATTTTTCCGTCTTCAATTTCCTGAAACCCTTCAGCAATTTGTTTTAAGAAAGTTCGTTTTGAAAAAAAATCATAATCATAAAAAAGACAGAATTCCCAAAAGTTTCGTTTCAGGAATTCATAATAAATTAAAAGTTTAATCTTTTCGTCTTTATTCATTTTCTTTATTCAAATACTTCTGAAGATCTTCCGTTGAAATATCTGAAAAATCAATTTCATCACTTACAAAACCTACTTCTTGTCTTTCTATATAACCACGTTTTTTGCCTTTCGTTTTCAGATAAAAAATAGTTGCTGAAGTATTTCCTTCATTGATCTGTTTATGAAGTTGTGATTCAGCAAAATCAAGTGTTATTTCCTGAATTGATTCAACTTGTTTTTTGTATTCATCGTCCGAGTTGATCCAATCATAATGTGTTGAACGATGAATTTTAAATTCTGTTTTTTCAAGTGATTTGATTGCTGTTGTTACTATTCCAAGCGATTTCTCAAGTGCTTCAATCATTTTTCTTTTTAATATGTCGGTATTTGTCGCCATTTTCCTATTTTATTAAATTTAAAAATTCATTTCTTGCATTCAGATCATTCTTAAAAACTCCTATCATTTTGCTTGTTGTAGTCCATGTATCATGTTTTTTGACTCCTCTCATACACATACATAAATGTTGAGCTTTCAAAACTACCGCTACCCCTAAAGGATCAAGTTCAGATTGTATTTTTTCTGCTATCTGGGTAGTTATTCTTTCTTGGTTCTGGAATCTATTGGCAAACATATCGACCGTTCTGGCCAATTTGGATAAACCAACTATTTTTCCGTTTGGAATATAGGAAACGTGAGCTACCCCAAAAAAAGGTGCTACATGATGTTCACATAAGGAATAAAAAGGAATATTTGATTGTATTATCATTTCGTCTGATCCTTCAGCATCAAAGGTTGTAAAATTGAATTCCTTTGGTTGTAAAAATTCTTTCATAAATTTGATATACCTCTTTGGTGTATCTTTCAATCCTTCACGATCTGGATCTT
>Ga0247722_10001500_pt1 | contig 12854 bp, 10 predicted proteins | sample MSEWelMarce3H_FC_FD_189094 | JGI IMG/M metagenome (GOLD analysis project Ga0247722, IMG submission 189094) | Subsurface sediment microbial communities from gas well in West Virginia, United States - MSEEL Well Study Marcellus 3H_FC | ecosystem: Environmental > Terrestrial > Deep subsurface >... | reverse complement strand
CTTTTTCTTCTTCTTCTTTTTCTTCTTCTTCTTTTTCTTCTTCTTCTAATCTGCGTTTTCTCTCTCGTTGTTGTTGTCGTTGTTGTTGTTGTTGTTGTGCTTCGTCGAATGAGACGCGCGGTAATTCAAGTTCTTCGGGTTCATCTTGTGGATTCAATTCGCGCTCAACGGGTGCCGCAACTTTAGATCGGACACGTTCCATACGTTTTCGCCTGGATTCCTTTTTTTTGGCGGGATCAGAAGCAGCACCGCCGCCGTCCATCTGGTCAAGCTGAATTTTCTCAATACTGGAAATGAAATCGTCGTCCAAAAGTTTGACGGTAAATCCGACGCGTTTTAAGATGTGTTCCAACTGAATATAAAAATCGGTGAACCCTTTTTTCGTGTGAATATTGTATTTATTTCCTTGAATGACACATAGCTTCCCTTTAAAATCGTATTTATCTTGTCCAATTTCAATATTTCGCGACGACGTCGCCACAGATTCGAGCAGTTTATCACCAGATTCGCCGAATTTGAGTTTATTTTTTAGAATCAAGTCATATAGTTCAGGATACGCGTCTCTCAACTTCTCTCTGCAAAAATCGACTTCATCTTTTACGGACGGCGACTTGTGTTTGAAGACCCACATCGGTGATTTGTATTCTTTTTTTTTGTTGTAACCGCTGGCGCCGACGACGCCGTCAAAGCGGGCATTATTGCACCAGCCGCAGACGAATAACACCATGGGTTCGATAATCTTGTGTTTCTTATCGCCCTTGCTGAAATCGTCAATGTGGATGACCATGTTTCCATCGGCGGCGAGGGTGTCCCATGCCAAATAGAGAGATTGAAAAAGAAAATGAACCATCCACTTGTCGAAAGTTGAATGCGTAACGATGGATTGTTCGCCCTCTGTTGTGAAAACTTCGAGGTCAAAGTAAGGCGGGCTTGTAAAAATGAGGTCAAATGTTTTCCCGCGCAAATTGGTTTCGGCGGTTTCAAACGGTGCGCCAATCACTTGATAATTTTCCTTTTCTTTCTCGTCGTCAATATATTGGTCGATCATTTCCTTGTATCCGGCCTGTAGGGCGGTATTTGGGTCGTATGCGAGATAGGATTCGAGGTTTGAGGAGAGCGCGGCGAGCAATCGGTCGCCCCATCCGGCGCTAATATCGAGCACGCGTTTATGCGGTTTGTTTCGCAAAAAGAGGTCATATACGGAAGCGGCGAGCGTGGCTTTAAAAAAATTGCATTCCATATTTCTGTATTTTTCGGGAAGAACGCTGTTCAGTTTATAAAACGATTCTCTCAAATTGAAGCTTGTGAGATCTTCCTTGTCGTCCATGTATCGTTCGACGACGAATTTCATGTATTCTTTATTGTTCCACGCGGCAAAAGGGGAGAGATCGCGCCCATCGCGTTTGCATTTCATGCGCTGAAGACCGGTGAAACAATCGACGAGTTTATCGATATCGTAGTCGCTGGATTGGGTGTTGATATACAAGTAGTCGGACTTATAGCCGTCGACGGCAAGGTTCATTTTTTGCCAAATATCGCGCGAAAGTTTTTGCTGGTAATTGGAGTGACGACGTTTGACAAGTTCGGGATCATATTTTTTAAGTTTTTGAAAGGTGCCCTCCTTAAATGTCTGGGAACAATAAAGCGGCGGATCCGGGAAAACGATTTCGCCATTTTGGATTTTGTCGATGATGCTGTTCGAAATGAGTTCTTTTTTATATTTTCGATACACGCTTTCGGGTATGTTTAATATTCCATTTTCAATAAAAGCGTCGATATTGAATACATCTTCATCCATGTTTTATTAAATTATTTATTTATTGAAAGATGTGAAAATATTTTTAATATATTATATTATGATATTATTATGATATTATTATGATATTATTATGATAGGTATATAAACAGTTTAATAATAAAAAATACTTGTATAAATAATTTTTATTATTTTTTTCTTTTTGTTAAACGTTTTCTTTTGTTAAACGTTTTCTTTTGTTAAACGTTTTCTTTTGATTATTTTTTTATTTTAACAGCAATTGTTTACAACAATTTTAACAACAATTTTTACAACAATTTAACAAAGAGTTGCTAAAACACTTACATTTTTATATATAACTTGGAATAGCATCAATGTCTAAAACAGTCATCGATTTTTTTACGCTTTTTTGGGGGATTTCATACTGTGTAAAAACGGCATGTTTGAGCAACTGTTGTGACGGAACTTTATTGTGAACCGTTCTTGCAATCATTTTATATAATTTGAAATCTGGATACCGGTCAATACCGCTTTGTTTGTATAATATGTTGCGCCCATTATCATCCGTAATCCAGTCAACAACAAGCGCGACCAATCGACTCTTTTCACACTCGGCCTCAACATCATCAATATCGTCAATAAAGAAATCAAAAAGTGAGCATCCCAATCTGCACAAATCGAAACTATAATTTGGTTCAACAATCGGTTTCTTGTCGTTATAATACGGTTCACAATTGTATTGAGTCGCGGCATCTCCGCTCTTGTGAAAGCTATCACTGCACACCAGCTTGGAATTGAATTTGTATATGGCACGGCCGAAATCGATAATTTTGAATATTCTACCAAACGTCGGAACCTTGTAGAACTTTTTATTAAACAAATAATAGATGAATTTTTTATCCGTTTCGTTAAACATGACATTATTGGTATGCAAGTCATTGTGCGTAAATGCAAACGCTTTTTGATAGGTTGCCAGCGTGATTACAATTTGCATGAGCGCGGCTTCCCATTCTTCGTCAGATAACGCATCTTCCACCATCAAGTCGTCGAGTGTTTTTGTGCATCGCTCAAGCGCAATTACTTCCACTGGAAAATTATAAATGGTGGCATTCAGAATCTCTTCTTCTTCGGCTTCATCTTCGCCTTCTTCCTCGCCTTCATCTTCGCTATTATAGTCACTGGTATGACTGCTACCCCCTTGGCTGCCATCTTGACTACCGTCGTCACTCATATTATAAAGCGATTCATTTGTTGTGTGCGAGGAGCGCGAAGAACACGAAGAAGAAGACGACGATGACGATGCATCATCTGCATCAACATCACAACTGCATTCAATCTTTAACCTTTGATTTCCATTTCTTTCTCCTTCTTTGACTTCTCCTTCTTCTTCTTCTTTATCTGCTTCTTTATCGTCATTAATATCAATATTAAAAATATCAGAATTGGATACATCAACAAGCGCAAGTTCTTCTCGTCCGTCATTGTTAAAATCATGATCTTGTCGTTGTTGATCTCCTTGCTCTTGCTGTAACTGTAACTCTTCGGCCACAATCTCGACCGTATTTAGAATTTTTATTTTAGAATTTATATTTTTTGTTTGTTTTCCATTTTTCTCTCTTCTCTCTTGGTTCCATTCTGAAAACTTTTCGCATTCTGACTCATCATAATAAAAGAGAACTCCGTTTTTATCTTTGAAAAACTCATTCTTCATCAAATACTCTTGATCGTCAAATATATTCACTATGAAATCTTTTTGAATCGCTAGATACGATCCATAAAAATCAATACCGTGTATAAAATCGTGCGTGTGTAGCAGCTGACTCGATAAATACGAGAAGAAACCGTCCACATACGCGGAATTATTCGGGTCCAAAACCTTTGAATGACAATAATGGGTTTCTTTATCTTTATCGGATTTATCGGGACCGGAACTGGAATTAGGAATAGGCAAAGAATGCAATTCAGGAAGATGGAGCAACGCTTCATTTTTGGTGTCATAACTGCCTGCCAAATATTTTATCGGATCCATTAGCGGAGAGAATTTGAAAAATACAGGAACGTTTACAATGGCATCACCATCATCATCCCGTTTTTTTACACTTGCATTTGCAATGTTTTTAAAATGACGATCTTCTTCTTCTTCGGAACCACTAGTAGATCCAGAGTAAATAATTGACTGTATGCTGAATGTCTGATTCAAATTAATGGAATTATAGTTTGTATCGTTTAAAGAAAAGAAAGTGGAATACAGCGGGATAAAATTCTGACAATCGGAAAGTCCCATTCGCGTTTCTTCTAAATTTTTAAGAAGATTCTCGTTCTTTGGCTTTTGATAATACAGCTCGAATACATTTTTTATGCATGTCATTTTAGAGAGATTGAGAGAAAATGTTAAATGTTGGTTTAAATAAAAATATAAAATAAATTAATATTGTCTATACATAGAAAAATACAAGTATTTAAACTTATTTTTCACAAGAATATTTTTCATAATATATTTTTATAGTTTGCTCTTATATTATTTATATTATACTTTAAATGTCGCAATATATCGATCCTCGACATTCATATTCGTTCTGTTACCAAGAAATTCGAAATACTTTTTAGCTAAACGATACTCCTTTGGTTTTTTATTTTGCAACACTTTTAATCGGACCTTCATAATCATTCCCACCTGCCATATGCGTTTGTGTGTATACTTTTTATCCTTGTAAAGCCGCTCCAAATTGCGAATGGTCGTCTTTACATCGTCCACCGTTTTATACTTTATATGTATCGTATCTCTCGGATTTTTATCTATATACACATCAAACGATTTTTTAGGATCATTCGGATTGTATAAAAATTTCCTTGTTTTACAATTTTTATCGTGTTTATTACCATTTTTATTTTTTTTTACAGATTTTTTCGACATTATTTTATCTTATTTTATCTTATTTATCTTATTTATCGTATATTGTATTTATTGTATTAAAAAGATGAGTTTAAATTAACCAAATATATTATTTCATTATATTATTTAATTATATCATAATCATATTTATACTCATATTTATTCGCATTTACATTTACATTAACTATTAATCTCTCTTCTCTCTAATTTCTCGAAAAAATATAAATAAATCCAAATGAATTTAGAATTAGGAAAATTCGATATGCGATCCATCAGTTTTAGACCCGACGAAAATAAAGGCCCCGTGATCGTCCTCATCGGTCGGCGTGATACCGGTAAAAGTTTCCTTGTAAAAGATCTCATGTATTATCACCAGGACATCCCCATCGGAACCGTCATTTCAGGCACGGAAGCAGGAAACGGATTCTTCGGAGAACACGTGCCGAAACTCTTCATCCACGACGCATACAATACCGCCATCATTGAAAATATCCTGAAACGACAAAAAGCAGTCCTGAAACAAGTGAAAAAAGAAATAGAATCATATAAAAGAAGCACCATAGACCCCCGAACTTTTGTCATCCTCGATGATTGCTTGTTCGATAACAAATGGACCCGCGACACTATGATGCGTCTCCTCTTTCTCAACGGGCGTCACTGGAAGATTATGCTAGTAATTACAATGCAATATCCTTTAGGTATACCTCCACTTCTTAGAACCAACATTGACTATGTATTTATCCTGCGAGAACCGGATTTAGGTAATCGAAGACGAATCTATGAAAATTACACGGGAATGTTTCCGACATTCGAGTCGTTCTGTCAAGTCATGGACCAATGCACTGAAAATTTCGAGTGTTTAGTGATACATAAAAATGCCAAGTCGAATAAGCTACAGGACCAAATTTTCTGGTACAAGGCGCAACAGCACGGGCCGTTTAAACTCGGTAGTAAAGAGTTCTGGGAGATGAGTAAGGATTTAAATTCTGATGATGAAGAGGAGTCATACGACCCGAAAAATATGAATAAAAAAGGTTCAGGACCAAGAATAAATGTGCGAAAAAATAAATGGTAATTATGTGACTACCATTATGTTACAGTAATCCACAACGCCACAACAACAGCCACAACAACAGCCACAACAACAAGTGCGCTTTCAAACCCTACACTGTCACCAATTTGTAGACGTTGTCCACAGAATTTTTCGTTTGAATGCGTGTATAAGGGTCGGAAAGCGCAGTTGATTTTGAAATGATGTCTTTGATTGAATTTTTGATGCAGTAGTGTTTGTGGTGCATGTCGAAAAGGACTCTTTCTTCATTTTGTATCACCTGCAACTCATTTGAAACCTTGGCGTCTAAGATGCCAAGTTTGTAAAAGAATTTGGATGATGAATCCCCGTAGTAGTCGCGATAAGTGTAGTGGGATTCGTGCAGCTTCAACTGTTCCAACCTCATCTGGAGTGGAATCAATTGGTGGCGCAGTTCTTGACATTTTTGTATTTGTTGTGTGATTTCCGCCTTGGATTTCAACTGGGCTTTCATACGGGCTTCATGTTCAGATTGTCGTTGGATTCTGAGTTGACGCTCGCGCTCATTCATTTCTTTTTTGGGTTTTCTCTCCGCATCTGACGACGATGACGATTTTTTTTCTTGTTTCAATAATGATCGCTCGATGTGTGATAGATTCTGAAACCACACAGATGCCTCCTTTTTGTTCATTCTCTTTATTCCAGACGAATTGCCTACTCCCGATTTGGACTTTCTGGATTTATTGCCCGTCTTAGTTTCCATGTTTGAATCGATTTGTTGCTGCTGTTGCTGATAACACTGAATATTTAAAAATTAATTCAAAACTTTTCAATTTATATTTTTGTAATAAATATAAATTGAATGTTAACCCAACCCAACCATAGATCCTGATATCAAAATATTAATATTCCGGCACATGTCGTTTGAATAAACACCCGTGTGAAGTGATTCCGTGGACTTCGCGAATGACGGCCGCGTCTTGAAACGAGCAATTTGCGAGCCACACTTTAATAATACAAAAATTCTTTTTTGGAGAAATTGTGATTCCATTGATGTGCGGCAACAACTTTTTATTATCGGACATGGTCTCTCCAACCAGCGAATACGAAAGCTGTTTCCACGCGTCAGGCACGTCCTTGTTTGGAATCTTGTATGAAAAACACCCACCGTTTCTGTTTCGCTCATCTTCCCAAATTGGATTGATGCCCTTTCGCATCAAAAACATCATGCAGTTGGTAACCAAAACGGGCGGCAGCGTTTCCGTGATTGTAATCGCCTGTTCTACGGTATCAAATTCATAAATCTTCATATAACTTTTCAAGCTCCAGTCGGTGTCGTGCGGTAAATGCGCCCAAAGAATCCACCCATCCGACAAGTCGTGCAATATTGAATTTGTTGAAACACCAACAACATCTTTTGAATCAGAGTTGGAACCCGGCCCTTTTTTTGAATATATTTGTATTATTTTCAGAATGGTTTGCTTTTAAAGTGTTCATAGTATTGGTATTGGTATTGGTATTGGTATTGGTATTGGTGCTACTATTTTTTATATTTGTTGTATGTTGATTTCTTTTTTCTGTCGACGTTGTTTGAATTACTTCGAACGATGCCATAATAACTTAATAAGATAATATATTTATATTGATTTTTAAAACAATTAATATAAATATTATAAATGTATAAATATGTATTTATATTTTACATATATAAATTTTGAATCTATGACGACGACGGCGGAATGAATTGTTGGTCAACCTTTTCATAGTCATTCAAGTGAACTCGCAATACAGACGACGGGTCGAGTTGAAACGCCTTAATGTCTTTTGTGATGCACGTAATTTTGTAATTTGAAGAAGGATCCATCGCGTAATTGTATGTTTTAAGTATATACCAGTAAACAAATTTTTTATCCAAAATAATATTTCCGACAACGTTGAAATTATAGGGTTGTGATAATTCGATTTCATATTCGGTATCATTGCCCTCTATTTCTAAATTGCAAATAATCATTTCCGTATTCGATTTTTCATACGTCGTCTTATCTGCATGGTAGTCATTTTCTGTGAAGGTTCTATACACCCTTGTATAATTTTGTTTGGATGTTTCCATTGATTCGGGATACATGTAATTTGTGTGCATGATGAAATCAAACGTCTTAAAGTCGATTGTCATACTAGGTTCATTTGTTTCTATTACAAATAATGGTTGCGACGATGCCTCATCATAATGAGATGAAGGCGACGATGGCGACGACGATGGCGAAGAAGAACTGCAGGATTCATTCGTGTCGGAATCAAAAGAAGATAAAGAAGAAGAAGAAGAAGAACTAGATTCCTCTACAACTTCTTCAATATCATAATAATCATTTGGATTTCCTAAATAACACGATTCTTTGAATGTCGCCATATTTTCAAAACATGCATTACGAACACCATTTTTAATTACCTTTACTTCATCATAAATATAGGTTTTTTTACGATTTATTGGAGAATTCGAAGAAACAGAAGAAACAGAAGAAACAAAATAATTTTTAATTTTCGTGTATGCATTTGATATTTTTGTTGCTGCTAAAAATGAATTATAACCAATTCGAAATAAAAACTCGGAAAGCAGTTCTTTATTGTTTTTTAAATAAACGATTCCCGACAAACCAACGAATAATACAATAAGTTTTAATTCAATTTCTGCTATTTCTGATTGAACAAAGTCATTACATCTGGTATGATATTTTTCTTTTATATTTTCACAAAATACAAATCTATTCATTTTATATAAAAAGGTAAATAATATATAATATTATAGTATGATAGAATATAATATATAATATCATAATATTTTTATATATTTTATGTATAATATTTATTATATTTTATATATTTAAAAAAAATTAAATTGTTAGATTTAATTGATTCTATGAAGCGGCAGGGGTAACAGGACATGGGTTTGCAACGGCGTATGTTGTTCCGTCTGGACAACAACCAAACGCTGATCCAGCACAAGCACCAACAATTTTATCAGGGTCACTTGAATCGGTTCCGGTTCCGGTAGCGCCAATGAGTTTGGGGCAAGGTCTTATTGACACGCCGTCGTCGCAACATCCATACTTTGTTCCGATACACCTTTGTTTATGATGACGATGGTGATGATCAGGATCGGGTTTGGGATCAGGGTCGGGTTTGGGATCAGGGTCGGGTTTGGGATCAGGATCAGGATTTTTGTGATGGTGATGGTGGTGGTGTTGAGGATTGTTGGGATCTTTGTGGTGGTGGTGGTGGTATTGAGGATGGTCATTTCTTTTATGGGGACAATTTGAGCCGTCGTCATCCGCTTTAGCGGTGGTTCCATCATAGCAGCAACCATAACGTGTTCCGGTGCACCCGCCCACAATATCACGATTTCGTTCGCGTTCATGGTCTTCGTGAGATTTGCGTTCGGGTCGTTGGGGTCGTAAAGCATCCTTATTTGGTATTCCGAAAACAAATGCGAGAACTGTAGTAATGTATGTCATTAAAATAAACGGTATAAAAACAATAAACCATGAAATGATTCCAAGTCCCGCATTGCATAATAAATTTAAAACTACTGTAAATACAATCATTACAATGAATTTTAGAAATGCGGTGGTTGTATCGCCTCTAAACATATCAATTATAATTTGAGTGATTGAAAAAGCTAAATATAATATTGCAGGTGGACATATATATTCAACAATCATGATGTTCTAATTCAACGATTTATTTTTTTATTTTCTTATTTAATAATAATATTTTAATAATAATATTTTAATAATATAATATATACAACTATAAAAATAATAAAAAATGGCATATTTTTATTATTTATAAATTTCATTTTATTGAGGTTTATTAATTTTTTATTTTATATTTTATTTTCTAAAACATGTTACTTATTTATTTTCGTTTCATAAATACTGGTTTTTTGTTTTTAAATTTGCCTACAATTTCGCCAACATCACCACCTACAGATGAATAAATATCTCCATTATCTTCGTTTGTTGTAAAATACGTAACGTTTTTAATTACAATTTCATATACTTCTTCTTCTTCTTCATTCTCTTCTTCCTCTTCTTCTTCCTCTTCTTCTTCCTCTTCTTCTTCCTCTTCTTCTTCTTCTTCTTCTTCTTCTTCTTTTTCCTCTTCCTCTTCTTCACTAGCGCTTTCTTCTTCTTTTTCTTCTTCACTAGCGCTTTCTTCATCCTCTTCTTCTTCACTAGCGCTTTCTTCATCCTCTTCTTCGCTAGCGTTTATTTCTTCATCTTCTTCGCTAGCGCTTTCTTCATCCTCTTCTTTTTCCTCTTCATCTTCTTCGCTAGCGCTTTCTTCTTCTTCGCCAACGCTTAATAATTTTTCATTCGTAGTTTTCATTAAATGATTATCGTAATCATTGTCGTCATTTGAGTCAGTTTGAAAGTATGAATGCATAAGAACAGGGGATGATTGCGGCGAAAGTTCATCAATCTTTAATTGAATGGGCTGCTGTGACTGCGAATTTGGTTGTTCCAGCATCTCAAGCTGAGAAATCAATTCTTGATTCTGAATGTAAAGTTCACGAACAAACGGTAGTTGGAGTATAGCATCGTGGGTTGATTTATACAGTTCATAATCTTTCAACGCGCCATCCAATGATCTTTGAATATTATTTTGAATGGATGCTGTAACGTCATTGAGTATTGAAGATATATCAAACCTAACTCCGTGCACATTTACCATTTTATTTTGTCCGCTCAAACATCCTTCGCTATTCATTTAAAAGTTTATCTATGATAACCTATGATATATATAATATAAATGTTTGTTTAATATGATTTAAAAAATATTTAATACAATACTGTATACGCACCGAATGAATAATCACCAAGAAGAACAATCCATTAATCCAAATCCGCTTCCTAATGCGGATGCGGAAAAAAGAAAAGAAGAGCAACAAAAAAGAAACGAATGGTTGAAAGAAAAAATGGAACTCCGACGAAAACAGCAAATCCAATTTATTATGACACAAACAAATTATGATGAATGCGAGGCAACTCAAAAATTAGAAACGTGTAACAATGATGTAATGAAAGTTGTTGGCGAATACTTGGGGATTGGTGTAAAGAAAGATGAAAATGAAAAAAAAACAAAAAATCAGAAAATATATTCGGTAATACGAGACATTATGGACTCGGGGTCGCGAAATTACATGATACAACAAGAACGGGCAAAAAAGATGGAAGAAATAAAAAAAGTCATTGAAATGAAAAAACGAACCGAACAAACCGAACGAACCGAACAAACCGAACGAACCAACCAAACCGAACAAACCGAACGAACCAACCAAACCGAACAAACCGAACAAACCGAACAAACCGAACAAACCGAACGAACCAACCAAACCGAACAAACCGAACAAAATTGCAATAAAAATATAAAAATAATGAAAGATAAAATAGATTAAAATAAATAAATAGTTAAATAATACATATTTCTCTTATTCATATCTTATAAACTTATATATTGTAAGAATAATTAACCACCTCCCAATCATAATCAGTCAAACCGCCTTTGTAATATATTGTGGGTAATTTTTCATTATTCAAAAATGCAACCCGTTTAAACCGAAATATTGAAACTTCATAATATAATGAATTCACACTTTCTGTTAGTTCTATGCAAATCATATCATCGTCGATATGTAAATCCTTTCTATTGTTGGACATCATGTCACTTACATTTGAAATACGGTAATCTATGCGATATCTTTTTTCATTCGCGTCTATCGAAGCAATTTGATAAAATTTGGTAATCCGACGATAGATGTGTTTTTCTAAAAATGAATACTTGTCTATATCGACCAATTTAATGAGTTGACCTTTACAAAACCGGTATTTCTTCAAAATTTTTGTGTAAATATATAAAACAATATCATCTGGTAACCTTTCGATTATTTCCATTGCGTAACTAAATTAATTAGATAAAACTATTTAATTAATTTTATATATTAATAATAAATGAAATAATAATGAAATAATAATTTCTATTTATCTTATACCAAATGCTTCATTTATAATGGAAGATTTCGCATTTTTAGTTCCTTTTTTTTTTATTTCAATCGTGTTATTGTTTTGAATAATTTTATTTCCAATAAAAAAATCATTATTGTCTTCATAAAGTTCGGGTAAAACATTCGTCAGCGGTTTATTCACCATGTAAACAACTTGTTCACACTGGAACATTTTTCGATACTCGTTTATTGTCAAATTGCCATAAAATTTATTCAACAAATAATACGGATTTGCTGCAGGTTTAATACTTTTATTATAATTGTATATGGGGCCATATATCGAATTCAATAGATAATATCGTTCAAATTTAACAGATGTGTCGATATGTTCATTCATCAAAAAAGCCACTGCGCACTCGGGATGACAAAAACAGCCATACCCTTTTGTTGATGACATTGGAATATAAATCGGCGGTGTATCGAATTCACACGTGTCCCAAAAACACGCCGAACGTTGCACACCCAACGCATCATTTTTATGAAAATTCAATTTAAGCTGTGAAATTTTTTTCCATATCTCTTTATTCGTGGCGCTTTTACAATCTAAACTACAGTCGCCGCCGCCGTCATCCACTTCTTTATCCGAAAAAGAAAATGAAAGCGCATTTGTAGGAATTGGTTCGGTAATCGGCGCGGGGTGTATATTTTTCGAAGAAAATGTTAAAGGATCATACTTTTGATTTATTGTTCTTGACGACAACGACGACAACGACGACATTGAATTATCTTCTTTTCGGTCCCTTTCTTTTTCCACTATAACGTCGTCTTTGGTTTTACAATCATTGTCATATTTCGACATACTAGATAGATCTGAAGAGAATGAAGTAGTTTGGTCATTGTCATTATAGCACAATATTTCCATTTTTTTTTCACTACAGTAATTATCTAGTTTGTTGGAACTTAGGTCATTCGACTTCTTCAAGTCCGATAAAACGCATTTCAAATGCAATATAATATTTGGAACGTCTGGACTGTTATTTTTTTGAATTTGATTTTCATGAATTATTTTGCCGCCTCGCGGCTTTCGTCCTCGTTTTTTATGAACAACGGTTGTTGTTGTTGATGTTGTTGTCGGTTCTTGAATGTTATTTTCATCATCATCGCCGTCATGAGT
>Ga0247722_10001499_pt1 | contig 12863 bp, 14 predicted proteins | sample MSEWelMarce3H_FC_FD_189094 | JGI IMG/M metagenome (GOLD analysis project Ga0247722, IMG submission 189094) | Subsurface sediment microbial communities from gas well in West Virginia, United States - MSEEL Well Study Marcellus 3H_FC | ecosystem: Environmental > Terrestrial > Deep subsurface >... | reverse complement strand
ACGCTATTGAAGCTGACATCAAAAATACTCCTTCCCTTCATTCACTCCTTCCTCTTCATCAACTCTTTCGCTAATTCTCACCCTCTTTAACATAACAGGTACCTTTTCTTTCTCTTCATTTTACACACCTTATTACATTAATCATCGCTTTCTGATTCACTTCCCAATATCAAGTTGAAGACATCTTCGCTTGATCCCATCATTTCATCCACCTCATATAACTCGATCACTTTGCACAATCGTGCATTTATCGCACTCTCTGTCACGTTGCGTGCATGACCGTTCGGCAAATCGGCGAATAATCGTCTTTCAAAATTCATACGCGAGTATTGCAATTCCACGTACTTTTTCCACATTTCGTAATGCCCTCTGGCAACCACGGGACAGTTGATCCAATCCACTGCTATCATCCCGCACACTCCCGACAATTTCCCAAAATTCCGTTTCACACTCCAACCCGCAAACTGAAACACATCCGTCAATAGTCCGAAATACCATCGCAGGAAATCGGTAACCCGACGTTCACCATCTGCATCCACCACCGTTTCCATGAGCGTGGCGCCATTGTGCATGAATGAAGTGGAAATGCACATGGCGCGTTGATTGATGAGTCCAAGAATGAGACCGATGAAATGATTCAACCCGCTGCGCCCTTTGCCGCCGCCCAGATTGGACCACATATACTTACGAATAAGTGGCCCAAATTCGGCTGAACATCTAAGTTGATTCAAAAGTTTCATGGCAGGAGTGTCCTTGCGGTTCCAATACTTGTCATTGTCTGTCAATGGTTTTCCGCTATTGAGGCGTTCAAATATCTCACAAATGATTCCATCAAATTCGGTCTGATGCATGATTCTTTCCTTTTTGAAAATATCCACTTGAATCACAAAATTGTTGAATCCGGCGCGTTCATCGGCGGTCATTTCGCTGTACAATCTGCCCTTCCATGGAAATTGGTCCATTACGAACTCCTGTAGCGCACCCATGCGAGTCTGCCCGTCTTGCACATTGAAATACTCTTCACCGTTGATATCATTGTGTTTTGTCATTGTTATTTGTCCAATCGGATAATTGGACATGACTGAATCCACCAATCGTTCTTTGTTTGCTTGAGGCCATGAAGGATGCCGTTGATGTTCTGGCACACGGATCAGTTTGTCACTCCCGACACGATCGGTCGGATCAAAACGTTGAGGAGAAACGATGCTGATTAATGATCGCGTGGTTTGTTCTCTGATCACAGGCATTGATGTAAATGAGATTATGAGATTGATTGATTAACACATTCAAATTTAAAAATGCTTTCAATTTTTATTAAAAACATTTAGTTCGGGTCGCAAATATTTATTCAAACCAACCTAAAGGAGTATCACAGATAATGTGTAACGTATAATTTAGAAACAAAAGGGACGAATGACTACCAAGGCAGACGTTGTTGCAAAATTCAAGGAGCTGCACAAAAAACAATACATTCCACGGGGGTACATGATTTCCAATGTGCCAGATGAAACGTCGGTGAAAGTGTTTGCCGATGCCGATGCCGCGTGGTGCGAAACGTACAATCAACATGCATCCAAATACGTGAATATTCGGTCGCTAAGCGTGACTGTCCCTCTCTTGGGACACATCTTCAAAATGAAATTTGAACGGCCGCTAATCATGGATCACCATTCTGAGTTTGAAGAGTATTTCGGATTCGGAGGACATTGTAATGGTTTCAATGTGAATCGCACCATCGCGCGTTTTCCGTCAACGTTTGACGCCGATGTGAACATTGATGAACTCTTGTTGCAAACCGGACCCATTGATGCCGACTACGCAAAACAGGCAGTTATATTGCTTGCACTAGGTGGCTACGTAAAATACTGGAACGCGATACACGAATTTGAGCAGTGGTTTGTGGATGTAGTGGGCATACCAGAATGCAAGGGATTCAGTGAATCCAAGGAACTTTTGGCGCGCATTTTTGATGTCATGAAATTTGAAAAAATGGAGTGATTTTCATTTCATTATTTTTCTTGTACTCCTTGTGTGTTTGTGTTTACATTTGACAATTCTAGTTTTTCTTTTTCGGCCTGCACCTACACTCTTTGATTTTAATTTTGAGAACTGCAACATGCGATTGTATTTGATTGCCCCGGAAATGAAATCAACCAATTTATTCAGTAATATCGCATTTTCTTTAGAGCAATCGTCTTTGCCAATTGATTCTAAAACACGTTGAACATAATCTTTCACCGTGATGTCCGGAACAATTGCGATATTGGCATTTAATTCTTGCATCAATTGATCATAATTTAAATCTTGTTCCCTCATTAAAACCTCGGCATGATTCACCCAATTGGTTTTGGGTTTAAATGGTCTTTCATCCGAATCATCCGAATCATCTGAATCATCCGAATCATCCGAATCATCCGAATCATCCGAATCATCCGAATCATCCGAATGATCCAATAACTCTTGTTTTTTTTTGTTGTGAATGTATTGCATAACTGCAGCAAATGGCTGATTCATCACATACTGGTTGTGTCGTGTGTCCATTTGATGATCACGCGAAATGTATCCATGATGGTTGTACCATGATTCACCACTTGTTAATATGGAAAGAATGGCCAAATCAATTTCAACGGTACAAATTTGTCTCTTTGAAACATCCGCCAGATTAATTTGGGTTATAGGTGGATTGAATGCATTCGCAAAATCAGACAATTTTTTTAACAATTCTGATCCTGTGCCTGAACTACATTTCATCAATGATCTCACGTCAATTGCATGTTCAAAAATATGCATATTCAGACACATTGAATCATCCTTTTTACTAAATATTTGTACAAAAACCAACGGCGGAAGTTCATCCACATTTACAACAAACCGGTCGTCATCAAATACTTTTGCTAGTTTTGATTGCACACTCATGGCTTACATACTATCACATGCTATTATTATGTCATTTTGAACCATTTGACATGATACAAAACAACTCGGACATGTCGGCAATGCAGTTAACCGTGCAAGAACAATCGCCCGGCCTTGGATTCGCGTTCGTGTACGCACACCTTGCTTTACATTTCGCATTTGCGAGGAACGCATCCACTTCATCCCTCGTCTCCATGATTTGACATTTGGCCACACAAGAACTGGTGCAATCATTAATGGGTGGCCCACCGTTGGTCATTTTGCATTGTTTATCCGTTTGGGCCTTTGCCTTTGAAAACCCGCGCATGTGCAACAGCGACAAAAACCGAAACATGATGATATTAGAGATGATTGAAATAAATGTGTTACGTTTATGTCAATTTTTATTTTATTCATTAGTATTTTCGGGAAAATCTCTCAGGATATGCGTGCAAGATTCGGACAACATGTTCATTGAAGAAGTCAGCGCCAACTTTTGCCTTAATCCATTCACATGCTTCCACATCTGGCGCCACAATCAATCCCGCCCGTTTTGTGAACCTTTTTCCACTTCCGGCGGGTTCAATCACATCGCCCTCTTTCAATTGTGTAATGGTATGAATAATCCAGGCACTGCATGGGGGTGATTGCATCATATTGACATTCATAAATGGATTGGTTTGAACAAGTAATTCAATTCAATTTTATTGATGCGCAAAATTTAATCACTTGCGTCTATGTCCATTTTTTTTGGATTTGGATTTGGATTTGGATTTATTGCGTCGTTTTTGGGACCGCTTATTGCGTTTTCTGGAATGGCGATGACGTGCGAAACCTCCTTTTTGTGTTCCACACACGATTTCCAACTCTTCCTCACTGACCACTCCACAATCCTTCAAGGTGCGCCCTGAGTCTAAATTACCCACCCCCGGTTTGCGAAGATGCATGCCGCCACAATTGTGCAACACCGAAATGTAATAATGCTCGTTCAAATAATCAAGAACATCTTGCACCAACAACTCTTCATTCATTGGAACCGGATACGTTTTTTCACCTAGTTTTGCATAAAACAATGACTCTTCATATGTTGTTGGTTTTTCTTGTCTATCTCTCAATAATTGTTCTGCATGTTGCTGGGCGCGGGCTTGCATGCCTTCGCGCAAAAATGACGTCACAGCGCGCAGCTGAGTTTGCATGGATTGTTGCGACAAATCGGACATCTTTTTTATGGTCGTTTTTTGGGACTGCCTGGCAGCCTTTGATGCCGATTTTTCACGAAGATGTTTAACCTGCATTGGGAACGTATCTTCAATCAAAACAATTACATTTGGAGATGGATCAATCATTCCTTTAAAAGATGCAATTGGATTGCCTCTTAGTGTCAATCTGACTAATTTTGGTGGAAAATGTGCTCCAAACAAGGATGTTATATTATTATTGCTTAATTGCAACTCATTTAAATCTGATGGGAATGCAACTCCATTTAAAGAGTTGATTTTATTATTAGTTAAATCTAACTTTTTCAAACTAGATGGAAATTCAACTCCAGCTAAAAAATTAATTTGATTATAATCTAATCGCAATCTTATCAAATTAGGTGGAAATTTAACTCCAACCAATGAATTAATTCCAGTATAACGCACAACAAGTTCGGTCAAACTATCTGGAAATTTGAAGCATTGCAAACTCTCGAGATTTTTTATATAATTTAACCCCAAATATTTTACTTGAGGAAAATTAATAGTTTCAAATAAAGACTGACCAAACCTTGCAAGAATGAAATCTATTTCACTACTTAAATACAATGAGTTTGATGGATCATGTGAATTCAAATATTCCTGCAATTTTTGAGGCGTATTATATGACCATGGTTGTGATTGAAGCGATAGAGCTTGTGGTTGAGATTTATGGGCCGCAACAACTCGTGCTTCTGCCGCAACCTTTGCTTCTGCCGCAGCCTTTGCTTCTGCCGCAGCCTTTGCTTCTGCCGCAGCCTTTGCTTCTGCCGCAGCCTTTGCTTCTGCCGATTTTTCATATAATGATGCAAAATTTGTTTTCAAATAATCAATTAAATATTCATCTGGATTTATGATGCCGTGAAAATACATCAACGGATTGCCTTCTAAATCTATAGTTGATTCATGTGGCAGTTGTAGTCCATTCAACGACACTATTTTATTATATCTTAAATCCAATTCCAATAAACTAGGTGGAAATTGAACTCCTTCTAAAGAAGTAATTTGATTATTGTTCAAAAACAACGATCCAACAGCAGATGGAAATTGAATACCATTCAATGTTGTAATTTTATTATTACTTAAACCCAAAGACTCTTCAATCGTATCTGGAAATTTCACTCCTTGCAAATAAGTAATTTCATTATTATATAAATTCAATTCGTGCATTCTAAGTGGGAGTTGCACTCCATTTAATGAAGTAATTTTATTACTGCTTAATTCTAAAGAGTTTAATCCAGACGGGAATTGCACTCCTTGCAAAGAAGCAATTTGATTATCATTTAAAAACAAGTATGTCAAACTAGACGGGAATTGCACTCCTTGTAAAGAAGAAATTTGATTATTATCTAATTCTAAAGCCTCCAAACCTGGTGGGAATGTCACCCCTTCCAGTGTGGTGATTTGATTATTGCTTAGAAGCAATTCTGTCGTCACACCAGGCGGGAATTGCACTCCTTGTAAAGAAGCAAGATGATGCTGCCTTAAATCCAATGCGGTTAGTCCAGGTGGGCATGAATTCAAGTATGCCTGCAACTTCTGAGGAGTATCCAATGGCCCAGTGATTGGAGGCTGTTGTGGTTCCGCCATTTATTTACAAACTACGTATAACATATTCAAATACTAAATATTGGGTGACGTCAGAAAAATAAAATCGCACTGAAAGATATAAGCAATTCACATAATGACAGAATCCATTGATTACAACACGGATTTAGAGCAGTTGTTGAAGTTGCACGCGGAGGAGTGCGAATCTCTCTCCATCCTGCATCGCAACTCGTATGAAAAGTATAACGGGCGTTCCAACTACATCAATATCCCGGTCATCATCCTGTCGTCCGCGATTGGGTTCGCAACCGGTATTGACATTGGCTACGCCAACATGAACATCATTCTGGGTGTAAGCAGCATTTTCGTCGGGATCATCAAGTCCATTGACACGTACTTCCAGTTAGGCAAGCGCGCCGAGTCGCACCGACTCTGCTCCCTGCAATTCCAGCAAATAAACAAGAAAATACAGATTGAGCTCGCGCTCGTGCGTTCGCAACGCGTGGATGCCAAAGACATGATGAACATCATCAAGACCGACATCAAGAACCTCTTTGACATCGCACCCCTCATTGACCAGGACGTGATTGAAGCCTTCCAAAAGAAGTACGGACACCAAGTGGCGGGAACGCCCGGCAAGTACACGTTTGATGCGCACACACCGAATTTGTGCAACGGCCTCAGCATCGTCACCGTCAATTCCGCACGAAACAAGCAAGATTATGAAGAAAGATCCAGTCGCAAAAGCAGTCGGGATGGCAGTCCATCACGCGACAACAATGATGGTGGTGGTGGTGCTGCTGCTGCTGCTAGTGCTGCTGCTGGTGCTGGTGTTGGCGTTGGTGGTAGTGGTGTCACGGTTGTTATTGACGATGCTGCGATTGCCCAAGAAATTCAGCAAAGAATGCAACAATCGTATCAACCATCGCAACAAAACTATGTTCAAATGAATCAATTGCATCAATTGCAACAATTGCAACAAATGCAACAATTGCAACAAATGCAACAAATGCAACAAATCCCTGAACACAATATGTATAATGCTTCCGCCGATTTGGTGTCTCTTCATTCCACTAGGGCGTCATCGGTCAATCGCAGTGTTCCTCACACGCCACGTGCACCAAGCGTAGCGCCAAGCGTAGCGGCAAGCGCGAATCCAATCGTGGTGGCAAGCGTAGCGGAAAGCGTAACACCAAGCGCGAATCCAATCCTGAATCCAAGCGTAAGGGCAAGCGCGAATCCAAGTGCAAGGGCAAGCGTGAATCCAAGCGCAAGGGCAAGCGTGAATCCAAGCGCAAGGGCAAGCATGAATCCAAGCGTAAGGGGAAGCGCAGCAATAACTGCAGTTGCAAGTGCAGCACAAAGCATTCACGGAGATTCATCCCCCCCAATTCAAATGGATGTACATGATGTGCCAACCAATACAAACCCTCATGCAGATCATGACACCATGACAACCCTCCAACTCACCCAAGAACAGCTGCAACAACTAGTACAAATGCAACAACAAATGTTGCACGACATAGAAGGGCAGGACGGCGAAATGATGTAGTCATTCATCGTCTTTAAATTGGTTTCGCAATATTTTTAAAAATTGATTTAAAAACATTGATGGTAATGCAGGATAACCACATCGCCCATTTATCCACATCATTGTTATAAAAAATGGATCGCCGAATCAACGCCCGCATTGACGCCCACATGATTGCATTCAAACAGCAAATTGCCGCTCAATTTGAAGAAGTGCGTCAAAAGCATGCGCATGCTATTACTGAAACCCCGCAACTCATGGACATGCATCGTGATTACACGCAGATCATGAATTACATATATGAAGCCGACAAATTAAAGCTTTCCAAAGACGATTTTGTGAAGCGAAAACGTGTGAAAAACGCGGTTCCCGTGTTTGACCGTTGTCATGCAAAGCGCGCGAATGGTGAACAGTGCACGCGACGAAAGAAGGAGGGGTGTTTGTGTTGCGGCACACACACGAAAGGAACCCCGCACGGAATGTTTGACGGTCTTGATACCCCTGTAACCAATGTCAAGGTGGAAACATGGGTCCAAGACATTAAAGGCATCATGTATCACATTGACAATCAAGGAAATGTGTATGATCCAGAAGACATTGTTGCCAACAAAATGAACCCCAATGTCATCGCAAAATATGCCAAGAATGCCAGTGGAGTATACAGCATTCCAACGTTTCATTGAAATGCACACCATCACTCGTTGTAATTGTACCCTAAAAACACAAATAAAAATGTGGGAACACTTAACATCGCAAATAGAATGTATATTGCATACTCGGGTATGCTACCTTCATCTGCAAAATACACAAAAATTTTCAATGTAACTGCAAATAACAGCACAATCATAAGTCGTATTTTTATTGATAACCGCATATTGTTATGTAATGGCAATATTACAATATGCGGATATTATTTATCATGATTCGTATCAAATCAACTTGTAATTCACAAATGACGGATCATACTCATCGGGAACGGTCTTCATGTCAACTTCATGACACGACAACGGTATTTGATGATCATAATCCTTAATAGTCCATCCTGTAGCGCGTTTTTTTAATTCATTGTCAAATTTGAAAACATATTCTCCCACATAAGCCGAATCAAAATGTCTTGTCCAGTCGCCATTGATGTCACGCAGTGCAAGTTTGGACTTGATCAATGGATCTTTATTGGCCCAAAACATGCTCAATTCGGAACGGTCTTCTTCGCCATTCAAAAAAAATGCGCGACACCGCCCCAAAAATACGGCAAATCGGACAATTCCGCCTTTAGTGTGTTTGCCGTGCTCATTCACAGTTAGACTGGTTCCATCCGCCAACACATGGGCCTCCAAACCCATGGCATAACACGCATACCGCATGGTGCCCATAAATTCACCTGAATAATAATACGGCCCAAAATGGGCTCGTGTGGATGATTTTTTCATGCCGAATGCCGCCATGTAAGAGACGTAATTAAAATGCTTGCCTGAGTATAATGCGCTAGGGGATTCCAGCGTTTTCCTGCCAACTTGCAAACGCATTATGCCCAAATTTTTCTTAAAAAATGCAACAACGGATTCCGAAATGGCGTAATTCATCATTTGATGTTCATTGAAAATTTCACTAGACAATGCCCACCACCACCGATTGGTTGAACTCATGAACGGTATGTCGTTGATCACATCCGTTTCATCATGCAGCTGAATAAAAAAAAGCGTGCACCGTTTTTCCCGTTTATCATAAATATACCCATTGTATTTAACCATATCGGACCACGAGTCAGTGGAAAACAATGCACGCAACGGTGCGGCGCATTGATCCACCAATCCAGATTTGGCGTGTTTTGACAATATATATGGAAATGTCAACTTTGCTCCACCCTTGTCCTTCTTGCTGCCATCCAAGTACAGTAAAAATTGCAAAAACGGCGCGCTTGATTGAGTGTGGTTAATTCTGTAAATGCACATGTCCACACGCGAGTCCGGTGGCAAGTCCACGCGGTCGTCCACATTTGTTTCCAATGCATCCGCGAATGGATATTGCACATGTTCCATCTCATATGAATCAACATTGTGGGTTGCGTCAATGCTATCCACACAAATGTCTGTTTCCAATTTCATTGGGGTTATGCGCCTCTCCTAACATGTGCCATTATTTATTTTTGAATTTTTCGGCGAATGGACTCCTTAACCTTTTCTTGGCGCGAATCCATGATGAATTCGCTCAGTTTCTTGGCTGCGTCTTCGTCTTTGTAGTGCTGCATAAGGGCAGAAAACAAGCTCGTCTTGTTGATCGGCACCTTTACCTTGGTCTTGGCGTACACCAGCTTGCCGTCGTTAATGTCAAACACGTCAATCTCGTTGCTCTTCATCACATTCACCAGCGCATCCGTCAGCGTCTTCTTATTATCTCTCAACGTCTTCATCTCTTTCTGCAAATTGCGCATGTCGTTATCCACCTCAATCCAGGATTTGATGTACTGCACCAGCTGCGCCTTGGTCTCAGGAGCCTTGGGTTCTTCAGACGCTTCACTCATTTTATATATGAATTATATAGTGTATCATAACATTTTTATATTGATTATAACGATACACACATAATTACGAATGAAACCATGTCGTTCGCGTTACAACAAAAAGCAACGCATAACTGTTAAATAAAACAAACGTAACAATTTTTAAATTTTTGACATATACCCAAAAATTTAAAACCGAAAAACACACGTTCATCCATCTATTTTGGTTTTTCTGGATAAGGCTGCCAAATTCTTTGGTGGCGGTGATAATAATGGGATCTGACTTGTCTGAGTTGGCTGAGTTGGCTGAGTTGGCCGACTTGGCTGACTTGGCTGACTCATACGCTGACGTAATGCAGGTGATTGGGTTGCTGGGTCAACCCATTTATCATCTGACCACACTCCTTTTCGGATCGCTTTCACACCGCCGGTTTCATGATACCATATGCTAACACCTTCACCATTCCTAACGTCATTAACCCACATTCCATCATGTGATTTGACCAAATTACCATCTGCATCATACCAATCGCATTTGCCTCGTCCATGGTGTCGCGGACCATCCAATTCGCCTTCATATATGGTGAATGTGCCGTTCTTAGAAGTTGTTTTCATCTTGCCTTTAATGCACTTATCGTTTTCCCAAACACCATCTATCTTAACCGCATCCCACCAACGGGTAGGGTCCAAATTAGGTTTATTAAATTCTGTTCCAATTCCATGTTTTTTGTCATTCTCCCATTGACCAATATATATTCCATTCGGTTCATCTAAAGTGCCTTGTCCATGTTTTTTAGTATGTTTAAAATCACCTGTATACGTTGAGAACAACTTGTCATTCCTGTATGTATTTAATAACCCATTGCCATTACCAGATTCATCTATTATGCCTTCAAAAATCACCAAGTTTTCACCATTCTTATCCAAAAAAGTAATTTTCAGTTGTTTCGTATCCGTGTCAAACGTACTTGTAGTGTCACCCTCAACATTAGTTAATATTTTGCCTCCTCTTATATTTTTTGTTCTTTTGTTGCGCCGAGTTTTTTTTTTATTTCTATTTGTGCTTTTTCGCAATTGTGACCGAGTAAATGAACGCATGTTATTAAAATGAGTATACATAAAAAATATTTTTTTGGGTTTTTTTGGGGTTTTTGGGTTTTTTTGTGTTTTTTTTGTTTTGGTTTTTGGTTTTGGGTTAATCCATTTATCTATTAGAATTTGATGGGCACTCCGTTGTCCCACATGCCATGATGCACCACCTGGGTCACACCATTGCCGGACATTTTGCGCATGATACCATATCCGTGCATGACACCGTTGACCCAGTTGCCAGAGAATTCGGTCCATTTCATGAGATGCGAATTGTCGTTGCCAACAACACCAGTGATGTAAATCTCCGTCTTCAGTGTGCCTTGGCCATGTTTTTCACCATGTTCATTGACATGGCCTTGATACACGCTGCCGTCTTCACTGTGAATGGTGATCGGGTCTTTTTGAGTGGCAGCCATTGCAGTGGCGGTCCAGTAGTCTTGAGTCTGATTCTGATTCTGAGTCTGCATATTCGTTGTTTCTTTGAAGCACTGATGGATTTCAAATACTTTTTGAAATCAATTCAATTTTTTTCATTTGTATTGATTTTTGGGATGACATTTTGTAAAGTTTATCCCCGAAATGCTCCACGCCCCAATTTTTCTCCTCTTTCAAAATTCAACTCATCTGGACATTTGTAGATACTTCTGAAAATGCTTCTGAATGAATTGCCTCTGAATTTGAACAACTCTTTGTGGTGTTTTACTGCGTCATCGTGACGACGACGCATTTCAACGATTGATGATTGAGGATATCCATATGGCTTAAGATTTGTGGCCGCCAGCAGCCCTTCCGAGTCAAGTCTGTCCCAACGGTCTAGATGTCCACCAGTCGCGACAAGTTGGGCAGATACAATCGCATGACTGGAGAGGACGAGCTCCCATTCTTCGTCAAACATGCGTTGAAGTTCTGCGTCATGTGCTTCTTGGGTAGTTGGGCAACACTCGTCTAGTTTATCTTCGTATCTGCGAGACATTGCTGCATTCTCTTTGGACATATTTTCAATAATGCGTTGCTGTTGCTCCATTGTTCGCTTCATTGTCTGAATGTCAACCTGAAGCAAACGCATATCGTTCATGAGTTTCGTGTTTTCTCCATAAAGAGTCGTAATTTCAGTGTCTTTGGTTTCAGCCCATTGTCGGGCTTCTTCTTTCTGTTCCTTCTTTGACTTTCCTTGTGATGCTCCCATATTTTCGCTTATTTATCTCAATAAACACTGTTTCATTTCAAATGCTTTTTGAAATCAATTCAATTTTTTCAATTGTATTGATTTTTGGAATCACATTTTGGCTTCATTTTTTTTATTTTCGCATACTAATGAATAACAAATACAGCAACGATGGCAAAAGGAAGCATAAAAGGAGGAGGAGGAGGAGGAATTTTAGGGTCAGGCATATTTGGATTGTTTGGAACAACCATCAAGTGTGATTCAACCGATGACTCAATGTATTGCAACATCATGAAACTGTTTAACTTGTTCATGGTGGTTCTGATTGTTGCCTATATTTTGTATATTGCATACAATGTTTTTCCGATACCCTCGTTCCGCAAGAGGAGATGACGGATACCGGATTTAAAATCACAATCACATTCATCTTCCATCAGCAGGACCCACTTGTGCGAAACCCATCACATTCTTCTTTGCGCACAGCCGCCTGTATAAGATGGAATGAATGCATCGTTCTCACCAGATCAATGGCATCAATTTTCAACCAACGCAGTGTCCGAAACATGTAATTTTTCCTCAATTTCTCTCGGCGTTTTGTGTTGTGAAATCAATTTTTAATTCAATGCATCATGGATTTATCAATTTGCACCTCCTTGATAAACCCTTTCAAAATCTTCCGTTGCGCGACGTCGTCCTTTTCAATGTTTTTATACAGCTCCTTGCACAGCGTCAAATACTCGGTTTGCATGTTCTCATTGGATTCCCACCCAGGGTGCGCCGCCATCCAGTCCTGAATGACGCGGGTCTGGTAGCACGCCGTCAGATAAATGAATTTGCGAACGTGTTCCAGTTTGTCGTCCTTTTCCCACTCGTCATTTTTAATGTACATGGTTTCAC
>Ga0247722_10001498_pt1 | contig 12864 bp, 14 predicted proteins | sample MSEWelMarce3H_FC_FD_189094 | JGI IMG/M metagenome (GOLD analysis project Ga0247722, IMG submission 189094) | Subsurface sediment microbial communities from gas well in West Virginia, United States - MSEEL Well Study Marcellus 3H_FC | ecosystem: Environmental > Terrestrial > Deep subsurface >... | reverse complement strand
TAAGTATTGATTCGCATCTTCTTTTTCTGAAAGGTCGTTACGTTCAATTAATTCTTTTTTCAATAAAAATTTGTTACACTCTTTTGAATAATAGTTTTCATCATTACAATTAAGTTTTTTATATTCTTCTTCAAGATTATCCGAAATTTGTAGAGTATTAGATGAAGAAGATGATGATTGAATAGGCGACGATGAAGGAATAGTGGATGATGATGGAACTTCACTTGATTGTATACTTGGTATCTGACTATTTAATGACATATTGCTAGATGACGGTGTAGGTAATTCACTTTCTTTATCAGATTTAATACTAGACTCAGCCTCATCAGATGATTCTAATATTAAAGGTTTCTTTTTTTGTGGATTTTCTGTCATATTACTATATATTATGAATATAATCTATATTCTTGTAACACTTTATTAATATTAATAATTAATTCTTTTTTCTCTAAATTATATGGTCTTATAGCTTCTAAACATTGTTCTAGTGATTTCCATTCTATCTTACTTACCTCTGTTACTTGAAAATTATTCAAATATTCGTCGGTTTCATTCATATAAGATAAAAAATATTTATGTTTATATGATTTATGGTTTGTCCCAATAAATATTTCTTCAAACGGCAATACATTTTCAACAATATTAATTTTAGATGACAATATACCAGTTTCTTCCTCAAATTCTCTCAAAGCACATTCTAAATCCTTTTCCTTAAAGTTTCGGCGGCCTTTTGGAAACTCCCATTCAGTTTCTTCCCATCTTGTTGTGCTCTTATCAATTAAATCCTTTAATGTTATTAATTCATTATTTACGATAACACCAGTTCTAATAAGTTCCATTTTTTTACACGAGATTTGCTCTTCGTTTTTATACTGATTATTCAAAACATCGCCCCACATTTGCTTCCATAAGGCATCAAATGGTTCCGTTAATATTCGCTCTTTTTCTGAAATAGACATCTCGTTTACAATATTCTGAATTTGATAAATGTTATAAGGCGAATATTTACCTCTAATAAAATCTATGTACCCAAAACTATCCTTACGTCTGATCATAAGAAATTGAACGCCGGTTCCACTTGACCTAAAAACTATCACTCCGTAACTTGTTATTGGTAATTTACATTGATGAAATGAATGGCCTTGTTTGCCACAATTATTACATGTATTTGTATTTTTATTCATACTACTATTTATAACTAAAGCGATACGTTTAAATAATAATTTCTGGTATTTAAAAATATATATATATATATACATATATACGAGAATAATGGCAGATGATATTAAAATTGAAGGTATTATATATAATCTTACTGACGATTTAGTAAATGTTTATTCCTACGAAGAGTCTCAAATACTACCTTATAGTACTATTCTTAATCAGGTTACTATTGGTGGATTAGTATATTCGGTCACTTATATTGACAATAATGCGTTTGAGTCGTGTTCTGCTTTGATATCAATTACTATTCCAAATTCAATCACTTCTATTGGCACCTCTGCGTTTTTAAGTTGTTCTTATTTGACATCAATCGAAATTCCAAATTCAGTCACTTATATTGGCGATAATGTGTTTAATGGTTGTTCTTCTTTAACATCAATTACTATTCCAGATTTAGTCACTTCTGTTGGAAATTATACGTTTATAAGATGTTCTAAGTTATCATCAATTAATATTCCAAGTTTAGTGACTTCTATTGGCGGTTATGCGTTTTATGATTGTTCTGCTTTGACATCAGCTACTATTGGTAACTCAGTCACTTCTATTGGCGATTATGCATTTTATCTTTGTTCTGCGTTGACATCAATTACTATTCCAGATTCTGTCACTTATATTGGTGAGTATGCGTTTTATGATTGTTCTGCTTTGACATCAGCTACTATTGGTAACTCAGTCACTTCTATTGGCGAAAGTGCGTTCGATAGTTGTTCTGCTTTGACATCAATCTTTTTTTTAAATCAAAATAATTTAGGTTCAACCCAAGGTACTAATATATTTTCTGGTACAGGAAACATTACATCAGTTACATTTTATAATACTGTTAATGAAATATTATCTCTTGGAGCTCAAGAATTAAAAATACAAATTGACACTTATAACACTGGCGTTAATTATTATTATATTCCTCCTACTCCACCAACACCACAACCAACTCCTACGTCAAATAAATTTAATTTTGGTTTATTTGTTAGAGGAAAAGGAGGTAACCATAAAATAGCAGCAGCTACAATCAATTTAGGTTCTACGAAAGGTCGCGGTTCTTCTACAAGAATTTTTAATAATTGTAATAAAAAAAATAGCTATCAAAGTTGTATAAATCAGTTTATAACTATAAGATAGTTTAATAATTAATATTTTTATAACAGAAAATATTAATGCCGACAGTATATCTAGATCCAAATGTTTGGGGACCTCATTATTGGTTTTTTTTACATACATTAGCCATGACATATCCTCATCATCCAAATGCGGTAACCAAAAAGAAGTATTACGAGTTTGTTCAGAATTTGCCGTTGTTTTTACCAGTTGAAGAGATTTCAGGCGAATTTAGTAAACTAATTGACAAATATCCAATAACACCTTATTTAGACAATAGAGATTCATTTGTTCGTTGGATGCATTTCATTCATAATAAAATAAATGAAAAGCTAGAAAAGCCTCAGGTCTCTTTAAATGATTTTTTTATTAAATATTATGATGAATATAAAACCCAAGATGAAAAACTGGGACAATATTATAAAATTAGAGAGAAGGTAATATATTTGGGAATAATACTAGGAATTTCAGGAGCAATATATTATTTATATGATAAATAATTCAACTTTTTATAAAAGTATATTATATATAATGAAAAATATAGGAGGAAAAGTATTGGCATCGGGTGGGTTCGGATGTGTATTTAGTCCTGCGTTAAAATGTGAAGGAGAAAGTAAGAGAGCAAAAGGAAAAATATCAAAACTAATGTCTGAAAAACATGCTACCGAAGAATATGAAGAAATAATATCAATTAAAACTAAGTTAGATACAATTAAACATTATGAAAACTATTTTTTAATAAATGATGCCACATTATGTAAACCAGATAAACTAACAACTGCCGACTTAACAGAATTTACTAAAAAATGTACAGCATTACCAAAGGATAATATAACAAAATCTAATATTAATTCCAACCTCGATAAATTAATGTCATTAAATATTCCAAATGGTGGCTTACCAGTTGATGATTATATTTATGACAATGGTTCATTTGAAAAATTATATGAAATACATAATAGCTTATTTAAATTATTAAAAAGAGGTATTGTTCCAATGAATAGTAAAAATATATATCATTGTGATATAAAAGATTCAAATATTTTATTAGACGAGTCCTCAGGGGATTTAAAAGCAAGACTAATTGATTGGGGCTTATCAACAGAATATATTCCTTTTGAAAACAGTCCATTTCCAAAAACATGGAGGAATAGACCATTTCAATTTAACGTTCCGTTCTCAGTAGTAATATTTTCAGATTCTTTTATAGAAAAATATTCAAAATATTTAAAAGACGGAGGTCTTCCTGAAGAAACTCCGTTAAAACCATTTGTTATTGACTATATTAATTTTTGGATGAAAGAGAGAGGAGCAGGTCATTATAAATTTATAAATGAAATTATGTTTACTCTTTTTAGTAATAGCTTAACATCAATATCAGAAGGAAGTAAACCACAAGTTATTGAAACACAAATAACAATGGACTATATCGTAAATTATATAGTTGATGTTTTAGTTCATTTTACAAAATTTAGAGATGATGGAACATTAAATTTGAGAGAATATCTAGATACTATTTTTATACAGATTGTCGATGTATGGGGTTTTATTTCAGTATATTATCCAATGATTGAACTATTATCAAATAACTATTCAAAATTATCAAAGCAAGAACTAAAAATATTTAACCAAATTCAGTTTATATTTGTTGAATACCTGTATAATCCAAGACATGAGCCCATTGATATGACTATGTTATATTCAGATTTAAAAGATTTAGGTAATCTAATTCATATTAAATTAAAGGGTAAAAAGAAAACAACTTCATTATCAGAATTTTCCTCTAGTAAAAAATCTTCATCTACTAAAAAATCTTTATCAAGTACAAAATCATCAAGTAAAAAATCTGATAGAGCTAGTGGAGTTAACAACAAAACTAGAAAATATCGACAAGAGAAAACAAGTATCTCTTTTAGACGTAAACCTAAACAAAGAAGATTTAAGAATCCAGTATTTCTATCAATAAAATAAAAATCTCGTATTAGTATATAAAATGGATAAAGATTTTAGTAAACTTTGTACTCCAGCCAAAATTTATTTTGGCATAGCTGTTATTGCCACAATTATTGCGCTTTTTAACGGTGTTTCATTTATGATGGCATTTATGAAAATTTTCTTTGCTTTTATATGGACATTTGTATTAGGATGGTTATGTGATAAGGGTTATTCTTCTATTTCTTGGTTCTTAGTTTTGTTACCTTACATTGTAATTGCTTTAGCAATGTTTAAAATTGCTGAAATCACTCAACATAAGGGTTTAATGAGATCCGTCCAATTACAAGGTGCTTATGGTCAAGAAGCCATGACAAACAACATGATGAATAAAAAGAAATAAATAAAATAATTTGATTAAATTAATTAAAATTATTTTATACAATTAGAAAATGTCTTAAAATGAATAGTCATTATTCAAATAAGCTTTATAAAGATAAAAGGCTTCTTTGGGTTTATAAGTTGGCACTTCGTGTCCGGCATAATGAACCGTAGCAAATGTTAAACGAGGATCTTTTGAAAATGGCGTCTCAAATTGTGTGATATATCCAGCCGTTTGACCATCAATTTCCCATACATTCCAGTATTCATTTTTCTTAACAGGGAAACCCAAATCCCAAAGCCATTTTTGTGTTCCAATAGTTCCGCATACACTGTCATCATCACCAGAGTATACAAGAATTCTCATGTTTTTATCGCTAACCGAATTTAAAAGTTCATTATAATAATGCTCCATAGGCAACATCTTATCAACATATTCATACTTTACTGTTCTAGAGCATTCTTCCCAAACAATATCAGTTTTAACATGCAACGCCTTTTTAACAGATTCTTCGTTTAAATAATCAGCCGCATAATTGTCTTCACAAGGTTCATAATCATCTTTAAGGGGAACTGAATTAAATACAGAAATAAAACCTTCATGTAAATCAGGATTAGTTTGCTTTATAGTTTCAGATATCATAGAAGTAGTCCAAACTTGTTGAGCAGAAACACAAACGGGATAATCAAGCGCATAAGGATTTAAATTGCCTACCTTTTTCATAAAATCTAAAATATAAGTACTACACATCGAATTATTAAGCTGTGTTTTAGCATCAAGACAACCACTTGCTACATATTTATCCCAAGATGGTTTAGGTAGCAATTGTTTTCCCCAATATGTTTCCATTTCAGCGCCAACTCCGGAATAGTAGTCCGTATAAGGATTCCCAACAGCAAACCCCTTAAAATTCAAAACATTATTATTTTCTGTATTATATTTTACAATTTCTGATGCTAATGTGGGCATATAGTGACCCCCGTATGATTCAGAAGTGATAAATAAAGGAGAATTTGCGAAACGAGGAAATCTCTCTAGGAACTTTAAAATAGTTTGTAAATTATCTTTGGCAGCTTGTGAATCACCAATTTTGTAATCATCTTTATTATCAGAATAAGAAAAACCTACTCCAACTGGTTGCTCTAAAAACACCATATTTGAAATCATATTCCATCTCCAAGGATTTGTTTCTAAATTACCTTCTTTAGTGGGCCTAAATGGGCCTTGTTCCGTTAAAAACCCGATTAACCCACTGCAGCCAGGTCCCCCATTTGTCCAAAATACTAACGGGTCAGTATCTGGTTTGGATTCAGATTCAACAAACCAATAATGGATTTGTTTTTTTGTATCGGGTAAATTTAAATAACCGCTAAATTGATTAAAAGGAATTTGACCAGTTAATCCAGGTAATTCAGTGATTTGATCATTTAGAGCGTCAGTTGTATATTGTGTTCCTCTGAAATTTTGAACAGACAAAACTGTTGCCATAAATGAAAATAGACTCGTTAAAACCAAAAAGTTCATTATTATATATTTACCTTATATTATTTTTATTATTGTTTTATAATATATATAATGAGATTAGAAATATTTGTATTAGGATTAACAGCATTTTTTGTATATAATACATATGCGGATGGAAAATATACAAAAATGTTATTATCGTTTAAAAAATATTATAAAATGATATTCTATGTTCTTTTAGGTCTGGGAATTTATGTATTATTAAAACGAAATCCAGATCAAGGGAGAAATATGTTGTTATATGCGAATAATCTTGTGAAATTCATGCCAATAGATAAAAACTCTATGGATATGTTAAGTCCTATTATTGATTTTACATCAACAAATGAAGATAGTAGTTTTATGGAATCTGTAAATGGTATATATTCAAATCCCGGATTTTCTGGTGAGAAAAGAATGATGAATTCTGGGAAAAATGGAACCAAACGTTCTGTCAGTGAAACTAAGAAGAAATATGTTGCTTCTAATCAAGATTGGAAATGTGGAAACTGTCAATCACAATTAGATCATACATTTGAAATCGATCACAAGGTAAGACTAGAATACGGAGGCGGAAATGATGTTCAAAATTTAATAGCATTATGTCGCAATTGTCATGGCAAAAAGACAGCTAGTGAAAATATGTAATAAGTATTTAAGAACATTTTTTTAAAACTAGAAATGAAATAATATTGTATTATAATAATATATGGAAAATCCTACTACTACAAATGAAAATGTTATATCTGAATTTAAAAAATCAGAGTCATTATATCCAATTTTGATTATGATTTTATTCTTAACTATTGCTATGTTTTCTATATTTTTTAAAGTGAAATTACCAGGCAAAGCATATTCAAAATCGCAACAAGAAGTTATTGCTAATATATTTATTGTTTTATTTTTTTGTTTGCTTATATTTGGTATTTGCGTGGCATTGTTACCAAATTTTAAAGATGTAAAAAAATTATTTGAACAAATAAGCAGTGTTACATATGTAATTATTTATACGATATCTTTAATTTTATTTTTTACAACGACGCCGACTGATACTATTAATAAATATTCGTTTTTTATTACATTAGTAACAATAGCTTTAGGGTCTTTAATGTTTTATAAAGGGTTAAGTAATAATTTAATTACAGAATTTAATGCTAATTACGAGAGAATAAAAATGATGATATTATTTTTCTGTTTAATAACTATTTTTATTATTTACTACAATAATGATCCTGGTGGATATATACAAAAATATTTCGGGTATTCATTATTGCTAACTATTATTATATCTGTATTTGCTTTTTTATATTTAATTATTGTTTTGACATTACCTGATTCAAAAACTTCTAAATATGGGAATATTTTAGACAATTTTTCAAACGTATCTTCATATGGTAGCATAGCATTTTTAGTCTTCATTGCTATAATGACAATTTTAATTTCAACGTATCCCGGAGGATTTTTTAACGATAAGGAAACATCTGGTGCTGTTATGATACTTTTACTTATGATATGTATAATATCGTCTGTTGTTTTAGGTTCAAATACATTTCCAGAAATATTTAACAACGGACCTTTAAATGATAAAACAAATTTATTCAAACGTTCATTGTTAGCATTATTTGGTGTTGTTATTTCTGGTTTACTTATTTTTTGGTTAGTTTATAATATCCAAAATTTGTCAGGAAAAACAGGCACAACTAGTTTCATATTAAATATTTTACTTGTAGTAGTGATTTTAGGATTAATATATAAAACCCTAAATGTTAATTTACCTCAAGGCAATTCAAACAAAAATGCCTTTTCTCTCTAATTGGTAATACATTACTTTATATTCCATGTTTATTTAGTGGATTATTTGATTATATTGGCAAATTAACTACAGGTGGCAATAATTCTGAAACAGCCGGTTCATTATTAATGCTTGTAGCTGCTTTAGTACTAATTGTGACTTATTTTAAAATGCCATCTGTTTTTAATATACTTAATGTTCAAGGCGGCGAACAGCTTGTAAACAAACCTGTTTATACAGATTCAGCATATTCATTGGGAAGTTATCAAGAGCTAAATGGTAGTGATAAACCTGACTACCAATACGCAATTTCATCTTGGATATTTTTAGATGCGGCTCCTCCAAATACAAGCGCATCTTATAGTAAATTTACGTCATTATTAAATTTTGCTAACAAGCCAAACGTATTATATAACGGAACTACAAATACTTTAATGATTACAACAGACCAAAAAAATTTAAAGGAAGTTACGAAAAATAAATTAATCGATTTCGACGAAAATGGTAACAGAATTATTTATAAAAATTCCAATTTTTTGCTACAAAAATGGAATAACATAATAATAAATTATAGTGGCGGAGTTTTAGATATATTTTTAAATGGCGAACTTGTAAAATCGGATATTGGAGTAGTACCTTATATGACTTATGATAACTTAACTATTGGTCAAGACGAGGGCATTAAAGGTGGAATTTGTAACGTTATTTATTTTAAACAAGCTTTAAACTCATCAAATATATATTATTTATATAATATGGTGAAAGATAGGTCACCGCCAGTTTTAAACGATTCAAATACTACAATTATGAAACAAGACGTTAATCAAGTAGTAACATCTAGTAATACAATCATTTAAGAAAAGTACGATTTTATATTCTTAATTTATTAATTAAATTACTAAATTAAGTAGAAAATTTCTAAATCTATAATATACAATGAGTCCTTTAAGTATTGTCATAACAATAGTCGTAATTGTCCTTATCTTGATGTTATTAAGATATCTTTTGACTGATCCATATACATTACAAAATATTCAAGATGGAAAAACTTCTTCCACTATTAGTGCTTCGTCTTTAGCAACAAATGGAGGTGATGTCCCTTCAAGTAATTTTGCCTACTCTGTTTGGTTTTATGTTAATAACTGGAACTACCGTTATGGTGAAGAGAAGGTTATTTTTGGAAGAATGGGCGCCGTGAGTCCTGATGGCCAAGGCGCCGTTAAGGGAATTAATGGGTTAGATCCTTGCCCCGCGGTTGTTTTAGGAGCTGTTGAAAATAATATTTCCATTTCTTTAGGATGTTATCCTGGTGCCGATCAACAACCTACCCCCGCCGGCGGGAACACTGTTGTCCACACGTGTTCTGTTGCTAACGTTCCAATTCAAAAATGGGTCAACTTGGTTGTTAGTGTTTATGGAAGATCAATGGATATTTATATTGATGGTAAGTTAGTTAGAACATGTTTATTGCCTGGTGTTGCTAGCGTTAATAATAATGCTAACATTTATGTTACACCTAAAGGAGGTTTTGAAGGCTGGACTTCCAAATTACAATATTATCCTAATTCTGTAAATCCTCAAGAAGTTTGGAATAATTATAGCAAAGGTTACTCAAATTGGTCAAATATGTTTAATGCTTATCAAGTTCAGATCTCTTTAGTAGAAAATGGAACTACTCAAAGTAGTGTAACAATATAATTTTATATTCCAAAATATTTTCTTATTTATTTAATATATATATGAGTAGCAATAATACATTTAATTCATTTTCAACAGATAGTGGAACTTTTGGAACTAAAGAGTTTTTAGAGTCTAATAGTTTAGTAGCAAAATTGGCTTTTTTATTATTAGTTATTTTTGGGTTTATAATATTATTAAGGGTAGGTTTATCTGTGATATCTTATTTTTTTAAACCCTCTGAATCACCTCGTCTTATCGACGGAATGGTTGATGCTTCACAAATGATTATTTTTCAACAAGATCCTGCTAGTAATGGGTCTAAAACCATTTACAGATCAAATAATGCTTCTGAAGGTATTGAGTTCACTTGGTCTGTATGGATTTTTATCGATAATCTTCAAACAAATTCTGGAATTTATAAGCATGTTTTCAGCAAAGGTAATAGCACTTTACAAGATAATGGGTTAATTTATCCTAATAATGCTCCTGGTTTATATATTGCTCCCAATACTAATGCTCTTGTTGTTATGATGAATACATTCAATGTTATTAATGAAGAAATTATTATACCTGATATTCCTCTTAATAAATGGGTAAACGTTATCATTAGATGTCAAAATACCACATTGGATGTATATATTAATGGAACAATTGCTAGAAGTATCAATTTAGTAGGAGTCCCTAAACAAAATTATGGGGATGTTTATCTAGGCATGAATGGAGGATTTGCTGGAAATATTTCGAACTTATGGTATTACAATTATGCTTTAGGAACTGCCGGAATTCAAAAAATTGCTGAAGATGGACCTAATACTACAATGATTGGTTCTAATGGAATGAACGATAAGATGTTTAACTACTTATCTCTAAGATGGTTCTTTTATGGGGCTGGAGATGGTTACAATCCTACTGGACCTGGTATGTATTAAATCGAAGATGCCTTTGGTTAAATCGAAGTAATATAGATTATTTATATTTAATAAATAAATAATGTATATATAAATGTCATATAATCCTATTCCACCAAGAGTATGGTCAAGAGTTCAAAATCAATGTACTTATACGGATGCTTCTGGCAATTCTGATATAAATTATAATCAAATTTATATTCCATTAACAAGACAAAGTGTCACTCAAGCCCAAGCAAATTATGAAGACAAGTTAATATATAAAGGTAATATTTTACAATACAAAGGTAATAGTTCAAGATTAACAAAATCGCAAAAATATACTCAATTAGCAAAAGGATGTGGTCCTAATAGAACAAAGGTATTTGCTACTCAAAGCCAAACATATACTAATCCTAATACAACTGGATTACGACGTAAAAATACTCAAACATATCCATATCCAAATGGAGTTGTTGGTGAGCCAAATAATCCTTCTGGGCCATTCCAATACAATGTTCAAAATCCAAATGGTTGCGATGGAGTTTCCCTACAAGATGGGGGAACATTAGTTTGTGGAACTTTTGCGAATCCTTGTACTGGTGAGATCATTCGTTCGGGAGCAACATCAGCTACAATTTGTAATCCAGCATCGGCTTCAGATGTGCCGGGTTCTTCTCTTTTATGCTGGAATAATAAGGTTCAAACATGGTTTCCTAGACAGCGATATTTCATGAATAATAGTACTGATAAATGGCCTGTTAACTATAAAGGTTTAGTTAGTGCTACTAGACCATCAAAACCATACTTAACCTTTAATGATCCTACTACTTCTTCAGTTACACTTAGTTGGACTGATGTTAGTAATAATTGTAAATCTATTTTTCCTATTTCAAGCTATAATATTAATATTTACCAGAATAGGGTATTAATTCAAACATTACCTGTTACAATAAATTCAACAACAATTAACGGACTTTCTTCACTTACAGCATATTCGTTTTATATTACATCTGTTAGTAATACAGTTGAATCTTTACCATCAAATATTGTTTATGTTACTACTAGTTAAAAATAATAAATATAATATTATTTACTTATTATTTAAGCTCTCAAATTAGGGTTAATACATAATTCTTGACTAGGGAATATATCCCCAGACATACATTTATCATCTTCATTAACTAACGCGCAACTTCTGAATCCTCTATCTTCACCTACAAAGCACCATCCAGATTGTCCACCTCCGGAATGTACACTACTTGATGCTTCTACAGCTTGATAGTCCATATTTTGTTCTTGTGAAGTATTTAATGCTTTATTTAATCCGTTATCTGATGGTCTAGTAGTTGGTTGTCCTTGAACAGGCTGTGATTGAATACTGCTTGTAGCATTGTTAGGAGTAATATCTTGGACAGCAGATAATCCAGTATTTACTGTTGTAGCAGTTCCACTAACAACAGCCTTTGCTCCTTCAGCAGCAACATCAACAGTTTGACCGGCTACATATGCGGTTGTTCCAAATAATTTTTGAGTTATAGGACCAAAAAAATCAGCAATACCTTGAGTACCTTTGGCTAAATAAACAAAAATATTAAAACCTAAAAATGCTAAAATTAAAGTTATAAGTAACCATGTTGTCATATTTATATTTTTCAAACTTTCAAAGAATCCAGAATCATCGCCAGATAAAGATGTATTGGAGCTTGGAAATGAAGTTTCGCTTGATTGTAATATTGAGCTTGATAAATTATTCGAATTATCCATTATAATAAAAATATATATATTAATTTTTATTATAAATTCGCATCTTTATTTAAAGGTTAATAAATATAAGAATTGATTCATATCTCCTAAAATGGTATCACGAATATTATATAAATCAGTATTAGACATCTTCTTCATTGTAGCATTATCATTTAGCCCGACTAAATAACCCTTAAATGTTTCAATTTCTCTCTTAAATGATTCAGCAGAATTTAAATCTATAAGCCTTATACTCTTAGTACCCATTAAATCAATTCTTAATCCTGTCTTACCTAAAAGAACTTCAATAAACTCATCCATATTAGCATTTAGTTTTGTATATAAATCATCCGTTGCTTTATGTGTAGCGTAACTATGTGTTTTCCAGTGAAATAATTTAACCATTAAAAGCATTTCAAAAAATACAATAGTAATTTCTTTTTGAAACCCAGCAGAACCAGTTGATCTATTTCTACGCGTTCCTTGTCCCCCTCGTTTTCTATATGTTTTTGCCATTATATAATTATCTAATATTAAATTTAATTATCATCTAAAGTTTCAATAATAAGATTTTCAATATTTATGCTGTCTAAAATTTTTACTCCTGCTAGTTCATAAGCAGA
>Ga0247722_10001497_pt1 | contig 12868 bp, 11 predicted proteins | sample MSEWelMarce3H_FC_FD_189094 | JGI IMG/M metagenome (GOLD analysis project Ga0247722, IMG submission 189094) | Subsurface sediment microbial communities from gas well in West Virginia, United States - MSEEL Well Study Marcellus 3H_FC | ecosystem: Environmental > Terrestrial > Deep subsurface >... | reverse complement strand
TCCTTGGTAACTTGATGAACATGGATGGTTTCTACTTCAACAGTTCTGATGAGGTGTTGGACGAAGCGGTCCCTAAAAACTTTGCGGAACAGTTAAATAACGCCACATCTACAGTTCCTGCGATCACAAGCACCTTCACGCCAGCGATTGAGCGTTTGGCAGATGTGACGATTCATTCAACAGATGCGATTGTGCGTCGTGCGCCTGCTTTGCAGTTGACGCAAGATGCTAAGAAGGCCATGAAGTTGGGTGTGCCAACAGATCTCATGATGCAACTTCAACTAAAAGAGGGTGATGTTGTGCGTGTCACTCAAGCTGGATCTTCTGTGAATATGCCAGTAACTGAAGAGCGTGCTTTGACCAGTGGCGTTGTCAGACTTTCTGCAGGCACAGCATTCAGTGCTCAATTGGGTGGAATGTTTGGTCAATTATCTGTGGAGCGCGTATGACCGACTTTATTCAAACAATCAACACCAATGGTTTAGCTTTCTTCGGTGAGATGGCTTGGCCCATCGTTTGGACTTTGATCAAGATTGTGACCATCGTTCTACCAATGTTTGGATGCGTGGCTTACTTGACTTTGTGGGAACGTAAATTAATCGGTTGGATGCACGTTCGTTTAGGGCCTAATCGTGTGGGTCCTTTGGGCTTGTTGCAGCCAATTGCGGATGCTCTTAAGTTATTGCTCAAAGAAGTCATCATTCCAAGCAAGGCCAGCAAGGTTTTATACATCGTGGCTCCTGTGATGGTGATTGCTCCTGCATTTGCTGCATGGGCTGTGGTGCCGTTCCAGGCAGACATGGTTTTGGCCAACGTGAACGCTGGTTTGTTGTACGTGATGGCGATCACATCAGTGGGTGTTTATGGTGTGATCTTGGCTGGTTGGGCATCCAACTCTAAATACGCTTTCTTGGGCGCGATGCGTGCCTCGGCTCAAATGGTTTCATATGAAATTGCGATGGGCTTTGCACTTGCTGCAGTTTTAGTTATTTCTGGTACTTTGAACTTGAGTGACATCGTGAAGTCTCAGCAAACGGGTTACTTCGCTAGCATCGGTTTGAACTTCTTGTCTTGGAACTGGTTGCCGTTGTTGCCAATGTTCTTGATTTATTTCATCTCAGGTGTTGCTGAGTTGAATCGTCATCCATTTGACGTGGTTGAGGGTGAATCTGAGATTGTTGCTGGTCACATGATTGAATACTCAGGCATGGCCTTTGCGATGTTCTTCTTGGCTGAGTACGCCAACATGATTTTGATCGCTGCTTTGACCTCTATTTTGTTCTTTGGTGGTTGGGCTCCGATTGTTGACTTGCCAATCTTGCGTGACATCCCAGGAATTTTCTGGTTGATTGCCAAGACATTCTTCTTCTTATCTTGTTTTATTTGGTTGCGTGCGTCATTCCCACGTTACCGCTATGACCAACTCATGCGTTTGGGTTGGAAGGTATTTATTCCCATCTCGATCTTCTGGATCCTGTTGGTCGGTGCTTGGGTCTTGTCACCCTGGAATATTTGGAAATAAGGCGAGGATTTAAAAATGTTCCAACGTATCCGCGAATTCTTCGGCAGCTTGCTCTTAAAAGAGTTGCTACAAGGCATGGCTTTGACAGGTAAGTATTTGTTCAAGCCAAAGATCACTGTTCAGTACCCTGAAGAAAAAACACCGATGTCTCCACGTTTCCGTGGTTTGCACGCTTTGCGTCGCTACCCGAATGGTGAAGAGCGTTGTATTGCTTGCAAACTATGCGAAGCAGTGTGCCCAGCCATGGCGATCACGATTGAATCAGATCAACGTGATGACGGTACGCGCAGAACCACTCGTTATGACATCGATTTAACCAAATGTATTTTCTGTGGCTTTTGCGAAGAGGCTTGCCCAGTAGATGCGATTGTTGAAACACATATTCATGAGTACCACGGCGAAAAGCGTGGTGACTTGTATTTCACTAAAGACATGTTATTAGCAGTGGGCGATCGATATGAAAACGAAATCGCTGCCAACAAAACAGCGGATGCTAAATACAAATGATGCTAGAACCTAAATCAATCCTCTTTTATATCTTTGCAGCTATTTTGATCATGGCTGCATTGCGTGTGATCACTGCCCGCAATCCGGTGCACGCCGCATTGTTCTTGGTTTTATCTTTCTTCACAGCCGCGGCTATTTGGATGTTGTTGCATGCTGAATTCTTGGCCATTTTGTTGGTCTTGGTTTACGTTGGTGCTGTGATGGTCTTGTTCTTGTTCGTGGTCATGATGCTGGATCTGGACTTGGATCATTTGCGCAAAGGTTTCAAGCAATACATGCCAGTAGCCTCTTTGGTGGGTGCGGTGATTGTGGCTGAGATGGCGATTGTGTTGATTCGTGGCTTTATCGGTACCACCCAACCCATCAGAAACCTAGATCCTGTAGTGGCTGCTAATAACACCAAGGCTCTAGGTATCTTGCTTTACACCGAGTACCTGTTCAGCTTTGAAGTTGCCGGCGTTATTTTGTTGGTCGCCATCATTGCTTCGGTGGCTTTGACTTTGCGCCGCCGCAAAGACACAAAAACTCAAAATATTCCTGATCAAATTCGCACAAGAAAAGAAGATCGTGTGCGCATGGTCACCTCTATGAATGCTGATTCATCAGCCAATAAAAAATCTTAGGACAGCGATGATGAGACATTTCGGAAAAAGGATTTATTCATGACAATCACCTTAGCTCATTACTTAGTGTTGGCTGCCATCTTGTTTGCAATTGGCGTGGTTGGCATTTTCTTGAATCGCAAGAACGTCATTGTTTTATTGATGTCTTTGGAATTGATGTTGTTGGCCGTTAATTTGAACTTCATTGCCTTCTCTCACTATCTTGGAGATATGGCTGGTCAAGTATTCGTATTCTTTATTTTGACCGTGGCAGCTGCTGAAGCAGCCATCGGCTTGGCAATTTTGGTCACGATGTTCCGTAAGCTAGACACGATCCATGCTGAAGACCTCGGACAACTGAAGGGTTAAGACAGATCATATGACTACTCCAACCTTGAACCCTCTTGTATTACTGGCTATTCCACTGGCCCCATTGGTGGGGGCTGCGATCGCTGGTTTATTTGGCACTAAATTCTTGGGCAATCTCATCGGTCGCTCAGCTTCACACACAGTCACCATTTTAGGCGTGGCTATTTCATGCATCTTTTCATTCATGGTCTTGAATGATGTGATGGCGGGTGCAAGATTCAACGAAACCATTTACACCTGGATGCAGTTGGGTGAGTTGAGCCTAGAAGTTGGTTTCTTGGTTGATCCGTTGACCGCCATGATGATGGTGGTGGTGACATTCGTTTCATTGATGGTGCACATTTACACCATTGGTTACATGGCAGAAGACGAGGGCTATGCCAGGTTCTTCTCCTACATCTCTTTGTTCACTTTCTCCATGTTGATGTTGGTGATGAGCAACAACTTCTTGCAGCTTTTCTTTGGCTGGGAAGCAGTGGGCTTGGTTTCTTATTTGTTGATTGGCTTCTGGTACAAGCGACCAACCGCCATCTTTGCCAATATGAAAGCCTTCTTGGTCAACCGTGTGGGTGACTTTGGTTTCATTCTAGGCATTGGTCTTTTGTTGGCTTACACCGGCAGCATGAGTTACGACGGTGTGTTTGCTCAAAAAGATTTGTTGGTTCAACAAGTTTTGCCAGGCACTGATTGGAATTTAGTCACAGTGGCTTGCGTTTGCTTGTTCATTGGCGCGATGGGTAAGTCTGCACAGTTCCCATTGCACGTTTGGTTGCCAGATTCCATGGAAGGTCCAACACCGATTTCTGCTTTGATTCACGCGGCAACGATGGTGACGGCTGGTATTTTCATGGTGAGCCGCATGTCACCATTGTTTGAGTTATCTGATGCTGCTTTGTCATTTGTGTTGATCATTGGATCAATCACCGCTTTGTTCATGGGTTTCTTGGGCATTGTGCAAAACGACATCAAGCGCGTGGTGGCTTATTCAACTTTGTCACAACTCGGTTACATGACAGTGGCTTTGGGTGTGTCTGCTTACCCAATCGCCGTATTCCATTTAATGACTCACGCTTTCTTCAAGGCTTTGTTGTTCTTGGGAGCGGGTAGTGTGATCATGGGCATGCACCACGACCAAGATATGCGCAACATGGGTGGTTTGTGGAAATACATGCCAATCACTTGGTTCACATCTTTGTTGGGTTCTTTGGCTTTGATTGGTACGCCTCTTTTCTCAGGCTTCTATTCAAAAGATTCAATCATTGAAGCGGTTGCTAAGAGCACCATCACTGGTTCTGACTTTGCCTTCTTTGCAGTGATGGCAGGCGTGTTCATCACTGCCTTCTACTCATTCAGAATGTATTTCTTGGTATTCCACGGTAAAGAGCGCTTCGGTCAAGCTCATCACGACCACGGTCATGACGCTCACGATGCCCATGACGATCACCACGATGATCATCATGGTTTGGCCCCAGGTCAAAAACCACATGAGTCTCCATGGGTGGTGACATTGCCATTGGTTCTATTAGCGATCCCATCAGTGATCGTGGGTTACTTCACGATCGGTCCAATGTTGTTTGGTGATTTCTTTGGTAATGCGATTTTTGTAGATGCGACCAAGCACGTGGCCATGAAAGAATTGGCGGCCGCCTTCACCGGTCCTTTGGGCATGGTGGCTCATTCATTGCACACACCTGTTTTATATTTGGCCTTGGGTGGTGTTGTGACTGCTGCGGTCTTCTATCTATGGTTGCCACAGATTCCAGCATTCTTTGCACGTGTGTTGGCGCCAGTGAAGAAGATCCTTGATAACAAGTATTACTTGGATGACTTCAATCAAGCCGTGTTTGCCAAAGGTGCAAGATTGTTGGGCACTGGTTTGTGGAAGCGTGCTGATCAGGGCTTGATTGACGGTTTGCTTGTGAACGGTAGCACACGAGTGATTGCTTGGTTCTCAGCCAATGTGCGTCAGGTGCAATCAGGTTATTTGTATCACTATGCTTTTGCAATGATTCTTGGTTTGATTGCTTTGATCGGCTGGATTTTATATACCCACTTGGGCTCCATTAAATAAAACAATAGATAGAGCGCCCCAATATGATTCTTTCTTACTCAATCTGGTTACCGATCATTTTCGGTTTGATTATTTTGTTCACTGGTTCGGACAACAGCAAGGGCTATGTTCGTATCATGGCATTGATCGCATCTTTGATCAGCTTTGCTGCAACCTTGCCGTTGGTCACAGGTTTTGACACAAGCACTGCAGCCATGCAGTTTGTGGAGCAAGTATCTTGGGTGCCACGCTATGACATCAATTACTTCTTAGGTGTTGATGGTATTTCAATGTGGTTTGTGGTTCTAACAGCCTTCATCACAGTGATCGTTGTGGTTGCAGCCTGGGAAGTGATCACAGTCAACGTATCTCAGTACATGGCTGCATTCTTGATTTTGTCTGGTTTGATGATTGGTGTGTTTTCATCATTGGACGGCCTGTTGTTCTATGTTTTCTTTGAAGCTACTTTGATTCCGATGTACATCATCATTGGTGTATGGGGTGGTCCAAATCGCGTGTATGCGGCTTTCAAGTTCTTCTTGTACACCTTGCTTGGCTCCCTCTTAACTTTGGTGGCTATTTTGTATTTGTACAACGTGACAGATACATTCAATATCCTGACTTGGCACAAAGCCAAACTAGACATCGTTGAGCAAGTATTGATTTTTGGTGCATTCTTCATGGCCTTTGCCGTGAAGGTGCCGATGTGGCCAGTGCACACTTGGTTGCCAGATGCTCACGTCGAAGCGCCAACCGGTGGTTCAGTGGTCTTGGCTGCCATCATGTTGAAATTAGGCGCCTACGGTTTCTTGAGATTTTCATTACCGATTGCGCCAGATGCAAGCCAATACTTGGCTCCTGCTGTGATTGCGCTGTCATTGGTGGCTGTGATTTACATTGGTTTGGTGGCCTTGGTTCAAGCTGATATGAAAAAGCTTGTGGCTTATTCATCAATCGCACACATGGGCTTCGTTACTTTGGGATTCTTCATCTTCAATCCAATGGGTGTTGAGGGTGCGATTGTGCAAATGATTTCTCATGGCTTTATTTCTGCCGCCATGTTCTTGAGCATCGGTGTGCTTTATGACCGCATGCACTCACGCCAAATCGCTGATTACGGCGGCGTGGTCAACACCATGCCTAAGTTCACGGCCTTTGCTGTGTTGTTTGCCATGGCCAACTGCGGACTACCAGCCACTTCAGGTTTCGTGGGTGAGTTCATGGTTATTTTGGCCGCCGTTGATTACGACTTCTTGATTGGTATCTTGGCAGCGACTGCCTTGATCTTAGGTGCTGCTTATTCATTATGGATGACCAAGCGAGTGTTCTTTGGCGACGTGGGCAATCAGCATGTGGCAGAGTTGACCGATATCAATGCGCGTGAATTTTTAATCATGAGTGTCTTGGCCATTTTCACGATTGGCATGGGCGTTTATCCAAAACCATTCACAGATGTGATGCACGTTTCTGTTATCGAGCTTTTAAAGCACGTGGCAGTTAGCAAACTTTAATCCTGAAAGAGGAAAGAGATATTTATGCAATCGATTGATCTCATTGCGATGTTACCGGAGCTGGTGCTCCTGACGGTGGCATGTTTGCTATTGATGACTGTTTTCATGAATGAGCCACAGGCATCGGACGAAGATATTTTTTATGCTCCACGCGGCACCGAACTCGCTTATAAAATCAGTTTGGCCTTGTTGCTTGGCTTGAGCTTTGCTTTCGGTTTGCAAGCGGTTGATCAACCGGTGCACGCCTTCAATAATTTGTTTGTGGTGGATGCTTTGTCTAGCATCTTGAAGTCAGTGGCTTGTTTGGCTGTTTTTGTGACTTTGGTTTATTCGAAGCAATACTTGATCGATCGAGGTTTATTCAGAGTTGATTTCATTGTTCTAACCCTATTGGCCTTGATGGGTCAGTGCGTGATGATCTCTGGTTCTAACTTATTAACACTTTACTTGGGTCTAGAGTTATTGGCGCTGCCAACTTACGCTTTGGTTGCGATGAAGCGTGACTCTGCCTTGGGTACTGAAGCTGCGATGAAGTATTTCATCTTGGGTGCTTTGGCTTCTGGTTTCTTGTTGTACGGCATGTCAATGCTTTACGGCGCTACCGGCAGTCTTGACCTTGATGAGATCCTAAAAGCAGTGGGTGACCAACGCATCAATCGCTTGGTATTGGCTTTTGCGGTGGTGTTCATTGTTTCAGGTTTGGCGTTCAAGTTAGGCGTTGCACCTTTTCATATGTGGGTGCCTGATGTGTATCAGGGTGCGCCAACCGCTGTGACATTGATGATTGCCGGTGCTCCGAAAGTAGCTGCGTTTGCATTGTTATTCCGCTTGTTGGTGGGTGGCTTGTTGCCATTGACTCAAGATTGGCAGCCAATGATCATGATTCTGGCAGTGATGTCTTTGGTGATTGGTAACTTGACTGCAATTGCGCAAACTAATCTTAAGAGAATGTTGGCGTATTCAACGATTTCTCATATGGGCTTCATGATTCTAGGCATGCTGTCGATTTTTGATGAGCACGCATACAGCGCCGCTTTGTTCTACGCTGTGACTTATGTATTGACCACTTTGGGCTCATTTGGTTTGTTGATGATCTTGTCTCGCAAAGGTTATGAATGCGAAACACTCGATGATCTTAAAGGCTTGAACCGTCGTCACCCATGGATGGCCTTCATTGGCTTGATCTTGATGTTCTCTTTGGCAGGTATTCCTCCAACCGTTGGATTTGCTGCGAAGTTATCAATTCTTGAGGCTTTGATTGATAGTGAGCATTTGTATCTTGCGATCATTGCTGTGATGGCTTCATTGGTGGGCGCATTCTATTACTTGCGTGTTGTTAAATGCATGTACTTTGATGAGCCAATTCAAACTGCGCCGATCGAGGGTGGTTTGGTTGTTAAAACAATCTTTACCTTGAATGGCTTATTTGTTCTGTTGTGCGGTATTTTCCCAGCAACATTGATGGCACTTTGCTTGAGCGCCATGTCAACCACCTTGTTGAGCTAATCATGGCTCCTACAAGCTTAAGCATTGAATCTTGGATTTTGATTTTGGTGGCCCTGGTGGCTGCCAATGCTGCTTATGCAAGCCGTAAATTTTTATTCTTCAAAACAGTTGAAGATAAGCACGTGGGTTGGTGCTTATTGGAGATGGGCGTTTGGTACGCTCTGATTGGTTTGATTGGTTATTCATTGGAAAGCATGATTGGTAATGTCTTTCCAAAACGCTGGGAATTCTTTGCAGTCAGCTTGTGCTTATTCTTTGTGGCTGCCTTCCCTGGTTTCACATGGCGTTTTCTCATGAAGCATCGCAACGATGCTCGTGGTTAACTTCTCTTTAGCTTATTTGCCTCATGAGTTCATCTGACTCAAACTCTAAGCCAGAAAAAAGTTTCTCTGATTTACCCCAATCTGATGATCACTTGCGTGAGCATCAAACATCTTCTGAAGATGTTTACTCTGGAAAATTCTTGCACCTAAAAAAAGACATGGTTCGTTTGCCAGATGGCAATACGACGTTTCGCGAGTATTTGATTCATCCTGGAGCCGTGGCGATCATGCCCATTCTGAGTGATGGCCGCATCCTGCTTGAGCGGCAGTTCCGCTACCCTGTGGATACCGCCATGATAGAGATCCCTGCGGGTAAATTAGATCTTGGTGAAGATCCATTGTTGTGCGCCCAGCGCGAACTCTTAGAGGAGACCGGTTATTCAGCCAAATCTTGGGAATTCCTTGGCAGAATTCATCCGGTGATTTCTTATTCAACTGAAATCATCGATATATACATGGCCAAAGATTTGACCTTGGGCGAGCGGGCCTTGGATGAGGGTGAATTTTTAGATGTGTTTGCTGCCACCTTGGATGAAATGCATGAGTGGATTGCCAGTGGCGCAATCACTGATGTGAAGACCATTATCTCTGTTTACCACCTGGCCAGACGTCTCAAGCAGATTTGATTCAACCCCAATCAAAAATAAAACAGAAATCTATTAAGTATTTAAAATAGTAAATATATTAATTTTTCATAAGTCAGTCTTGCCCCATGAAAGTCTATAACCTCGCTTGCCATCTAGATCACCACTTTGAAGGGTGGTTTGCATCTGAAGCTGATGCTCTGTCTCAGCAAGAAACAGGCTTGCTCACTTGTCCTGTGTGCGATAGCAAAGAGATTGTGCGTTTACCTTCTGCTCCAAGAATTTCTAAGCGTGCCAGCCGTGAATTGGTGCCAGCCAATCAATCCCCAGATCAAACCAATCATTCTGCTGGGATGAGTGGTGATGCAGGTCAATCCATGGTTTTGACTGGTTCAGAGCATGCGCACTTACAGGCTCGGGTTCAGGCCACGGTGATGAAGGCGATGAGAGAGCTCATCAATAAGACTGAAGATGTTGGCAATGATTTTGCCGAAGAAGCCAGAAAAATACACTACCAAGAAGCCCCAGAAAGAAGTATTCGGGGTCATGCCACGGTTGATGAAACAGCTGAGCTTCGTGAAGAGGGTATTGAGGTAGTTTCTTTACCGGTTTTTCCGGCCTTAAAAGATACCTTGCAGTAATCCTAGGCTATTAAAGCCCCAGCGAATTAATTGGGGACTACCCGCTGTTGGCGACTGAAGTCTTGAACGGGAACTTCACTGGGTTTTAGACGCTTTTCACAGACACTTTTACCCTCAAATACCCGCATCACAGAACAATCGTGCCCCGTGCCCTCAGAGGCGGCATGGTCCGTCAAGCTCTTGCCAGTCGTGACTGTGGTGCCAACGCTGGCAGCTGTCAGCGGATAGGCTGCCACCATGGCGCAGGCTGATAATTGCCCTAGGGCCAATACCGCAGCAAAAAGCTTGAGAAAAAGTCTAAAAACCGTCAATTGGGTAGAATATTGGTAAAGTTGTAATTCTAAGAATATAAATGAAGTAGGAGACAAAATGTCAGAAACTATCGGACACCATATCAATGGTGAGGTCATTCGTTTTGGTGGCTCAACTGCCCCAGTGTATGAGCCTGCAACAGGTCAAGTTCGTGCAAATGTAGAGTTGGCTTCGGTCGACGGAGTTGCTAAAGCGGTTGCTGCAGCAAAAGCTGCTTTCCCAGCTTGGTCAACCACTCCTGTGACACGTCGTGCCAAGATCATGTTCAATTTCAAAGCCATCATCGAAGCGCGTATCGATGAAATGGCCGAAGTCATCACTCGTGAACACGGTAAAACATTTGATGATGCCAAGGGCGAGATTCAACGTGGTTTAGAAGTCGTTGATTTTGCGTGTGGTATTCCTCAGCTTTTAAAAGGTGAGTACACCGAGCAAATCGCCAAGGGCATGGATGCATGGACCATGCGTCAAGCGCTTGGTGTATGTGCAGGTATCACACCATTTAACTTCCCAGCGATGGTGCCAATGTGGATGTACCCAGTGGCGATTGCCTCTGGCAACACATTTGTACTCAAGCCTTCAGAAAGAGATCCTTCAGCTACTTTGTTGGCTGCTAAGTGGTTGGAAGAAGCGGGCCTACCGAAAGGCGTCTTTAACGTTGTGCAGGGCGATAAGACCGCCGTGGACGCATTATTGAATCACCCTGATGTCAAAGCCATCAGCTTTGTTGGATCAACTCCAATCGCTTCTTACATTTATGAAACAGCTGCTAAAAATGGCAAGCGTGTTCAGGCTTTGGGCGGAGCAAAGAATCACATGGTGGTGATGCCTGATGCTGACTTGGATCAAGCGGTTGATGCATTGATGGGCGCTGCTTACGGTTCTGCTGGTGAGCGTTGTATGGCGATTTCAGTAGCGGTGGCTGTTGGTAATGTGGCTGATGCTTTGATTGAGAAACTATCTGTTCGCATCAAGAAACTCAAGGTTGATAACGGTTTAACCCCAGGTGCTGAAATGGGCCCATTGGTGACCAAGGTTCACTTGGACAAGGTCACAGGGTATGTTGATGCTGGTGTTAAAGAAGGCGCCAAATTGGTGGTGGATGGTCGTAACTTAAAAGTGGCTGGTTGTGAAAATGGCTTCTTCTTGGGCGGTTGTTTATTCGACAACGTGAAGCCTAATATGAGCATCTACAAAGAAGAAATCTTTGGCCCAGTGTTGAGCGTGATGCGTGTGGATGACGTTGCTACTGCGATTCAATTGATCAACGATCATGAGTACGGCAATGGCACAGCGATTTTCACCAGAGACGGCAACACCGCTCGTGAATTTGTGAGCCGCATTCAGGTGGGCATGGTGGGTGTGAACGTGCCTATTCCTGTACCAATGGCATTTCATTCATTTGGTGGTTGGAAGCGCAGTTTATTCGGTGATCATCATGTGCATGGCCCAGAAGGTGTGCGTTTCTACACTCGCATGAAGGCTGTGACTCAGCGTTGGCCAGAAACCATCGCTCAGGGTCCTAGCTTTAGCATGCCTGTGAATGGCTAATGGATCAAATCATTAGTTAATTTACCTAACTTAAACCAATCCATTTGATTTTCATCAATTTGGACTAAGTCATGGGAGCCTAAAATGGCTCCCATGACGTTTATTGAACAGTCTTCTCTCTTAGCCCCAGCAAGCCCTGAGCCATTATTTCAGCCAGAGCTTTTGAAGCGCTTTGATATCAATGGGCCGCGTTATACGTCTTACCCAACGGCTGATCGATTCAATGGTCAGTTCAATCAAGTGGACTATATCGGTGCATTAAAACGATGTGCTACACATCAAAAACCTATTTCGCTGTACTTTCATCTGCCGTTTTGTCCGAACATTTGTTACTACTGTGGGTGTAACAAAATCATCACCAAGGATCATGGTCGAAGTGCGAAGTACATCAAATACTTGGCCAAAGAAATGAATCTTGTCACCCAGGCGATGGGTGTTCATCAAAAAATACCAGTGACTCAACTCCATTGGGGTGGTGGTACACCCACATTTCTATCTCATGAAGAAATGATTGAGTTGATGCACCACACCAAAGAACATTTTGAATTGCAAGAAGGCGGAGAATACTCGATTGAGATTGATCCGCGCCGCGTCAGTGAATCTGACATTGAACTATTGGCAAAATTGGGATTTAATCGCATCAGTTTGGGTGTACAAGACTTTAATTTAGAAGTTCAGCAAGCAGTTCACCGAGTTCAGACGATTCAAGAAACCAAGGATGTGATTGATTGGGCCAGAAAGCATGGCTTTAATTCAGTCAGTGTTGATTTGATTTATGGTTTACCCAAGCAAACCCCTGGAACATTCAAAGACACCGTCAATGCAGTCATTGAGATGGATCCAGATCGTTTATCGGTCTACAGCTATGCCCATCTTCCAACGATCTTTAAACCGCAGCGCCGGATCGCAGAGGATCAGCTGCCAGTGGCCAAAGATAAATTAGATATATTGGCCAACACTATTGAGCAACTCAATGAAGCAGGATTTGTGTTCATTGGTATGGATCATTTTTCTAAGCCAGATGATGAATTAGCGATTGCTCAAAAAGAAGGGCGACTGCATCGTAACTTCCAGGGGTATTCAACTCAAGCTGAATGTGATCTCTTGGCATTTGGTATTTCGTCAATTGGTAAGGTGGATGACACCTATCCACAAAATGTCAAAACCCTTGAAGATTATTACCATGCCTTGGATCAGCATCAATTGCCGACCATGCGGGGTATGAGGCTAGATAATGATGACTTGCTCAGGCGCGAATTGATTGGTGAGTTGATGTGCCAATTCGAGTTAGACACAACAGCATTTGCAAGTAAACATCAGATTGATTTTGAAATATACTTCTCAAGAGAGTTGCCGGAGCTCAAGGAACTCGAAGAAGCTGGGCTAAGAG
>Ga0247722_10001496_pt1 | contig 12869 bp, 15 predicted proteins | sample MSEWelMarce3H_FC_FD_189094 | JGI IMG/M metagenome (GOLD analysis project Ga0247722, IMG submission 189094) | Subsurface sediment microbial communities from gas well in West Virginia, United States - MSEEL Well Study Marcellus 3H_FC | ecosystem: Environmental > Terrestrial > Deep subsurface >... | reverse complement strand
AAATTCGTCAGCTAAAACAAAAATTTCGGTAATTTTATCTTGAGTGAAATACATGAAAATTAGTTTAAATCATTAATAAACAACAATTTAAAGATACTAATTGTATTTCACTCTTCCTAACCAAATAAAGCTAATTTATTGACAATTAAATTGTTAATAATCGAACTCAGGTTGTAAAGGTGTCTCAGCATTAAACTTTTTTTGGAATTGTAAACATATACTTTAGCAAAGGCTTCTATAAATTCATCTTGCCACAAAGTATCCAATTTTAAATCATTATTGAACTTTAAGTTATTTATTAAATATAGCGTATCGATTAATGCGTAATTCATTGGGATAAAAGTTCTTAAAGTATCTATGGATGCTACATTAATCCCCCAGGATTTATAAAATTCGAAGTCGACTTTGGTTGGATTGATCTTATAATCAATCTGATCCTCGGAAGTGTATTTTAAATTGCCATTTTCATCATATGCAGTTTCATCGTAAAAGTAAAAATGATAAGGGTTTTGTTCCAATTCGAACGCTCTTTCTTTTTCTGCTTTTGCGATGGAGTCTTGCATCCTTTTTTCTTTGAAAATTTGGAGGATAACCTTTATTTTTTTTGTGTCTCGTATACTAACTGATTCTAACTTATCGGTTTGTCCAAGTAAACAAAAACTTGTAAAAAGTAAAAATGTCATCGTTAAAAGTTTCATACTATTTAGTTTTAAAGGTGAATTATAAATGATTGTATTTTGTATAATAGTTTATAAATAAAATGTTTATGTAGGATAGCACAAATTCTTTTTCATGTATTGGATCCGTTTTTCTGGATATTTCTTCCTCTACATTGGTATAGATGTTTTGCTCTGAATTATAATTTGAAGTATATTCAATTTTTAAGATTTGTTCAGATTGATTTTCAAATTCATCGTAATTAAAACTATATATTAAATATATTTCTTGTTGAATACCATTTGATAAAGAAATAGTAATTTTTAGGTTATTTGATTCAATTAGAATGTCACCTATTTTGACAATACTCATAAAATCACTCCATTCTGAAATCCATTCTTTCAAAAGTTTGTTCCATCCAAAAAATAATATCAATTCTTCATTGTTTAAGAATTCGATCATATTACGTTTCCAGTTTTCCATAGTTGATTGATTTTGAACGAATAGATTTAATCAGATTCAATCGGCATAAGCCAATTGAATCTGAAGTTTAGATATTAGGTAAGTAGAAAGTATATCTTTTAAGTAGTTAATACCTTTAAGACGAAGTGTTTCCCTTAAATTTTCATCGGATCGGATTAATGAAATTGTTGTAGGTTTTTGTAGGTGAGAAGGAAGTCTTGAAATAATTAGAGTACCAGAAGACTTAGGAATCTTTTTTAATAATTGATTAAAAGTCTCTCTTATGTGATTTTTATTTTCAATGAATGCATAATCAAAACCAGACTTTTTTTGAGGATTTGGATTTGTTTTAATGCGGTTTTTGGTAAGTGAAAAAGTTAAATTGTTTGCGGAATTAATTTGAATAGTTTTCATAATCATAAAAGTTTTAAGTAAATATTAGTTGTATATTTAAATAAGCTGAGTGACTATGATTATGTTACAATAAATTTTAATGAAATTCAATAAAATTTATAATAAACTCAAATACAGTGCTTTATTTTTTAAATTTTATCTCAAATGAAATTTAAATGAACTCTATTCTCAATGCAAGTAGAAATAGTACGTATCAATAAAACATTTCTCGTCGCTAAATAAACTCACTTCGAGCTCCTAATGGAAAATCTTCTTTATCTTCATTAAGATAGAGAAATCTCTTTGTCTCAATATTCGTTATAGTAAGTCTTTTTCTTTTCTCAGCTATTTGTTTTTTTATCTCTTTATTTTCCTTTCCACTTAAGGCGATATGGTTTTTTATACCATATGTTTTATCTTTTCCTGAAACAATAACATACATTACTTTATAATAAAATACATCTAATACTTCAAATAAATCCATAGCGTATTTGGGTATACGACTTTCAGTTGCAATATAATCTTGGTCATCTTCCATGTATTCTTTTGGTCCATTTTTCATATTCGGATCAATATACCAGTCTGCGTCGAACAAGGTTGTGTCTATGCGCCAATAATCATATTTAATTAGATTCTCATTACGAAAGGTATCATTGTAAATCTCGAGACAAAACGGGTAGAATAATGTGATTTTTTTTCCGTGATTATTTGCGAAGACGCAATTATGTTCACTTTTATCAGGTCGTAAACCAAATTTAAAAATTGTATCTCTATTCTCTCGTAATGTTACATGCCAAACAAACATCTGAGGGATGATTTTTTTGATACCAGGTACATCGGCTAAATTTTTGTAATTCATAGTTATAAATTTTAATTATTAAACATTAATTATTAAACATTAATAAACCACTACTAAGGAACTAGATCACTATTTCATTCAATTCATAGATTATACTATTATTAAACAGTTAGATTTACTTGTTTATTTGCACTCCAAAGTCTATGTTTATAGCATAATCCACATATTCTTCGTAATTTATTTCTTTTTTTACTATAGATACTCCTATAATATTTGAAGCTTCATCATTAAGATCCTCACATAACATAATCGCTTTGTGTTTTGGAGACGAATCAAATGCTTTAATTGCAATTTTAACAATCTCTGAAATTGAAGTATTTTTACTAGTTAGATTACCTTCTATTTGTATTTCTCCCCATATATTTTTATTTGGCAACATTGAAATTCTTTGTTCAAAATTCATTTCTTTATGATCATTAACATCAAATTGTTCATCATGTGGTAATTTATCATTATGAGCTGAATGATTAACCTTAGTACATTTTACCAAATAGTTAGCATGGTATAAAGCTACTTTTGATATTTCTGCATCATAGATTACAGGACCTAAACCATGTTTTTTACGGTAACTATTAAGTTGTTTTACAAATTCGGTTTCTATAGTAGACTGAGCATTAGACTTTTCTATAAATAGAAAAAGAATACAAATCATATAAAATAATTTTTTCATGCTATTTCGTTTTAAAGATTTAACTATAAAATACTTAACATTAATTTTTGAATTCCTGCTATCTAATGCATAATTAAAAGTTAGGAAAGACAGTTATAGGTGTCGAAAATTTGATGAAGGTAAAAGTGAATTTTTATCAATTCACTTTCCCTTAATGAATATCTTATTTCATAAATTCATCTCTCAAATCTTTTAAAATTTCCCCCATCATATTTATTCCATCGGCTTCATTATCACCTATTTTTTTAGCACCCCAAAATTTATGTCGCTCTCCATTTCTACTTCCTATATCTTCATATATAGGAGAATCACCAGTAGCAATTAATGCTTTTTTTAAACCTGAATGTTGCTCAATTTTTAATCGAACACAAAGTCTCATATTTTCAACATCCTTATCCGACATAGGAACAACTACCATTTGATCTCTAAATTTTTTAGCCTTCATTTTTGCAGCCATTGGACTTTTTTCAAGGCGAATAATTTCCTTGATACTTTCATCATCATACCGCAAACTTTGAAACAAAGCCTCACTAGTACGCCAAATTTTACCCTCGTATTGAATAGGATAAGGAGCCATATTTCCCATCCAACCATACTCTTCTGCAACTTTACTAAACCAAATACTTTTCATTTTTCTGTTTTTTTTAAGTGTTAATATTACCTATCTATTTATATAATGCACCTTACATAAAAAAGGTGACACACAAAAAGGAAAATTTATTACTTTTTTACTTTACTTCCCAAAAATCGACCATTGGATGCTCTCTCCAACCTTTGTTTATTTTTTCAGAATCGGGTAGATTTACAAATGGAAATACATCAATACGACAATGAAAATAGAGTTGATTTTGCATGATTATAGGTCCAAAATTTAGATAGATATCAAATTGAGGTGCAGAGTATGCTCTAATGCCTTGATAATAAATAAGTTTTTTTCTTTTTCCGTCTATATCTTCTATTTTTTCTGAAATATACTCCGTTTCTTTATTTATCTCGTTTAATTTGAAATCATCATCTCCAAAATTTACATGTAAAAAAAGAAGTAATTTATTCAGAAATTTCATTTGCGCTTTACCACTCGAAATTGCAATACCGAATGGTGTTGACTTTCGCATTCCGCTTGTATGAAATTTAATGCTAAAGGCTTCTTGGTTACAATTAGAATTTAAATAAGGGTCATATACATCATTACGTAAAAGACTTACTGTGTTTTTACTAACATAACTCCAAAAGCTATGTAAACCATTAAAGAAGTAGTAATAGAAATCTTGTACTGGTGAAGCAATACCTCTTTTTAGTACATCAAAATGTAATCTCTCCCAATAGGAATAGCAAAGTTTTAATTCGAGTGTTTTGGGGTTAATCATTAAAATTATTCTTAGATCCTCTCGGATTTCTTCTATTCGAAAATTGTGAAACTGAGAATTATTAGAATTATTTTCTATCGGTTTATTTTTTAATTGTTCAAGTGATTCTTTTAATCCTTGTTCGCTAAAATTTTGTTTAGAAAGAAAATCATCAGAAAACACCTCTTGAATGACTGCAAATAGTGACTCAATAGTGAATATACTTTCATTTACTAGACTATTGCTAAAATCATCTTTAACCGTCAATTTTGTCTGTGTGGGATTTAATTTTTCTAATTCCTCTAACATAGGTGCTAAAGTTTCTGTAATCGAGTTTTCTTTTATATAGGTAAAATTAAAGGTAGAGCTTCCGAAGTGGAGTCTGTTAAAAACACCTAAAAAATTGTTTTCAGGTAGTGCGTAAAGATTATAATATTCAAATTTATATTTCCATTTTTCAGCCTTTAATTTAATGATGGCTGTTTTAGATTGTTCTAAGTTGGAGAAACTTTTCATAATAATTTGATTTTAAGTAATTAGATCAATATTTCGTGAAAATTACAAGAATAAATTTTGAAGAAAATAAAATTCTATTTGGAAAAACATTTTTCTAAAATTTCCATCGTTTTGTTTTCAATACCAGGGTATTTAGACTCTCTATTTCCAGCCACATTTAAAATTATTTTTCTGCATTTTTTGTTAAAAATTTCTTGCACAAAATTTACTATTTTTTCGGAAGCATCTAGATCGTTAATATCCACTAATACATACTCTTTCTCGAATTTTTCACAGATTTTTTTAGTTAAATCAGAACCTCTAGATTTTACACCAGTTAGTATAACAGTAGCATCCGTTTTACGTACATTTTGTTCCGTTCTATCTTTATAATCAGATTTAGTAGACTCATACATACTATATCTAACCTTAAGACTAAGATCTATTCCGTCTTCCGTTTTACACCCTTTAGGTAAACAACCACCCGTAGCTATTCCAACTTTTTTTGCTGCTTTTAGAGCACCTAGATCTACACCAGTTTGACCGCCTGATACAATTTTTAACGTTAAATTTTTCATAAATAATGGTTAAGAGTTTATATTTCCTCATCTATATTTATAAAAGTGTAACATGAAAAATCGTGACACACAAATCGTGATTATATTAATTTATTTTAATTTTAAATTTTAAATATCTTATTTATAAGTGTTTAACTAATTTTGTTTCGTGGGATTTTTTACAAAAAAACCACACCTATTTTGAGTAAGAGTGGTTTTTTGAAACTATTTATAGATTTCGATTAAGGTAAATCAAAAGCATTTCTAATGAATAGTTCATGGGGTACTAATCCCGATCCACTATAGGCGGCACATGCAAAAATAGGTGCATTATTTATAGTAGGAGGAATTATATAGACACCATTTAAAACTAATCCAGCTACACCTAGGAAATAATAAAGATTCCTAAGTGGTGGAGCTAACAATGGTGCAAATATATTTTCCCCCATTCTGAAATTTAAACCTAAATTACCGATGTGTCCAAGATTTAATTTTTCAGCAAGATTATGACTTAGCTTGGGTGGTAAAACTAAACATCCTTTTACAGAATCTGTATTTTCATTTGAATTACAAAAACTTTCATTAATAGAATTTAATCGATTAAGTAAAGAATATGGATTCATTAAATTTTGCCAAAAATCTAAATCAATTTCATCACGAACTATAATATCTCTAAAATCATCATAAGTATATGCAAATGGAAATAAATCGATTAGCAATACCCCTTCATTTGCGAGTTCTAATAAATTATTTGGTTTATTTCTTCCTAAAATGCCAAAAGCTTTACATGGAGCAGAAAAATAACCGGTAGATCCTTTATGTTTAGTGTTGTAAAAATATGAATTAGCTTTATCATTAAGAACTAAATCAAAAACAGGCATTTTTAGAGATGGAGCTGCCTCACCAATCATAACGTGTTTTATACATCTATTTTTACATAATTCTTCTTTGTAAGGAAAGTCGTAATCAACTTTAAGATATACTTTACCATTAATTATTTTAGTGTACGTTGGATCATGAAGAATAACAAACCCTGGATCAACATAATTATCCTCTACTCTTGGAAATGTTTCATTCGATTTACATCCAAATAAATCTAAATAATCCTGAAAATAAACTTCACGCTGAAGGTATTGGTAATAATTTGGAATTAAATGAAGTGGCATTCCAAAGCCGTTAGGAGCAGGATTAACCCACAAATCTTCATAATCTCTTCTTGTTAACATAACTTTTTGTATTAATTATTAAAATCCTAATCCTCCCAAATTAGCGGCCAAATCGATTTGTTTTTTATATATATGTAGATAATTATAAATTAACGGGGCTTGAGTTCTAAATTCAGCGATTGAAGGAGATGGAGTTATTTCAAGTTTTGTTATGCTACCCCCTTTATAAATCCAAATTGCAAAATCCAGTTTTCCTACTTCTGTTGGATTTGGCACCATGAGTTTATATAAAGTAATTTCACCAGTTTTTTCGTCAACGTATTTTTCAAAAGCACTGAAAAAACCTATATTTTTCATTTTATCTTTATATTTATCTACCTGTATTTCATTAAATTCATCTGAAGGCGAAAATTCAGCAGGTGTAAATGTTTCTCTAAATAATCCCATACGAATAGGTCCTACATTTTTATATTCCCATGTAAATATTAGCGCTTCGTTATTCTTCGTTTTTTTTTCGACATTTTTTAAATCACTTAAACATTCTTTTAATGATTCTAAATCTTCCTTTTTTACTCCTTCTTTTAACTCTTTTTTTATTTCATCTTGTATCAGTTGAATAGTCTCTGGATCTAATGTACAATCAGATATAGCTTCAAGCGAGTCATTAAAAATCAGACAAGTTTTTAAGTGCATTAGCATAGGATTATCTATGTAATTTAAAGAGGAATCCGCTAAATAAAGATATTGAGCGGAATCATTTAAATAATGATGTTTTCTTAAATCTACAATCTTATTTAAGATTTCAGAAATATCTTGTGATATTAAATTTTCATATAATCGATAGGGACTATCTTCCTTTTTATGTTTCATTAATTCAAATACGTTCTCCAAATCTTTATCGCCTTGTATCATCCAATATGTAATAATTTGAGCAATTGCTTCGTGTGTTTTTCTATGAAGCGTATTGTAACCGATTCTCCAATTGGATTTATTAGCAATCGGCCAATGAGAAACCCAATGTCCTAATTCGTGTAATAATACCTTTAAACGAAGATTTTTTTCATTAATTTTTTTGCATTCAGCATATACTTTAATTACATCTTTATATAATATTATTATACCTTCATTTGTTACATTAAGACAACCTAATTTAGTTTTGGATGTTCTGTAAACACCTAATTTATCTATATTAAAAGATTTAGAGTTTACATACTTGTATAAATCAATTTTACCATTTTGTTTATACTTATCCTCAATTTTTGGATTGTTACTTAATTCATCCTCCATATTCTTAAAATAAACTTCGGGGAAACGATCGAATTCAAATTTCAAATTTGGTTTTTTCGCATCATTTTTATCTTCATTTTGAAGTATCTTTTTTAATTCAAGCATTTTCAATAATTCTTCAGGAGAAAAACGATATGCTACTAATTTATTTGAGTTAGTGTTTTGAGCTTCTTTTTTTTCTAAAAAATGTAATACATTCATAACTTTTACGCTATCAGTTTCTTCATTCGTAACAAAATACATTCCAGAAGTACCTTCGTTTGCTTTTAAACGTTTTAACTCCTCTACAGCCCATTTGACTTTACTTACGGCTTGTTTAGCCATGTCATAAGTGAGACGGTATTCATTTTGAATATCATCATAGGTGTAATTACCGTATAGTTTAAAATACCAAATTTCTATTTCTTTTTGTGTAATCTTCCCTCTTCGGTGTATAATTCCTCTTCTTCTAAATTCATTAAATAATGCTTCATCGTCTATTAAAATAGTTTTATCGTAATCTCCATTTTTTAATTCTGAAGAAGTGTTTTCAGCAATTTCATTCGTTTCTATATTTGTATTTTTGTTTACTTTTTTTAGAGCTTCAAAAATTCTGTTTTTACAATTAGTAAAAATACAATTTGCTTCAAATGTACTTTGATCTTGTTTTGAGTTTTCTGTAATTCTTTGAAATTCTAAACCTTTTAATTTTCGTTCTAGTTGAGCATGGATTTCTTTTGAAATTGCATCTGCGATTATATTATAGTCAGTACTATATCGTTTTAATTTGCGTTCTAATTCAATGCGTTTTTTCTCAAAATCTTTGCCTAACAAATCATCTATATAACTCATATTTTTTTATTTTTAAACTTAAATATAATTTTTCTATAAAAAAATGAAAATCATCTAAACCAGTTAATTAGTGTTTCAATCTCTATTTTATCTTCTTCAAAATCCTCATTTAGAAGACGTTTAATAGCATTGTACTTGATCTCAATGTGCTTTAATTGGTCGTATAATTCTTTTGTTTTTACAGCATGCGCAGTAAGTAAATCATATCTCTGGTCCTTAATGAAAGTTTTGATTTTTTCAGTTTCTTCTTGTAACAAAATAAAAGCGGACTGTAGGTTTTTTAGATCATTTATAATTTCTTGTAATTCATTTTTTAAAAATTCGTTTGTCATCTTAAATAAAAGTTTAGTAAATAAAATAGTCCATAAAACAAAGCACTTAATCCGAGAGAACAAAGTAAAAATGGGTAACTATTTTTTAGATAATACCAAAAAGGTGTAATTCGATACCAATCTAAAGAATCATCGAAGATAGAATCCCGATCCTCATTTATTACGCGATTTGGACCCCATTCTTTTTCATCCATCGGATTACATTCGATATCTTCTTCTAAAATATCCTCTTGAATCAGGCATCGATCTATCACTAATTTTCGAGTTTGAACAATATAATAAACATCCATTATATACAAATTTGCAAGTATTGGGAGTATGAAATAGGTTCCTAAATTGACTTCGATGAAGAAAACTACAAAAAATAGAAATAATTGAAAATAAAAAGGAACTCCGTTTGGTAATGGAATCTTTCCAAAGACTTTCCCAAATCGTTTGTGTAACTCTAACTTTCTTAAGTAATAAACTGTTTTATCTAATTCCATTTCTTCCATACTCTTAAATTTATCTGATTAAAACTACATTTACATACATATAATTGAAGTCGTTAGAATTTGATAATTCAACTTCAAATGTTGAGACACCTATTTCCTTCACTCTAACATAGTTTTTCTCTCCTTTTCTATTGATTGATTTTAGCATTTTATTCGTTAATAGTCCTGCTCGATGTGAAGGAGAGTTCATGTAATTCACAAATATACGTTGGGCATCACTTTCGGAAATCGGTGACATTGAAAACAATACTTGTGCACATTCAAGAACCAATGTGTCTCCTTTTGTAAAATGTGCAGCCCTTCCAGTTGCCGTTAAAATTTCTGTGTATCCTTTGATATCCATTGTTTCAAAATGTGTCTGTGGTGTTCCATCAATTAAACGTTTATTATAATTTGTATAATCCATTTTTGAATTGAAATATGGCAATAGGTTATAAAGATAAATTCCATGATAAGCTGCAGCTTGGTTTAATTCGTTGTTTTCAATTACTTCGCTTAGATCCGTTTTGGTTCTCATTTCATTCACTAAGTCTTTTACTATTTTAGAACTCGAAATTGAATTAAAGGCTTTTTTTATAGTTGATTGAGAATTTAAGTATAATGTAAATCCGAAACTAAAATAACAGAGTATAAGTAGTATTCTAATAGTGTTCATAGTATTTGTTTTTAGTGTTTTATTATTTTTAAAAGCGAAATCCAATTTTCCCATTGGATTTTAATAAACCATCTTCTTGCAGTATCGTTTCAATTTCATTTTGATTCAGTTCGCCTAATTCGCTTAATAATTCCATTTTAATTTCGCAATTTACTAATTGTGCGGGAGTCCAATCGGAGTGAATAATTTGTTTAGAAAATGCTTTTGAAATACGTTGATTGATTGGGGAACCATGCATTAATATTTCTCTTACTTCTAAAGATGGAAAATCAATTTTTGATTTAAATAAAAATCTTCGTTCGAATGCTTTATCCATATTTTTCTCAATATTGGTTGTCGCAATTAATATCCCTTTGAAGTTTTCTAATAATTCTAAAATCTGTGCTTGTAGTTGATTTGAGAAAATGTCATTACTTTGATTAACAGCAACGCGTTTATTCATCAAACCATCTGCTTCATTCAAAAGAAGTATAATAGGACGGTCTGTTTCTCGTGCTAAAGTATGATATGCTTTAAAAAGTTGTTGAATGTTTTTTTCTGATTCACCAATCCATTTTGAAACGATTTTAGTGTAATCTGCATGCATCAAAATGGCATTTGTATTTTTTGTCAGTTGATATACAAATTCCGTTTTTCCAGTTCCAGAAGGACCAAATAATAAAGTGGTTAGTGAATGCTGCAAGTGTTTTTTAGCCTGAATGACACCCTCCAGTGAATCGAAAAGTTTTCTGTTTGAAGCATTGTAGTGTAAAGTAATTGGTTTGATGTCGTTTGAATCGATTAAAGAATAAAATTCATACTGTTTAGTTTTTGGTCCTTCTAAAATTGGCACATCAACGCCGTTCATTAACATGACACATCTTTTAGTTGGAGCAATTCTTGCACAAATTCCATTTTCAATTTTTACATTTAACAATTCTTGCTCTATGTTTTTCCCTTCTTGGTCTATAAACAATTGTATCATTTCATAATGTTCAGTAGGGGATAATTTAATTTCACTTAAGAAAACAGGATGATCATTTTCTAAAAAATGACTAACAACATAAAGTAAAATTTTTATTTCAAGATTATTTATTTTGTTGCTAATTATAAAGTCTAAAAACGTGTTTTGATAATTTCCTCCAAAAAAGACATTCTTAAAATCGATAAATTTTTTCGCATTTGTTTTTGCTAAAAAGAAACTGAAAAGTAGAAATCCTTCCTTATAAAAGAGGTTTAGTTCACTTTCCTCAGTAAGGGAAGATTGATTTAATTCAACCGATAAGGAGGAGTTATTACGCCCAAATTTGAGTTTTATTTTACCCGATTTTAAATTTGAAAACAAACATTTTAGATTGGTTAAAGAATGACCATTGAAGAAGTTTTCGTTTAAACTAATGGTTTCTTGATTTGCAAGTTTTTGAATCGCTAACTTTAAACTTGATACACTTTTTTTCCGGATGTTATTCATTGGGTCTGGTTTATATGGGGTTAATAATGAGCGTTTATTAATTGTTTTGCATTGTTTTAAAACCGTTAAAATCGGTTTAATCTATTATTTTAGATAGATCAGGAAATAGATTAAGATATTGGACTTAAAGTAAGTCTAATATAGAGTTCCACTATTATTCTATACTATATATTCCGTATGGATTACTAATACCTTTAAAAGTTAAATTACCTTGTTCATCAACACTAAAAGTAATTTGCCAAGGTATTAATGCATCCCCAGTTTCGGGATCTGTAGTTTGATATTGAAACCCAAGAATATCTTTATCATCAAGTATATTTTTTAAACCATGCTCTAAAATATAAACAGCAAATTCATATTCCTCAAAAGAAGATCCTTTAGAAATGGAATCAAATTTCATTTTATCTAAAGCAGTTTTACACTTTGTCTTTAAAGCGTCTATTTCAACACTAAGCGTAACGATTGAATCATTTTTTATTTCTTGACTTAATCCAGTAAATGAGATATTTGAAGAAAGAATGATAAAAACTAAAATATGTTTGAATTTATTCGTCTTATTGTTTTTTACATTAAAATCAAACAGGGCTTTCGTTGAAAATATCAACTTAATTTTACTTTTCATAATCTTTTATTTTTAGAGTGAATATTCGCTTCTTAAATAGATAAGCCACAAAAGATAATTTTTGTGACAGAATTTTTTTTCTTTTTTTGATGGTATTACAATTAACGTGAAATTGTTTTATTTATTGCTATTTCGACTTTTCTGGAAACGTAGTTAATGTGTCTAACTTTTCTGGAGTAGACCTATGCGATTTTTACAATTCTATTTTACAAATTTCTTTTTATAGGAAAAATGAAATTAGAATTTTTGTAATAGTTGTATAATAAGTTTAAAATTATTACGTTAATAGTTTTAGTAAATCTCCTATTCTAAATTTAGGAATCAGAAAATCAACTAAGTTTTTCCTGTTAATTGAATTGATTAAAAAAATAGCCTTATGAAAACTTTAATTTTCACATTGATTACAGCACTCTTATTTTTGAACATTAATGCCCAATATTACGAGCCAACAGGGAAGGTAAGAGTAAATAGTTTATCAATTACTCCTTTAGGTAGTTTGAAAACAACGGATTTTCCTGCCAATTTTTTCAATGTTTCGTTGCAACGTAGCCGAATGTTGTGGAGAGGAATTTATTTAAATTTCGGTTATTCTT
>Ga0247722_10001494_pt1 | contig 12874 bp, 11 predicted proteins | sample MSEWelMarce3H_FC_FD_189094 | JGI IMG/M metagenome (GOLD analysis project Ga0247722, IMG submission 189094) | Subsurface sediment microbial communities from gas well in West Virginia, United States - MSEEL Well Study Marcellus 3H_FC | ecosystem: Environmental > Terrestrial > Deep subsurface >... | reverse complement strand
AACTGAAATTAGAGATTTATTAAAAAAATAATACCGCTACATTATATATTCTAATTTAAACCACGTCAAGAGCGTGGTTCTTTTTTTGTTACATCCATAACAATTGTTGGATTTTTGTTAAGCTTGTTATTTTGAAATGAAGATTATGTACTTTTGCAAAGCAAATTAATTAAAATTAAAAAAATATGAAAATTGCAGTTGTTGGTGCGACAGGAATGGTAGGAGAAATTATGCTAAAAGTTTTAGCCGAAAGAAATTTCCCTGTAACTGAATTAATTCCGGTTGCTTCTGAAAAATCTATTGGGAAAGAATTGGAATTCAAAGGTAAATTTTACAAGGTTGTTGGTATGCAAACTGCTGTTGATATGAAGGCAGATATCGCGTTGTTTTCTGCTGGTGGCGACACTTCTTTAGAGTGGGCTCCAAAATTTGCTGCAGCTGGAACTACTGTAATTGACAATTCTTCGGCATGGAGAATGGACCCAACAAAAAAATTAATTGTGCCTGAAATAAATGCTTCAGAGTTAACAAAAGAAGATAAAATAATTGCAAATCCAAATTGCTCAACCATACAAATGGTGCTTGTTTTAGCTCCATTACACAAAAAATACAATGTAAAACGCGTTATCGTTTCCACTTATCAATCAATTACTGGAACTGGGGTTAAAGCGGTTCAGCAATTGGAAAATGAATATTCTGGAGTTCAAGGCGATATGGCTTACAAGTACCCAATTCACCGAAATGCAATTCCACAATGTGACAGTTTTGAAGATAACGGTTACACCAAAGAAGAAATGAAATTGGTTCGTGAAACTAAAAAAATATTAAGCGATAACTCAATAAACGTAACTGCAACAGCAGTTCGTGTGCCTATTGTTGGCGGACATAGTGAGGCTGTAAATGTCGAATTTTCTAAAGATTTCGACGTTAAGGAAGTGCGTTCTATTTTAGAAAACACAGCAGGAGTTGTGGTTCAAGACAGCACTGATAATTTTAATTATCCAATGCCTATTTATGCTGAAGGTAAAGACGAGGTTTTCGTGGGAAGAATTCGTCGTGACGAAAGCCAAGCAAACACACTAAATATGTGGATTGTAGCTGATAATTTAAGAAAAGGAGCTGCTACAAATACGGTTCAAATTGCAGAATTTTTAGTAGCAAATCATTTGGTATAAAAACCAATTTTGCATGCATTGAATAAATAAAACACGAAAGTTGAAAAGGAATAAAATACTTATTAATTTTTCTTTAGTGATTGCGATATTGTTTTCAATATTGTTTCAATCACACGATTCGTATGCTCACTTTATTAAAGAAAAAGCTGAGGCAGAATGTAGCCATAAAAGTTCATCTAAACACCAAATCACGCACCAGCACCATTCGTTGGAACACTGTTTTGTGTGTGAATTTGCTTTCAGTTCGGCAGTATCATTTTCTGCCTTTGAATTTAAACCACAAAGAATATCATATAAAACCCAGTTTAGTTTTTACTATTCTGACGTTGTTATAACCTTTGATAAAAATTCATACCTTCTTCGAGGACCCCCTGTTTTTATTGTTTAAAAATTAACAAATCAGTTAAAGTGGCTGATTTAAACTAAAATTTCAACATAAAAAACATAAAATGAAAAAGATACTAATTGCCCTTTTCATAGGGTTTTCAGCATTTGTAAATGCGCAGAATAAAATATCAGGAAAAATTACAGATAAAGATAATAACCCAATAAAAGGGGTAAATATTTTCATTTCAGAACTTCATAAAAGTTCAGAAACAGATGAAAATGGAACGTACTCAATTAATAATATTCCCAATGGAACTATAAAAATTACCTATACATTACTCGGTTTTGCATCCCAAAATAAAACACTTTTGGTTCAAAATGGGGAGAATACATTGGATGTCATTTTAGAGCCTGCTTTGTTTCAAATGGACGAGGTAATTGTGGCCACTTCATTTCATAAATTACAATCACAAAATGTAATGAAAGTAGATCATGAAAGCATTAAGTCATTACAACAAAAAGGGACAGTTACCTTAATTGAAGGGCTTGAAACACTTCCTGGGATTTCTCAAATTTCAACAGGAGCTTCCATTGGCAAGCCAGTGATTCGAGGGTTAAGCGGCAATCGAGTTTTGGTTTATTCTCAAGGCGTTCGACTTGAAAATCAGCAATTTGGAGACGAACATGGATTAGGATTAAACGATGCCGGCGTGGAAAGTGTTGAAATTATTAAAGGGCCTGCCTCTTTACTTTATGGATCTGATGCCTTGGGCGGGGTTCTTTATTTTAATCCTGAAAAGTTTGCGAAATCAAACACATTTGAAGGAGATTTTAGTCAAAAATTGTTCTCAAATACACTTGGAAGCAACACTTCTTTGGGATCAAAAGCTTCATCCGAAAATTGGAAATATCTAGTTCGTGGGAGCAATAGTTTTCATTCGGATTATAAAATTGCAGAAGGGAATCGGGTTACAAACACAAGGTTTAATGAAAGTGATTTAAAGACGGGAATTGGCTATAGCAACTCAATATTTTCATCTGTTTTACGATATAATTTTAACAAACTGGATTTAGGAATTCCTGAAAATGGAATTGCAGAACAAACTACAAGTTCAACTCCCGAATATCCAAAACAAGCGGTTACCAATCATCTTTTAAGTTTAAATTCTACCTTATTTTTCAATACCTCTAAACTGGATATTGACTTGGGATTTATTTCAAATAATCGAAGCGAATTTGAGGATAGCGAAGTAGCAAATTTGAAAATGAAATTGAATACTTTAAATTATAATTTGAAATACCATTTGCCAAAAGCGGGTAAATTAGAGTCTATTTTTGGAATTCAAGGTATGGCTCAAACCAATGTAAATTCAGGTTCAGAATACCTAATCCCTAATGCCAATACAAAAGATTTTGGAGTGTTTGGAACGGCAAATTATGAATGGGATTCGAGCGTTTTACAAGCAGGAATTCGTTTTGATAATAGAAATATTAATACTGAAAGTTATGGTGTTTTAGGTGATGAAGGCTCTTTTGAAGCAATTGCAAAAAACTACAACAGCTTTAATGGTTCACTAGGTTACAAAACTGATGTAACTAAAGAATTTACGTTGAGAGTTAATGTAGCGTCCGGTTTTCGAGCTCCAAATTTAGCTGAATTAACTTCAAATGGGGTTCACGAAGGTGCTAATCGCTATGAAATTGGAAACAGTAATTTATCAACTGAACAAAACATTCAAACGGATATAAATTTAGAATATCAAAACAGTCATTTTGAGTTTTTTGCCAACGGATTCTATAATAAAATCAATAATTATATTTATTTAAATCCTTCGGCAATTACAATTGCCGGTTATGATGTATTCAATTATTTTCAAACGAATGCTAAATTATATGGCGGTGAATTTGGAGTTCATTTTCATCCACACCCATTAGATTGGCTACACTTTGAAAGTAGTTTTGAAACAGTAACAGGGGAAAAACAAAATGGAGAATTTTTACCGTTTATTCCTGCTAACAATTGGAATAATAGCTTACGAGCGGAATTCAATATAAAAAATTGGTTGAAAGATGGGTTTGCAACATTGAACGTTTCCAATACATTCGATCAAAGGAAGGTAAGCGGTTTTGAAACTTCCACTGATGGCTATACTTTGGTTAATTTGGGAATTGGAGGGCAAGTAACTGTTTGGAAAACCCATTTTAATATTAATATCAATGGAAACAATCTGTTTAATAAAAACTATATTGCTCATTTGTCAAGATTAAAAAATGATGGTATCCCAAATATGGGAAGGAATATCGTTTTAGGAATCAATTTTAATTTATAAAATGTACATTGCAATAAAATATATTTTATTAATAATAAACTCCCTATTTTTGTGTAAAACTAATCACATATGAAAAAAATAATTTTAGTAATGGCGGTAACTACTTCCATTGCCACGTTTAGTCAAAATCAAAAAATGGAACCATTAACCTACCCAGAAACAAAGAAAACAGCAACCGTTGATACTTATTTTGGTACTGAAGTTAATGATCCTTATCGATGGTTAGAAGACGACAAATCTTTGGAAACAGCCGCTTGGGTTAGGGAAGAAAACAAAGTTACATTTGATTATTTATCTAAAATTCCTTTTAGAAATAAGATCAAAGTACGAATGGAGAAATTATGGAATTATGAAAAAATTTCTGCTCCTTTCAAAGAAGGAGGTTACACTTATTTCTATAAAAACAATGGGCTTCAAAACCAATCGGTATTATACAGAACCGATAAATCTGGAAAAGAAGAAGTTTTTTTAGATCCTAATACTTTTTCAAAAGACGCTACAACATCTCTTGATGGCGTGAGTTTTTTCTAAAGATGGATCTAAGGTTGCTTATTCCGTTTCTAAAGCAGGAAGTGACTGGAGAACAGTAATTTTCATAGATGCCAAAACAAAAAAAGAAATTGACACACCACTTGTAGATGTTAAATTTAGCGGACTTTCTTGGAAAGGAAACGAAGGGATTTTTTACTCAAGTTATGAAAAACCAAAAGGAAGTGAGCTTTCGGCTAAAACCGACGAACACAAATTGTATTTTCACCAATTAGGAACCGCTCAAAAAACAGACATAGTTATCTTTGGAGATAAAGTAAAACGTCGTTATGTGGGCGGAAGTGTTTCTGAAGACGATCGCTATTTGTTTATTTCCGCAGCAAATTCTACCTCAGGGAACGAGCTTTATTTAAAAGATTTGAACACCCCTAATTCTAAAATCATTCCTATTGTATCTAATTTTGATTTTGATGTTGATGTGATTGATAATTTAGGTTCAAAATTATTTATTCTTACCAATATAAACGCACCTAACAAAAGAATTGTAAGTGTAGATGCAAGTAATCCGGGTACTGAAAACTGGGTAGATTTTATCCCTGAAACCGACTATGTTTTATCTCCAAGCACCGGTGCAGGATATATTTTTGCAACTTATATGAAAGATGCTATTTCGTTAGTAAAACAATATGATTTTAAAGGAAAATTAATTAGAGAAGTGACACTTCCAGGCATTGGAACCGCTTCTGGATTTGGTGGAAAAGCAAAAGATACCGAATTGTATTTTTCTTTTACAAATTATACTACTCCGGCAACTATATACAGTTTCAATCCTAAAGAAGGTATGTCTACGGTTTATAAAAAACCAGTAGTAGATTTCAGAAGTGAAAATTATATTTCAACACAAGTCTTTTATACATCAAAGGATGGAACTAAAATTCCAATGATTATTACCCACAAAAAAGGGTTAAAATTAGAGGGGAAAAACCCTACTATTCTTTATGGTTATGGTGGTTTCAATATAAGCTTAACTCCTAGTTTTAGTATTGCAAATGCGGTTTGGCTTGAAATGGGAGGAATTTATGCAGTTGCTAACCTTCGTGGAGGTGGAGAATACGGTAAGAAATGGCACGATGCAGGAACCAAGCTTCAAAAGCAAAATGTATTTGATGATTTTATAGCTGCTGCACAATATTTAATTGCTGAAAAATATACATCATCTGACTTCTTAGCTATCAAAGGAGGTTCCAACGGCGGTTTATTAGTTGGCGCAGTAATGACGCAAAAACCAGAATTGATTAAAGTAGCACTTCCGGCAGTGGGAGTAATGGATATGTTGCGTTACCACACCTTTACTGCGGGAGCTGGATGGGCTTATGATTATGGAACTGCTGAAGATTCGAAAGAAATGTTTGAATACATCAAAGGTTATTCACCTGTTCAAAATGTAAAAATGGGTACGAAATATCCTGCCACTTTGGTAACAACTGGAGATCATGATGATCGTGTGGTGCCCGCACATAGCTTTAAATTTGCTGCTGAATTACAAGCAAAACATGTGGGAGCCAATCCCGTTTTAATAAGAATAGAAACTAATGCTGGTCACGGTGCGGGGAAACCGGTTTCAAAAACTATTGAAGAAGCTTCTGATATTCAAGCGTTCACGCTGTATAATATGGGATTTAATAGCCTGCCTTAATACAAAAAAACGCCCAAAAACATATTTGGGCGTTTTCATTTTTATTTATAAGTCACTGGAAAATAGCAATAAAGTGACTATATATGAAATTGGAAAAACATAAAAAAGCAATTACTGTTTTTCAGTCAATTTGGTTCTGAGGAAAGAGATTTTTCTAATAATTCTATTCGCTTAAGAATATTTTTAATAACCCCTTCTGGTAGTGTTTTGCTCAAAACTCCCAATTTTTCAAGTACCATTTTATCATTCTCGATAAAATAATCAAGCCCTATATCAAAAATTTCACAGACTTTAAGCATTACCAAAAAATCAGGAATGGTTTTACTAGATTCAAAGTTAGAAATAGTAGTTTGCCCCACATTGAGTTTGAAGGCTAATTCTTCTTGACTCCATTTTTTTTGAATTCGCAATTTTCTAATTTTTGTCCCTAATATCATTTTGTTGGCTTTTATATTCTCAAATATAGCAAATATTTGCTTAACAATAGCAATATTCAAATTGTTTTATTTTTTCTATAGTATGAGATTTGATTATTGTTTCAATAATGAAACACATAACCAAATAAATTTATTATTATGAAAAAATTACTTTTTTCTATTATTGCGATTACTGCGTTTTCATTAACCTCTTTTGGTAATGAAATTGAAAACAAAAATTTGGCAACACCTCTAAAAATGGAGGTTGAATCTGAACTAACAAACACCACTAAGGATGACGATTGTTTTGACGTTACAATTAAATGGGTTTCTAGTGCAGAATATTTTGATACTGAGTATGGTGTTCCTGGAGTTGAAATAACAGTTCACAGTATTACATTTACTTGGTGCTGGTAATCCATCATGGGAGTAGCTTGTCTACTCCCTGTTTTTTTAATTATTAAATAAATCTACTATGCGACTATTATTATTTTTAGTTTTTATTACCTCTTTTTTACACGCACAACAATCAGTTCGGATAACTTATGAATCAAAAAGAATTTACCCTGATAGTTTTTTGCGAACATTATCAGAAAGTCAAAAAGTAGCCTTCGATGTGGCGCAAAAAAGACCTTTTTATGCAACTGTTACAAATAATGGAGAGGAGTCTTTGTACATGAGTGTCAATAGAAAAAAAGACGAAGTACTGCCAGGAAAAGATACAGGAAATGAATATGAAAAAGATGAAGGAATTATTTTAAATACCCCAAAATATTGGAGATTAACAAATTTTAAAGATAAAAATATTATTTATTTTACGATAATTGATAATAAAGAGTATTATTACAAAAAAAAAATCGTACAACCACAACTATATTTTACAGATAAAACTTTATATGTAGATAAATACTTGTGTAATAATGCCTACCGATTAAATCCAAAAAACAATGACACTATAAAATATTGGTATACTAAAGGAATTCCAATAGATGAAGGGCCAAGTAGTACATTGGGATTGCCTGGCGTGGTGTTAAAAATGGAATCAAAATACTCCTTGGAATATGCCACAAAAGTAGAATTTTTCAAAGAGAAAATGGTTATTAATAGACCAAAGGAATCATATAATCTTATTAGCGAAGAGGAAATTAAAAAATTAGAATTAGAAGCGCAAAAACCCAAAAGTTACATTGACTCCGAAGGGAAAAAACACACCTCAGGAATACCTCAGAAATTATAATACAATAAAATGACAAAAAAAGTAGTCCTAATTATTTTACTGATACAATTCAAATTTGCTTTTTCGCAAAACACTACAGTAATAAATTTTGAAGAAAAGGTGATTGTATCAAAAGAAATGTTACAAAAAGCACCGCCAATGTTAAGAGAGGTTATACAAAAACAACTCAATAACACCATTATTTTAGCTAAAGTTATTTTTAAAAATAATATTGTTTATTATCGTACCAATGAAACCAATAAGCAAATAAACGTTGATGGTAATGTGGCAAAAAAAGATAACGTTACTGTGATGGACACTGAAACGTCGATACGTTCAAAAAAAATAAATATTAAAAAAGATTTTATAAAGCAAAATTATACCGTAAAAGAAAATAATAAGTTAGTTACCAAATCATTAGAAAAAGTTAAGTGGGTTATCAGAAAAAAAACAAAAAAGATTTTAGATTACAATTGTTTTCTTGCCACGACTACATTCAAAGGTCAAAAATTAGAGGCATATTTTACCAAAGAAATTCCCGGTAAAGCCTCGCCAGAAAAGCTTCCGTTTATTGATGGTGTAATTCTAGAATACAAAACACTATCAAAAACTAGCAAAGCAACAAAGATAGAATTTAATCAGCCTGATTTTAAAAACTTTTTTGAAGAATAATTAAATTATAGTTTAATTGAAAAATCTTTATACCCTATTTATCCTTATCACCAACTTTGTTTTTAGTCAAAACATTTTAGAAATAAAAGTTGTCGACCAAAACAATAGCCCGCTTTTTCGGGCTATTGTTATTGTTGAGCAAAATAACACACAAATTAGTTTTGGCAACACCAATCAAAATGGGATTTTTATTACAAGTTTAACAAACGGGGATTATAGCATAAAAATTAACAAACTTGGTTTTGTTTCGCAAATAAAAAATGTAACTATAATCAAAAATACCTCGCTTTCCGTGGGGCTAGTCAATGAAACAAACAGCCTTGAAACGGTGGTTATAAAATACCGCCCCAAAATAATGAAAGTGAAACAGGATACTATATCCTATAATCTTAAAACAGTAGTAAATGGCACAGAGCGAAAAATTGAGGATGTCATAAAAAAACTACCTGGATTGAATGTTGACGAAAATGGAAAAGTTTCGTTTAAAGGGGAAACTATCGATAATGTTTTAATAGATGGTAATGAGTTTTTCGGAAATAAACATCAAATGGCAACCCAAAACATAGACGCCAATATGATTGAAGGCATTGACCTTTTAACAAATTATCAAGGGTTTTCAAAATTGGGAATGGGCGCAAAAGGAATCGCTTTAAACTTAAAACTAAAGGAAAATTATAGACAAAAATTTATTGGAGATATAGAAGCAAGTTATGGAATTAACGACGCAACAAGAATGCATAATAATTTGTTTAAATTTTCAAAGAATGGGAATTTAGCAATTATAAGTGACTACAACACTATTTCGAAGTCACCAATTACTATGGATGATTATAGAGAAATGAGGGTTTCAAAGGACAACGAAAACGATCAATCAAATGTTGAAACCTTTGAGTTGCCTTCATTTTTGGCAACTTCAAATTTTATTAAACTCAAAAAAAATAGTTTCGTTGGAGTGAATTACACTTCATTTTTAGGGGAAAAATCAAAAATTGCATTTTTAAACTTGTTTAACAACACAAACATGATTGAAGAAAGTTCAAAAACACAAACTAATATAGGTCAAATTAATACTATTGCTTTTTTTAATAGCAATAAAAAATCAGGCTATACATTAAACAACACCGATTTTAAATGGGAATTTAATAAAAGTAAAAATACATTTATTAGTTATAGATTAAATATCACGCCAAATAAGGATGAGATAGATGAAAACATAATAAATTTTACAAATCAAATAGTGTCGAACACAAATGACACAAATTTTATTTTGTCTCAAGCAGTTAAAATAAACTCGGTTTTAAATCAAAAATTAAATTATAAATTTCAATTCAATCATAGTATTGAAAATAATCAAAAAGAAATCTCGATTAGGAGTAACTCCCCTCTATTTGGATTAAGTGTAAATAAAGCCAAACAATCATTGAACTTTGAAAACAACAATTATTCTATTTTAAATGAATTTAATTATAAAAAAGGAAAAAGTAATTTAATATCTAAATTATTGTTGCTTCATAAAAATAGTTCATCAATAAATTCAAACATCATTGATGGTAATGAATATGGTCTTCTTAGAAACCAAAATACTTTACAAGCTCAATTCTTGTGGCAAAATCTATGGGGTTCAAAATGGCGAACTTCGTTAGGTATAAAAAGTACTAATAATTTTATCCATTTGGATCATAATAAAAGTGATTATTCTGTTATTGAACCTTATTTTATGATAAACTATGCCATTTCACAATTTCATAAAATAGGGTTGAGTAGTGATTTTTCACACGATTTTCCATCGCTCTTTCAATTACAAAATAGCTTACTGATTGATGATTTTCAAAGTATTAAAAGCGCAAGTGTTGTTGGCTTTAATAATCCAATAAACAAAAAGGGAATAAATTTTGACTACCTAAATATTAATATTAAAAACCAAAGTATCCTATTTTCAAAAATATCTTATTCAATTTTCGATAAATCAATAGTTCAAAACACCATTTATGACACCCGTTTTATAAAAAGCAATTACTTGTTTTCGCCTAAAACATCCCAATTTCAATGGTTTACTTTATATGACCTGCGGTTTAATTCTTTGCCTTTTTCAATTAAAAACTCTTTTGTCTACATGAATACAAACTCCTTTTCTTATTTTGACTCAGTTGAAAATCAAACCAAAATTCAAAATATTTCTGCCAAACAACAATTTTTAACCAACTTTAAAAATTCTATTTTTCAGATTGATTTAGGCTACAACTTCAACAATGTATTTACTTCACAAAGTGTATCTAATTTTACTAACAATAATAATTCATTTCAGTTGTTTTTCACTTTAAAAGGAAAGTATAAAGAAAAAGTTAAATGGGATATTGGATGGGTTTTTAACAATCAAAATTCTGGTTTAAATCAAAATAAAATCCATTTTTTAAATTGCAATGGCGAATTGAATTTAACAAAAAAAATAAAATTAGTTATAGCAGGATTTAATTTGTTAAATTTAAACAACAACAAATTTATTGCTACAGATAACAACCCGTCTTTTTTTACTGAATCAATTAATCAAATAATGCCTGGCTATTTAATGAGCGGCCTAAATTTTTCATTTTAATAGCTTGTTTATAGGTGGAATCAAGAAATAATTGTAGTACCCTTTCTTCGTAATAATTCAAATGAAATACCCTTGAATATCTTACTAATACTCAATTTTCCCCACATACCTCATTGCCTTAACAATTCTGGTTTTTCTTTTATTAATATAAACGGTTGAGTTTGTAGCTTTGTATTTTCTTGGGTTGGGCAAAATGGCAGCTATACCTGCGGCTTCTCTCGGAGTTAGACTAGATGCGCCTTTACGGTACCAATATTCCGTTGCGGCTTGTGCTCCATAAATTCCATCGCCCATTTCAATTGAATTTAAATAAACCTCCATAATCCTTTCTTTACCCCAAATCAATTCAATTAAAACCGTGAAATAGGCCTCAAATCCTTTACGGATATAACTTCTGCCTTGCCAAAGAAAAACGTTTTTAGCAGTTTGTTGAGAAATGGTGCTTCCGCCTTTAATTTTTTTGCCTTTTTGATTGTTTTTAAGTGCCATTTTCATTGCAATAAAATCAAAACCATGGTGGGTTAAAAAGGTGCCGTCTTCACTTGCAATTACGGCTTTTTGTAGGTTTTTTGAAATGTCTTCTAAAGGAACCCAATCATGGTTACAGATCATTTCTTTTCCGTCCAATTTCATTTCAATAGCTCTTGTAACCATTAAAGGAGTGAATGGGACAGGAACAAATTTGAAAATTATTACTAATCCAATTGAAATTCCCAAAAACCAAAGAAAAACTCTAAATGCGATTCGGACAAATTTTTTCCACATATAAATTATATTAAATCGGCCAATTCTGTGCCTATTAAACTTCCAATTGCAACTCCCATTCCGCCCAGTCGAACTCCACAAAACACATTGTTTGAAATAGGTTCAACTATTGGGTTTTTTGAAGAGCCAAGTCCCATAATTCCGCTCCATCGATGATCAATTATAACTTCTTGATTTGGTAATATTACTTCTTTTAATAGCATTTCCAAATGGTTTTGAATTAATTGCGTTTCGCCAAATTCATCGGTTGCTTCGCCTTGAAAATCTAAATTTCGGCCTCCGCCAAACAGAATTCGTTCGTCAATATTTCTAAAATAATAATAGCCTTTGTCAAAATGAAAGGTTCCTTTTAGGTGTAAATTTGGTATTGGATGGGTAATTAAAACTTGTGCTCGAGCTGGATTAACTTCGCCTTTAGTAAGTTCGGAAGCGAATCCATTAGTGGCAAATAATAGTTTTTGGGTTTTGAATGAAAAATCTTCAAGCGCCACCTCAACATTGGTTCCATTGTCATTAAATGAATTCACTTTTTGTTGGTTCAAAATCAAAATATCATTTGCGGCAGCTTGTTTTAATAATTCTTGCATCATATTTCCAGTATCAATTTGGCCCTCAAAAGGGTTAAAAATTACACTTTCAAATATTCCGTTAAACCCAAAACGATCTATTTCTTTGGAATATACATCGGCTTTAAATAGGGGTTGCAAAATTTCATTGATAAAAGGAAGCTTATTGATACATTCCAAATAATCCGATTCGTGTTCTTTTAAAAACAACTCGTATCCGCCAAAAGGCTTGAAATCTAATTTTTCATCGCCAATGCGTTTTCGTAATAATTTAAGCCCTTCCCAGCGTTTTTGAATCAAATTAATTACTTCCTCTTCCGAATGGGATTTTAGGTCGTCAATAATTTCAGACAAACTTCCAAAACAGGCAAACCCAGCATTTTTAGTACTTGCGCCTTGAGGAAGGACGCCTTTTTCAAGTACAATGATTTTACTATTTGGGAATCGTTCACGAAGTCGTAATGCGGCGTGAAGGCCAACAATACCGCTTCCTACAACGGTATAATCAACATTGGCAAACCAATTTTTTATTTCCCAATAACTGAGCTGCATCTTTTTTTATTTCAAATGTAATTAATATTGGTAAATAAATATAATGTTAATCGCTAAACCCTACTTTTTGACAATTA
>Ga0247722_10001493_pt1 | contig 12882 bp, 10 predicted proteins | sample MSEWelMarce3H_FC_FD_189094 | JGI IMG/M metagenome (GOLD analysis project Ga0247722, IMG submission 189094) | Subsurface sediment microbial communities from gas well in West Virginia, United States - MSEEL Well Study Marcellus 3H_FC | ecosystem: Environmental > Terrestrial > Deep subsurface >... | reverse complement strand
ACCAGACAGAGGTCCGGATGAATAAGGAACTCTATCGGGACGACGAGGAGGACGAGGAGGCTGACTCTAAGATCGAGGGCACATGCTTCAAGTGGCACTCTGGCCTCAAGAACAACAACATTACCGTGGGGGACCTCGCAGACCGTATCAAAGACCAGGGTATCGGAGAACGTGAGATCTCTATGATTGTATGCTGCGCTCACCCCAAGCGCCTGGAGTATCTCGCCAAGCTCCTGACAAACCTGGAGAATAGCCGTATATTCTCCAAGAAGATCAACATATGGATCGATGAGGCCGACGCATCCGTCAAGCTCTGGTCTCGACCCGCTCTCGACGTAACACGCTTCAGCAAGGTCAACAAGGTTATACTTGTATCTGCTACATACGATAGCATCCTCAAGAAGTACGGCAATATCCGCGTCCTCCCCTGCATAGAGACAACGCTCTCCATCTACCACAGCGTCCAGGACTGCATCATCGTCGAGCAGGACATCGCGGCTGGCAACGCGGCGGACTACATGAAAAGCATTTTCCTGAGCTTCAAAGAGGAGCTCGCCAAGCCTGGCGTATGCCTCTTCGCTCCAGGTGACATCGAACGTGCCTCTCACGATGCCATAGCCGAGTTCCTCTACTCGCATGGCTTCGCGATAGTTGTGATCAACGGCATCCGAAAAGAGATACTCATCCCGGGGTACAAGGAGCCTATATCTCTGACCCACTACGTCGACGTCGAGACGGGCGCACCCGAGGAGGTAGGTAAGATAATCGCCAAGATATACCACGACAACAAGCTCTTCCAGCACCCCTTCGCCATCACGGGGCACCTCTGCCTCGGGCGCGGCATTACCTTCCAGAATAACCGCTTCCTCTTCACACACGGCGTGATGTTCGACATCTCAGACAAGGCCAACGCCTACCAGACGGCCTGTCGCCTTGCTGGCAACATCAAGGGTTTCCCCGCCTACTCTCCGTCGAAGCTCTTCACCACGAGCAAGATGGTCTCGATCATCATTCATAAGGAGAACGCAGCTATCAACATAGGAAAGCACGTCGCAGAGAACGGACTGACCCACGTCGACAAGGAGATGATTGAGCGCCTCTATGGCAGAGGGAAGACGACCTCTGATAAAGAAAAGGACTGGGATTTGTATGCACAAGAGTTTACAAATCGAGATGAGGCGAACGATTATTTGGAAAAGTATGGTTGCAGAAGAAACAATATCAACCAAAAAAATATGGTAAATGGATTCCAAAAGTCTTCAACATCAAAGAAGCTCTCGATACTATCGTATGATAATGTAGTGTCCGAGATATCTGGTTGGTCAAAACTAACTGGATTTGATATTAAGGAGACAACAAAACAGGCTGGACGTCTGATTACTTGCTACAAGAATCTTGCAGATGCAAGCACCATTGTGCATATTGTTCGCGTCGTGATCCGTCGTGCACCTACTCCTCGCATTACACTCAAGCCCACACCACTCCAAAGTTCAGACAACAAATGACACCCGTGACGACACCGAATCGTTCGCCTAAGGTTATGTATCGCCAGTATGTCACCCTTAAACAAATAAAAGATCTTCAAGTTGTTCTTTGACAGAGCATGTCAGTGCAATGCCTTCAAATATTTAATGTATCCCAAATTTGGGGCGGTTCATTTGATAGTGCACTTGGTGTCCATCTACCAAATTCACGATTAAATACGCAAGCGACAGTTGCTTCTTTCATGCGACCGAGCATCTGTTTAACTTTCTTGCTGGTTAACATATCCGGAATACATGCAATATCATAGTATTTCAGCTTTTTAGCTTTGTTAAAGCAGTAGAGTTCATATACATCGGGCTTCGCCGTTGCACGAACATTAAATACGAACTTATCAACAACCGGATCCGTTACAATTTGATGCCGGTTTTCGTATTCCGAAGCAGCGGCCATGCTACGAGGGCTCATCAGGCGCAATTTAGTATCACTGTTAATGATAATCTGCTTGCCGTTGACTAAGGAACAGAAACGTAAACCATTAATATACGGAGCATACGGTTTCTTAATAGCTTCATCGTAGAAACTGGCTAGATATTCATATTCCACGTAATCTTTAACGACAATCTTCGTCGACTCCAGGACGGGATCGGGAGTGTACTGAAGATTTACAATATTATTAATTATGCCGAGCCGTTTATCGATCGGCTCTTTTTTAAGATGCGGTTGATGTTGATTGTGTTGCTGAGTGTGCTGCTGATTATGTTGATGATGAGCTTGGTTCTGATGAACGAGCAAATCTTCAATCATGTAGGTATTCATTTCGGTTATCATGTAACCGATAAAGACCGTGTCGGCTTCGTACAGATCATCGCTAAACCTATGATAGGCCGTAGTAAGCTGCCCTTTACTATCTTCGTATATGCAGCGGTTTACACCTTTAATTTTGGTTAGGTACAGCTTTACACAGGGAAGATTAAAATTTAAAGTAACAATGTGGGGCTCGCGCGATAATTGATATTCATAGTCACTGATGGAAACCGCAACTTGATCAACCGGATTCAATTGATCAAGCTTGTATTTGGAAAACTTAGCCAACATGTAGTATTAATAATTTATATTAGTGATCCATTTTTAAATTAAAAATGATTACTAAGGTTAAAACATAAAATGGATTCACCGTCTCGCCTCACAACCGGACAGATGATGTCTCTTAACCACGGAAAGATTGCCCTCCCGCAGTCTCTCTCCGATATAATTAATCATCATACTATGCCTGCCTGTTGTCTCAGTAAGCCATATGGTAATCCACACAACCCCTATTTTTCAGTCGGACATGCTGACAAATCTAAAGCCGCCGCTGCTGGGCGAACCATGGGTGTTCGGCGAACTGTGGCGTCTCATACCGATGACCATATTTTCCAGGATCTACGCAAGGCATTTGCGTCTATTGTAAAGGGCAAGGACGGGACGATGTTCGCTACCATGAGTATTAATCGCATGATTATTCCACACACGAAAGTAAAGGAGATTGCGGAGCTGTTTTTCCAAACTATGATTCAGTGCCCTCTACAAATCGATGAATATCTCAAGGTACTTTTTACCTTGAAGCGTCCAGTTGATAGCTTGGAGGATAAGATCCGTTTTTCCTTCGCTCAATGCGCGATCGAAACCTTCAGCCATCCCGTACAGCTTAATGACACGAAGATTTCGGATGGCGATACGTTAACCCGCAGTCACAGGGAAATTACCTGTCGCATCCTAGCCAAGCTATTCGCGTATGACTATGAGACCAAGGACGGCGTAGACCTGTCTGGCCCTAAAGCGATGTTTTCAAACTACGATACGATTAAGAATAAATTCTTCGGCAAGCTGCTTACGGAAATTACGGCCGGCAATGCCGACTCGATTAAGCTACTGGCTAACAGTCTCCGTATTCTGTCAGACTCGGGTAAATATCCAACCATCATTAACGATTACCAGACACAACTGAACACGATTTACAACAGTTCCAGCTTTAAGCTAACGGCTCGCCTTGCTATCAAGGATTTTATTCTTGATGCTTAAAGTTTTAAACTTCCACTGACGACATCATCCTCCTGGAGCATGCTCACTGCTAATTTCCCCTTTGATTTTTGTTAAAAAAAATTGAACACATTTTAAATTTTAACCAAATAACATGGCGCGCCCGCAGATCCAACTTTCCGCACAGGGACACTTGTCTATCTATGTAGACAACCCTGTTCCAGTACAGGAACTCGAGGAGGCTATTAAGTCTCCACATGCGATTACCGTTGTTAAGATTTGTGTGCAATCCTCACGCAACTGCACGCTCGAACAGTTTCTGACGGTTGTACGGATGGCTATTAGCATACCGATCACAAAGCTAACTATCGATATTAACGGACTGGGGTCCTATGATCTTGATAGGAAGATTATGGAAGTTGTAAAGACCAGTACATCTATTGTTGATTTTAACATTACCTACAACACTTTTAAAAGTCCACTTGGTTCGTTTGTTAGCTATGTGCCCGAAGATTTCGATTATTATCGTCCAGACTTCGACCCGGTTGTCTTCGCAACTATCAAAGAGATGCTGGAACGTAACCGCGCCCTTGTAGGTATTACAAGGAGGGTTCCCAGTCCCGATGAACCCTATGAATATGAAGAAGATCAGCGGGTCACTATTGGATGCACCGACTAAGAATTTTAAGCATTTTACAATTTATCTACGCATACGCAACTACGAATATCTACACTTTGGTAAACAATAAGATTAAAGCAGGCATCCCATTTCATGTAATCAACGGGCATGAAATCCTATTTCATGAAATAGCACAGAGTAAACCAGAGCATGAAATAGTGTGAATTACATGAAATTTCATGTGATTTCATGAAATTCTGTGAAATTTCACGTGATTTCACGTGCCGAGAGGCATGAAACAGCGTTTCATGAAATAATTTCATGAAGCGATTTCATGAAATTTCATGGGCTCCAATATGAAATGGGATCACTGGATTAAAGGTACCTTTAAAAATTTACCTTTAACCGTATCTTTAAGCATTGTCAAAATCCAAACCCCGCGATAGGATCTTCTGTACCGTCAGCTTCTTATTTTTGTTAGTCTCCATCAAATCATTAAACGCCTGCTCCAATCTAGCTACGTCCAATGACATATTACGCAGCTTACGCCGAGTATCTGACTTTGTGTCAGTGCACTCTTCCATATGATACGCCATGGAAGCCAACGGCATTTTAAAAGTATGGTATGTCGTATTGGTCTTAAAGCTTCTGCGAAACTCCTCAATAGTTTTCGTGCCACCGAACATCTTTAGGATTAGTCGGCGAGGAGCCGTTTTTATCGGCTCGTCCATATCCGCCCCCGTCTCCAAATGGTAGAGCAGTTCCAACAGTTGTAACTTCTCCCCCTGATCATCCCCCTTAAATATGTCGTTTGACGATTGCATACTAACCATGTCATCCTCGTCATCCTTTGAAGGACACAAGTATCTCTTAGCACAGTTGTAACTACAAAAGTTGCCATAACAACGGAAAACATGGTTTGTTAAAATAGCCGGAATGCCTACTGGCGTCGTGTCAAATGTATGGCAACAGTACCAACACGCATACGGTGAAGTTAAGGGCCACGTCTCCGAAAACACCTGTAACGGCTCCTGCGACGTACGCTTTATACCGGAATTAATAATTAAATCCTTCCGGTTAGTCTTCTCTTCGACAGCCATCGGAGCTGTCATAGCACTTTTAACCTTAATAAAATTTTCCAACCCGGTAAACCCACGGCCGGTTAAATTTGTTGAGGTTAAAGTTGAATTTGTGTTTGAGGTTAAAGTTAAGGTTGAATTTGTGTTTGAAGTTAAAGTTGAGGTTAAAGTTGAGGTTAAGGTTGAAGCTGCTAAATTTGAAAACTCGTTGTGGGCCGACACCTTGCCCTTCGACGTTTCGTCGTCCGACAATCCAGCACCCCATTCACCCGCGAATCCAACAATATTCGTATCTTGCTCCTCGCCGATCATACCCTTGTGCTCCGTAATATACTTTTCTAATCTGTTAATGTCACCCATATTCAGCTTTAAACGTACAATATTATTAACGCGGATAGTACACTTAGTGTTGCTCTCTATACTAACCGAAAATACACGACTAGACGGCAATGAAGGAACAGTCTGCTCACTGTCGACTAACTGCTTTGTCTTCGGTCTGCCTCGTGAAGGCTTTACATCCATATCCGAATCCTTCGTCTTAACCGACACCTTTTTCTTAATCATTAAGAAAAATGTGACTGCTACCTTTAAGCGGTTCTTACTTAAAGCACCAACTTAACCACGAGATAAACTAAGCCTCCAATTAGTGCTTTAATACCCGTGAAATACACACCGTATGAAAACGCATACGGAATAACAGACTTAACCAGCGATTCAACCTGGCTGATATTCAGCAGTATAAGAAGGGTAATGACGATCAGAGGATCTCTTAAGTAGTTAAGAATAGAATCAAACATGCCACGGTTCGACGACACGCCCAATCCCAGCTCGTTTAAATCAATCCCAGATGATCCAGAGCTCGAGCTGGAACTTACACTTGAATTATCATCAAACGCCGGAGGCTCCTGACCCTGCTGCTGGGAATACTGCTGACCAGGCGCCCCCTGCGCAGCCTGCTGCATCATCATCATTTGTTGTTCAGGAGACAGCTGACCGAAATCAATGCCGCCCTGAGGGCCCATAGGCTGCATCATGGCAGGCGGAGGCTGATTGAACTGGTGACCCTGCTGCATTTGCATGTTCTGAAGCATCTGCTGGTTCATACCCATCTCATCCGTCATCTGGTTTACGATATCGCGTGAACTCATTTATATTAACATTCCTTAAAAAATTTATTAGATGGAACGTGAAGTTCCACATAAGTAGGGTATAGGTTCATACCTATAGCATTTTCCGTTCTTAATAAAGATCTCCTTGCGAATAACGTTACTATCCGGACCATGTAAGGGAGCAGACACCAAATAAGGATAAAGATATATTGCCGTTAACCATCCTAATACCAAAGAAACGATGTTTACCTCCATTATTAAAATAATAATAAATAATAAAATCATGGCTCTTATTCTCTGTATATGGAGGCTTAAGCCATGGATCCATACATATAATCTTCAGTATTTATCCGACAATGAATGCGATAGTAAGTTGTACCGTCTGTTATGGGAAACCTCTACGGACCTTTATCCGCGGGTAGAAGGCAGTACGAAAATAACCACATCGGATAAGGGAATGATAGAAGAAGAAAAAAGATATACCGTTACCTTACTCTTAAGGCACTGGAACCGGTTTACAGAAGAATCTAAAACTAAAATTTTAGAGCTTATGTGTTTTACTAAAGAGGACTATAATCGTATATTATCAAAGGAACAAGAGAACATCAGTAAAGCAAATGATACTGATATTATCTTCGGTTGGTCATCCAAAGGAATAAATAAAATATACTTTGACTACGATGGTTCATTGGTGTGCTATGAATCTACCGGTAAGATTAAATATTATCATTGCGATACACCGGACACGATTGTCGTTAAGGTTAAAGGTAAAGGTAAAGGGGAGTCCATTATAGCTACACATTACCGTAATAAAAATCCAAAGTTAAAATTCAACGACTATCCCGTATATTGGGTTGCAAAAGGCGGCACTGGAGACGCCAAAGTAAAAAGCAAAACTTGGTATACAAGACCAATAAGAGCTATGATGCTATCTGATCTAGCAGACGCTATTTCCTATATCCTTTAATTACTCCGACTCGCCCTCAGCTTCGGCAACTGAAGCCGCATCAGCCTCCGATGCGGCACGTGTGTTATAGTCTTCACGTGCCGCCTCCGTCAACGCATGCCAGGCAGCACCGACTGCCTTCATAGTAGACATGCCCTCGGAACGCGCTTCCTTAATCGTATCCTTGTTCTCGCGATAAAACAAGTTGTAGCCAGTAATACGACGACGCTTACCAGGAGCCTTGCTAGGCTTCTTAGCCGTCGCGCTAAAATCCATCGACTCATTAGCCTGCTCGGCCATCTTAACATACTCGGCCTTCTGCTCGTCATTCAGCGAAGCCCACTGCTTAGATACAGCACTCATGATCTCCTGACTGTTGCTCTCCTTGCTCTTGTCCTTGTTAACCTGGAAATGGTGGTGGACAAACATATTGTAGGCCGACTTCGGACGAGGCACCTTAGCCGCCTTCTCCGGCTTCTCGGCCTTGCCGCCACTGGAAGCCGCGGGCTTAGCGTTAAGAATAGGCTTGCAAGCGTTAACTACAATCTGATGAATACTGTCAAGAATCTCCTGATCAAGCTCATACGTTTCCGCGATATCAGCGCGGGCCTTAGCAAGGCAGTCCATGAGAGAAGGGGCAGACATGATTGGGATTGGTTTAAGTGGTGTTGGGTGATTTAAAGCTTATAATCAACAGATTCAAACAATATCTTATTCAATTTTAATATGGCGTTAATCCAGAAAATTCCAAAGGATTATAAGTCTTGTATTTTAGCGCCTCGGGCTTGCTACGGACAACCGCGGTTTCTAAATTACCTTGGACCGTGGTGTCGATCTTCTTTTTAAGATCAGACGGCATAGGCTTTAAACACATCTTCTGTTTAAACTTCTCCAGCTTGTCCTCCGGTGGAGGACGATAAACCTTATCTTTGAATACCACCGTACGCCCCTTTAACCATGTTTCCGTAGTAACGTCCGGCTTGCGACCATCCTTTGATCCCGTTAAATCTATAATGCGATTAAAGTCCGTTACAGCTAACTGTTTAACCTTCCTGCGAAACTCTTGCGTTAGCTGAGTATTGTCCGTTATATTAGTCTGCATCTTATCTATAGCATCACACTCCTTGACTTTAGCTAAAAGCTCACATACCTCCGCAAACTGCCTTTTTATCTCAGGATCTCGCGCCTCCCGATAAGCGAGCTTAAGCTTATGCTTTCTAGTCTCCATCTTTTCAATAAGGTCGCCCTTTTGAGCCGCAGTCAAAGACATAACTTTATCGGTTGAGTCAGAGTCATCGGGAGACCGGGGATCGTCAGCCGTTGTGTTTCCGGTAGTATCTTCAGCTAGCGTTAAAGTTAATGACGTATCAATCGTATCGGATGGGGCGCTTAAAGATGAAGATGCGCTTGAAGTCAAAGAGGAAGAGGAAGATGCGCCATTTTGCTTGTAGCTTTTTTTTATAATTTTAATACCTGTAGGTTTAGAAGCCGATTCCGTACTCATTAATTTATACAATTTACTTTTTTTGTACTCCCAACGCAGCCATAACAAATCCATCCGTAATGTGTTCCTTCTTCATCTTGGAAATAATCGGCAAAATCTGCGGATTACTATAAATCAGCGACAACGTATCCGACCGCAGATGCTCATACTTATAAGGAATCGCCTCACGAGACTCACGAAAGCCCGTCACCTGCTCAATCTGAAGAATATCCTCCGCGCATGTATACTCACTAATACTAGGATAGTATGCTGTTTCCCCCTCCGCTTCAGCACAATCCGTCAACTCCAGCAAAATCTCCAATAGCGTATTTTTAACCTCCGGATCCACGTTCATCAACTCCACAATGGTCTCGTCCGGTATGTCCTCATCTTCCTCAAAACGATCAGGAAACGCCTCCTGTAGACCCTGAATAAGGGCATCACGAATATCGCGACGCTTGCTAAGCATCTTTACCGTAATGTCCGCGTCCGTCACATCCCATCCCCAGCTACCCTCCGAACTGTGATCCAGAGCTTCGTCGGCCTCAACATCGTCCAGGTCCGCAATCTCCATTGTCAATGCGGCGGGACGCGGGGTCGGTGGGGCAATCTCCATGTCCATGGGAAACATAAATAGTGAACCGCAAACAATCAATTTTACTTATTAAAGAAATGCACGTATTAATACCAAATGTCACGGCCACGCGCATCATTTATGCACCGAAATGCATATCCATTACCGATGGCAATGGACTCGTCTCCCCGTTTACTAGCGTCTGTATCTATGGAAGATTATTCGTATCCAAGCATGTCTAAATTAATCGACAGCCTTACACAGACGTTGGAGGAAACTGGTTCAGGTTCAGCTTTAACTTTAAGCGGAATATCCATTGATCAATGCTTGGCCGAATTACAAGAGCTTAACACGATGCTAGACGCCATAGAAGATAAAAATATACCATTTAACATTGCTAGTTGCAAAAAATACAATGTAGCGTTAAACTTATTATTGCTGTATACCTCCACGTACCCTAATCCGGATTATAAGGATATTCCAGGCAACATATTACCGCCAACGGCTAACGGTACTTCTACTGCTACCTTTAACGTTAACCTGCCCTCTTATTTAAACCCCGTTAATACACGATTGACCGATAACGTCGCCATTTTAGACGATTTTCATAAATTATGCACCGCGCGGAAGGAAGTTCCACCTACACCGTTAGACGTAGAGGACAATTATATGGTTAACGTCGCCGATACCATAACAAATGTTAAAGGCCTCTGCGACATGTTTACGCAGCTTAAAGATATTGAAAAGCTCTCCGTTACGATACAGCATCTAAAAGATATGAGAACCCTTGCGTCCAAACACGCAGTGAAAAAGAGCGAAACATATACTAAGCTGAAAGACATGAAGAAGCATTTAAACCAATGGGAGGAACACTCGGCCCAAATTTATAAAACCATAACCGAATTAAACGATATTACAGTATGCAACGACAAGACACGCGAAAACATCAAATGCATTGACAGCAACTTTAATAGAAGTGTAACGGACGTTATTCATCAACTCCCCATTGAAAGACTCCGCGACGAACTAATATTAAGTCACAGCCTATTATCGTTATGCACAACCTTAAGCAAACCTTTTTCCGATCAGCCGTCGCAGTTATCATCGCTAGAGTGTCCGGTATGTATCACGGCATCTAATGGCGAGAATATGGTCGCTATTACCGAATGCGGACATGTTTTATGTCAATCTTGTGTAGATCGTGTCGACACCTGCCCGGTGTGTCGATCTCCGTTTACTCCAATGAATGTACTTAAACTCTTCTTTAAAATTTAAAGTAAAATTGATAATTTAAGGAAAATTATCAACTTAACATGACGCCTCTACCTGCGCTTGTTACTGCTCCTGCGCATATACCGATACCATTTTATGTTGTTGACTGGCACAGCTCCGACGCTAATCCCGATGCGGACGATGATGATAAATCCGAAGATTCGGAAGATTCCTCAGGCAAATCCAAGCAAAAGCCTAAAGACTGTAAAAAAATCTTCAGCATTCAAGCCTTTTGCATCGACGAACAAGGCAAGTCCGTCGTTTTGAATATCAATGGGTTTAAACCATACTTCTTCATTAAAGTACCGTCCAATTGGACGACCACACAAGCCACCCTGTTTACCACAGGGATAAAAGAAAAGGTCGACAAGTGGTACCGCAACACCCTTGTAGATTTTAAACTCGTTAAAGCCAAGCCGTTCTATGGTTTTACCGCGGCGGACAAGTTCCTCTATCTTAAAATGTCATTCAGCTGCCTCGGCGGCTTTAAAAAGTTTGGCGATCTGTTCCTAAACAAAAACAAGATTCGCATTTCCATGCTAAACAACGGTCAGCCATACTATTATGAACCTTACGAGTCTAACCTACAGCCACTCTTGAGGTTTATGCACTGTCGCGATATTAATGCCGCCGGTTGGCTCGCCGTCAACAACCCGAAATCCATCTGGAATACGACCACCAGCGATTACGAAATGTCCTGCAACGCAACAGATGTTAATCCCCTGAAAGATAAGAACGATCTTCCCCCGATTAAGTATGTCGGTTTCGATATTGAAGCCGACAGTAGTCACGGCGACTTCCCCATTGCTAAAAAAGACTATCAAAAACTCGCCCAAGATATTATCACCGAGTTTAACCGAGTATCCGATGAACGCGTGTACAATAACATGCGACCCTTCATCGCCACCTGCCTCTATTATGCTTTTCATTCTTACTACAATAACAACAACATTTACGCCGTGCAGACTCTCGACCCGGTTTATCCCGAAGCCGCGGAAATCCTAAACGGCAACACCCTTCCCATGCATCTTAAAAAACTTATCAACCAGAATGCCGAACAAGCGCTAAACCTCTTGCAAGCCGATGACCAAGAAGGCCTGTTTCAACTCCTGGAAGAACAATTTCCCGCTTTAAATGTAGATGCGTCGGACTATTATACCGTATCCATGCAGCTGATGAAGGACTTTCAGCGCTTAAAGCAGACGAACGATCTAGACTTTAAACGCGACCCCTTAAAGGTCACCACCCTTATGCTAACGCTCGTATTGGATCCCTACTACTTAAATCTTAATATTAACCGCGTATATACCCGTCAAGGCAAGAAACCAGCCACTGATCTGCTGCTTAATCTGGTTCCTACGGTCCTGTCGATGTGTGAAAATGCCTATCAGATTATTGTACAAGAACGCAAGGATCTGCGTTACCGCAAGATGAAGATAAAGGTCACGAAAGCTAAAACGGACGACACGACCGAAAAGGTTAAAGTCGACCACTATGTTCAAAAGCTGAAAGATGTGTTTAACAAGTTTCTGCCGCCCTTGAAAGACGATCAAGTCATCCAAATCGGCTCGACCTTTAAACGCTACGGCGAGTCCGATTGCTATTTAAAGCACATTATCTGCCTGAAAGGCTGCGAACCGATTACTAAAGAAACCATGATTAATTTCGAATACCAAGGCGTAGAAATCCCCAAAAACGAACTTATACCCATCGCCGTAGGCCTAGGCTTCCTTAAAAAAGGAGACCCGCCCGGCGATCTGACCGCGCTTAATCAACGTGTACTAGACGCTAAACGCCAAAAGCAGATAGAAACCGATAAGTCCGAGGTCATTGTAGAAACATATGAGACCGAGCAAGAAGTACTGTTGGCCTGGCAAAAGCTTATTGTCCGGGAAAATCCGGACATGATTGTCGGGTACAATATTTTCGGTTTCGATTACAAATTCATGTATGACCGGGCAGAACAACTCGGTATTGCCGAAGAATTTAGTAAGCTCGGACGTTTCAAGGGCAAGCCAGGTAAACTGGTCGAGCAAAAACTACAGAGTGCCGGCCGCGGTGACAATTTGTTTCACTATCTGGAAATGGCCGGGCGCGTATCCATTGACCTGTATAAAGTAATGCAGATGATGTACCAGTTAGACAGCTACAAACTGGACTCCGTCTGTAAAAAGTTCCTTTACAAAAGCAAGGTCGATGTGTCCCCTGCCGATATTTTCGTAAAGCAAAAAGGCTCCGATGCCGATCGGCGGGTTATCGCCGAATACTGTCTTATCGATTGCGTTCTGTGTAACCG
>Ga0247722_10001492_pt1 | contig 12887 bp, 12 predicted proteins | sample MSEWelMarce3H_FC_FD_189094 | JGI IMG/M metagenome (GOLD analysis project Ga0247722, IMG submission 189094) | Subsurface sediment microbial communities from gas well in West Virginia, United States - MSEEL Well Study Marcellus 3H_FC | ecosystem: Environmental > Terrestrial > Deep subsurface >... | reverse complement strand
ATTCATACCAATGACGCCGCATTGAACGAATTAGACGTTCACGACCTGGAACCTCGCAATATTGGATTGATTGAGGAACAATTAATTGAGTTTGAAGAATTGTAATTGCAATTTCAATTAGTCAATAGTATTTGCAACTGCGTTTAATCTATTATAAGAATGTAATAGATTAAATTAATGGATAATATATTCGTATTTGCTGGATTTATTTCAGCCGTGTTTTTTATTACCAAATTCGTTGAGATGCGGTTTGTAGAACAAGAAAGTAAGCCACTTAAAGTGCTCGTTAGAGATACCGTGTTAGTATATATCAGCGCGGTCGTCGGCTGCTACATCGTAGAACAAATCAGCCCCGCCATTAACGAGACCATGCACGCGGTTACCTCACCTGTGGTCTTTAATGATGCACCTGATTTTTGATTTGGAGTTGATATAAAGGAAGAAACTTTTGGTAATTATTGTATTTATAATAATATAAAGAATATAAAGAATAACTAATATATTATTATAATGTCAATTACTTTTTTATCATTCGGTGGTCTAACTGAAAGGTTTCATAATAATGTAGACCGCATTTGCAAAGAAGCCGCAACATTTAATATTTTTAATAATATTGTTGGGTTAAAGGAAGATTATTTACAAAATGACCCAGACTTTTGGGGACCACATCACACACTTATGGAAACCGTGCGGCGCGGATATGGATACTGGTTATGGAAACCCTACATTGTTAAAAAACAACTGGAAAAAATGAATGATAATGATATCCTAGTTTATGCGGATTCTGGGTGCGAATTAAATGTTAATGGCCTTCCCCGTCTTATTGAATATATTAATGTGGTAAACACATATGAATGCGGATTATTATCTTTTCAAATGGAACTTCTTGAAAAATCATGGACTAAAATGGACACCATTGATTATCTTAACGCGGATTATCTTAAAAACACAGGTCAACTAATGGCGACAATATTTATTATTCGCAAATGCGAACACACCGTAAATTTAGTAAACTTATGGTATTCTACCTGTTGCAATTATCATTTAATTGATGACACCCCATCAGAATTACCGAATGACCACACATTTTGCGACCATAGACACGACCAAAGTATATGGTCTATTTTAAGAAAAAAATTTGGCACTATCTCCACATATGATGAAACATATGACACAAATTGGTCTAACTGCGTAAACATCCCAATATTATCAAAGCGTGTTTAATGTTTTCGTAAATCTTACTATATTCTATTTAACAAATAAAATATAATATAATCATAATATTTATACGTTGTCGCATTACGCATAACTCGGCATATCATCTATATTAATCAACGGCACACCCCTCTTTACATTTGACTTTGACACTAAAAATTTCGCGAACTCCTGACGCTCCAGTTGCGCTTTTGGCACATGCTTGTGCACACACCTCGCAATCATCTTGTATAACTTGAACCCCGGATACCTCTCCGCGCCATTCGTCTTGTACAACATATTAATATTGTTGTCATCCAAACACCACTCGTTAATTATTCGCACATGCGGGTCACATTTGCTTGGGTCTTTTACATCCTCTAAATCATCCACCACAAAATCAAACATTGAACACGCCAACCGGCATAAATCAAAACTATAATTTGGGTCCAACCTTGGCTTAGAACTATTGAAATAAGGCTCCGTATTGTATTGCGTAGATGCATCGTTGCTTGACTGAAAACTGTCGCTGCAAAATATTTGACCATTACATTTATATATACTTCTACCGTAGTCAATTATCTTAAACACGCGCCCAAATGTCGGCACCTTATAGTATTGCTTTTTATACAAATAATATATATACTTTTCATCCGTATCATTATACATTATATTATTCGTATGCAAATCATTGTGCGTAAATGAAAAAACCTGCTGATACGTTATCAATATCATTATAATTTGCATCAGTGCCGCTATCCACTCTTCATTGGTTAAGTCACTTGCAATAATAAGGTTATCTAATGTATCATCACAGCACTCCATTGCAATGACCTGCACCGGAAATTTATTAATGGTGGCATATAACTTTTCTTCCTCTTCATCCATAAAGGAAGAACACTTGCCACTTGAACAATCCTCCCATTCACTTTTATCTTCTTTATCCTCATCTTGGCATTTATCTTCTTTATTCTCATCATCTTTATCCTGACCTTCTACAGAACCTTGTTCATCCTCTTTCTCATCCTTATTTACTTTTTCTTCCTCGTTATCCTCATTATCATAATCAATAATATCATTACTATTTGTATGCGACGTTCTTGATGAACAGCTTGAACTTGAATTGGTAGATGTCTTATTGTTTGCGCTGTTTTTATAAGTGACATCTCCCTCTTCCTCATGCATCTTATCTTCCACATTGAAATCAACCATCTCCAAAGACAACTCTTTCAAATCGTGCAATGTTAAATGCTCTTGACCATCCAGTTCTACTGTAGGTAATTCAAAGAGGTCCTCATATAAGTCATCATGAATTGAGGTCACCGATAATGCACTCAAACTGGCATTATGGATTTTGAGCGGATTTAACTTATTGCCCAAATTGGGGTCCACCATCAAATGCGAATAGTCCTCAATTGTAAACAGTTGTTCATTTGTTTCATTGTTGTTTCCACCTTTATGCTTGTTGAAAAAGTCGCTTTCCACTAAATAATCCAAATCATCAATCACATCCACCATGAAATTGTTCTTCAACCCTAAAAACGCTCCATAATAATCCACCCCATGAATAAACCCATGCTTATGGATTAATGTACTCGTCAAAAATGTAAAATGGCCGTCCACATATGCTGAATTATTCGGGTCCATCATAGAAGGGTGCACCTGCTCATTCCCGGTAAACGCCGGCAGATTAAATAGCGTTTGTCCGTAGTCGCTATACTTGCCAACCAAATACTTAAATGGGTTCAATAATGGCGCCATCTTCAAAAATACGTCCACCTCTTTCACCTTCTCGTTCTCGCAATTCTTTACCATAAATGGGAAGATGTTTTTATTTTGGTAGTCTTCGTCATCATCTTCTTCATCCTCCTCTTGTTCTTCCTTTTTCTTAGTTCCTTTCCCCATTTTATGAGTGTCTCTCTCTTCTACAATCGGCTTGTGCAATGCCCACGGATGGTTTAAATTTACCGAATTATAATTAGTTTCATTCAGCGCGAAAAACCTGCTATAAATTGGGATGTAGTTTTGCGCGTTACTCAATTGGATTTCTTCGTGTATTTCTAAAGCTTTAAATAAATCTTTGTTCTTCCTTTTTTGATAATTCAATAACAATGCCATTAGTGTTTTAATATACAAATTAAATTCTATTTAAACTAATTTATGTGCGTATTGTTTTAATCTATTTGTCAAAGGTTTATATTGTGTATTATATAACATATAATACATAATGCATATTATGCTTTGTCAATGCGCGCCTAATATTTAATAATCCAATAGACACCATAGTTATACGGTCTTGTTTCATTTGCAACATTGGTTGTGCTGTTTCCAATCGTGGTGCTTACAGTAATATTGGATGATGCGTTGTTTATCGTGGGAGTTTCAGGGTCTACACTAGTTGCCGCGGTTATTCCGGTGGTTGAACGATTAATATTTGGTATTATCGTAGGACCTCCACTATCAGTGAAAAAACCTGGGGGTGAACCGGCCGAACCATTATAATCGTCTTGATTTGTAGTTTGTGAATGCACGTGTCCAGGGTCGGTAATAACGGTGCTAGCAGTATGGGTGTGCGCATTTTGTGTGTGAGTGTGTTGTCCATCTGTAACAGTAGACGTCGCTGTGTGGTTATGCGTTTGCGTTGCGTGAGCCTGAGGGGTAGAAACAGTAGTAGGACCTGTGTATTCATTGGTTGGGTTTGTGCCAATTCCACGTAAAAATGCACCCTGGTAGTTGGGCAAATTAAAAGACAAGTCTGTCTCAAGTCCGCCAAATGTGTTGCCGATTGCTTCGTATAGCGCGGGGTATGTTTCCTTGTTGACACTACTGCCATTGCAGAGTAACCAACCCGTAGGTGAATTGTTTACTGTATATGCCACAATACTTCCAACCGGCGGATCCACCCTTTCATATAAAATTAATTGCTCCACTGGACCGCGCGCTTGAATCAAATTATTTGCGAAGGTTGTAATAATTTGACTTATTTATCTGCTTACTTTTACGACGAATTATAGACATATAATAAATAAATATAAAAAACTTTGCATAATTTTGGATGCAATTTCGGGAATTTCTAAAGTTTTAAATAAATATTTGTTATCCCTTTTTTGATAATGGGTTCATAAACTATTAGTATTTTAATTTATACACATATTGGTGTAATTTATAAATTACTTGCTAATCATCTATCATTTCGTGACTTCGTCATTTGCAATCATCCTTATGCAATTCCAAACTACTTGATTGTAGTATGGGTTACATTTATTTTAAAGAATTTGCAAATGCATGTTTTTCACGTAGACAGACAATAATAATAATCATCAAATACACATTTGTTTTTTATGCTGCGGCTCATCTTCGCCGCACTTACATTCTCCATTTGCGCGGCCATCGCAATTGTATCCCACTTGCCAAGAATGTTGTGCGGCTCCGCAACTTCTCGCTTCTCTACTTTTTTACCTGTCGTTGAAAATTTATTTTTAGACGCGGCCTCTTGCATTTGATTTGAATTGTTTAGACTTATTCCATAATATCCTTCGTTGCTTTCATTCTCTAACCACACCGTTGCCTTCAGCGCATAAGGACTGGCATTCAAATATTCTTTAATTTCTTTCATAAAGTGTTTACCATTATCATCTGTCAGGTCTTCCCGTTTAATTGCATCAATGCTTACCAACCAGCTACAATATTCTTTCAAGAGCGTTGAGTTCAGTATTTTGCCAGTATCTGAAAACTTGCAGCGCTGAAATATAAATGTTTCTACTCTAGAATTTAACTCCGTCTTTTTATACTCCGCCGTTTTCAAAATAATGCCAACATACCCGTGCGACCCTTGGATGCGTTTGGGTTTAAACCGGGTATCCAAATAATTCTTTAATAAATGGAATGTCTCCTTTGTTGGTTTTATATGGCTCCATAGACGAAACCGGCCTTCAATATTAACCGAAAGGTCTTCCACATCTGCGCGAACAATGCATTGTGCCATGATAAACTCATTAAACTTTTTAATCGTTTCATCTTCCGGCAATAACACATTTTGATACACTGATTGATGCGTTTCTTTAACGGTTTCTACTGTAGATTTAAGAGCCGCGATTGTTTCTCTTAATTCATTTATTTCTAATGCTTGTTTTACTAGTTGCGCCTTGTTGTTTGCATTTTGTTCTTTCAACATTTTACACTCTTCCTCTAATTCTTCATTTCTGCGCATCAATTTGTTGAAATTGTCAATGCTATACGTCTTTGAATGTATAATATCCCTGATGCATTTTGATAACCGCCCTAATGTAAAATTCGTATTGTCATATGCAATAATTTCCGTTTTGTTTTTCCCGTTGACTTCAATGCTGCGAATATGCCCTTTTATTCTCGGATGGGTTTTAATTAGATTTTCTATTTCCACCTTATTTTGCACGCGGAATGCTTCCACTAAAATAAATGTGTCATAGTGTTTGCGATGGTCTTGCACTCTTGTTGCCAAATCATTCGTGTGGCCAAACTTTAGTAAACTTTCTTTAGCATCATTTGTGTTTTCTATTGTGCCGAAATAGATGCATTCGGTATTTAAAGGGAACTGCATAATCGTCGCTTGTTCAACTGCGCGCTGTTTTTCTTTTTTCGTTGAGATTATTTCTTGTTCAATAGATTGAATGATGCTATCTTTTTGTTCCAATTGTGTTCTCAACTCGTTCGTCTCTTCGTCAACAATCTCGTGCACAACTTCTTCCATTTTCATATAATATTCATGGATTTCGCCAGCTTTTTTGGTTTGAGCTTTTAAACACATAGATTTAAAACATTTGATGTTTAACATTATTTTTTGTTTATTTTGTCCTCCATGTTGTTTATTGCACACTTTTGCATTTTCTTCAATTGATGATACAATATTTTCATCTAAACTCGCTCCTCCAAATTGAGGAGCAAAATTTTTATAATCTTTATCAAGCGTAAAATATTTTTCTAACAATCTAATTGCATTATATTTTTGTGTAAATCCCAGCCACTTCCAGACATCATCTAAATCCACTACATAATCCAAAGTTTTATCATAATTTAAATAACAATAAAAGCTGCTTACAAATAATTGTTGCTCAAACCCAACAAAATTCTCTTTAATTTTGCATAACAATTTGTTATTGTAGGTTTGGGTTAGCTTCGCGATGGGGTTCTTCTCAATAAGTTCAACGATATTTAACTCTTGCATCTTATTATACATTTATAATAGTGTTGTCTTTAAGTTGTTTTAACTCACTTTATATATTTTAAAGCGAGTTTTATAAAAAGGAGATATATATTTTGCGCGAAAGTCTTTAGCAATGCGGGTTCGTTGTTTTGCGCACCATTATTTTAGTAAAAAACGTTAATAAATATATATGACGTTAGAACTAAAAAAATTTGATATGAAAAGCATCACATTTAAGATTAACGAGTCGAAAGGACCGGTCGTAGTGCTTATTGGGCGACGTGATACCGGCAAATCATTTCTCGTGCGCGACCTGCTCTACTACCATCAAGACATCCCTATCGGCACGGTTGTCGCCGGTACAGAAGAGGGGAACGGGTTTTACGGCAAGCTCGTGCCTAAGTTGTTTATCCATAACGAGTATAACACTGCAATCATTGAGAACATTTTGAAGCGCCAGCGCCAAGTGCTCAAGCAAATGCGCAAAGAGATGGAGGCATTTAAGCGCAGTAGCATTGACCCGCGCGCATTCGTTATCCTGGATGACTGCCTGTATGACAACACATGGGCGAAAGATAAAATGATGCGATTACTTTTTATGAACGGAAGACACTGGAAGATCATGTTAGTCATCACAATGCAATATCCTCTTGGCATCCCGCCCACCCTGCGCACAAACATTGATTTTGTGTTTATTTTAAGAGAGAACTACCTGGCCAACAGGAAGCGCATTTACGAGAATTACGCCGGCATGTTCCCCACGTTTGAGGCGTTTTCGCAAGTGATGGACCAATGCACAGAAAACTACGAGTGCTTGGTAATTAACAACAATGTAAAAACCAATAGACTACACGACCAAGTGTTCTGGTATAAAGCCGATGCGCACGGCGAGTTCCGTCTTGGGTCTAAAGAGTTCTGGGAATTGTCAAAGGATATGGGGTCGGATGACGAGGAAGAAAAATATGACCCGAAAGCGAACAAAAAACGTGGCGCGGGGCAAACAATCAATGTAAAAAAAACGAAATGGTAAGGATATGGTAAGGGAATATAATGATAATAATATAAATATATGGTAAGGAGTTATTGATTACCGGATAGGGTCTAGCAACGTGGACCGAACATAAAACGACACGCAACCCAACGCGTCCCCATATTTTTGTCGCATTGTGATGTCCTCTGGCTCCATTTTTGGTGCGTCTTCTGCCTTGATGTTCTCTAACTCTTGCCCAGCCTCAACTACTTCAATCGTATTAATCTCTAACTCATTGGAAGACAAACTTAGATGATATATGTCTTCTGCTGCCCGTTTTTGCACAGTTGCAATAAAGTCTCGCACAGATAGAGACGGAGATAGCATATATTTATGCGTGTGCATAGCATACACGGCTTTGACATAACATACTTGAGCCATCTCATAATTCATGTTCATATTTGTATTAGGATTGGTGTTTAGTGGTTACTGTTTAGTGTTTGTAAATAATTACTGTATATTATTTACAAATTATAGTTTCAATTTTATTGTTTTATTGTTTTTGGATTTATTATTTTTCTTTGTCCCCCTTTCCCATCACTACATTCTCCCCTTCAAATAGCTCATTACGAATATTGGCGACTGAGATATGCTCATACTCACTATCCGCCGCGGTCTCCTGCGACTGCGCCAACAATGCGCGCTCTTGGGTGTTCATATTTGTGATATTTACGAGTTTGCCCTCTGCATTAATCGTCTGGGTTAGAACATTGCCCGACTTTTCGGCCTTCTTGATATTCTCCTCCATCGCCTGCTGACGCGTTTCCTTAATACGTTGCTCAAATGCGGTCTTGGCATTCGCCTCATTTTGGTTCTTGTTGTGCGCCAACTGGTTTAGCTCTTCTTCCATATACTCCACTCGCCCAGTCTTGTATGCTTCGGGGTCAAATGGCATCCACACACCGCATTCACCGGTATAAATGTCGTGGTTCGGGTCGCGCTCTCGCAACATCTTGCTGCGCAATTCCGCCTCGGCCTGACTGGGGAATGCGCCTCTAAATTTAATCCCACGGGTGGATGTTTGAAAGTTATGCGCCACGTTAAACTCCTTCTCTAGTCGGTCTTCGTTATGGTCAAGGTAAGTTTTGTATTCATCTTCTAAAGTATTGTTTACTAAATTGGCGCGCTCATCTTTGATGAATTCTTCATAATCTTTCATCAAGTCTTCAAAAGAAATTTTATATTTGAAGGAAACAAAATTTAGAAATTGGGAAAACTTTTCCATAGATTTAGCAAAATCCCACTTCTTTAGGAAAGCGGAACAATAAGACTGTCCGGCGATTGGAGGGTCTACATCTAGCAAATCAATATATTTAGAGTTAACTTCGCCATTGGCATGGGTCCTTCTTTCAAAGTTGATTTCTTTTTTCTCGGGTTGCGTTTGTTGTCCTTGTCCTTGAGCTTTACTGTGTTTTGAGTTTTTTCCCATAATACTTTATCTATTCTTTTAATTTTAAGTTATTTATCGCATATATATTAATATATTTTCTAACTAATTTATATAATGTTTAACGATATGATTGACATGAGCGAAGTGATTAAACGGATTATTAAGTATTTGGTGGAGGGGTTTATGGTTGCTATCGCGGCCTATGCCATCCCCAAGCGTTCCCTTAATATTGAGGAAATTGCGCTCCTTGCGCTAACTGCGGCGGCAACCTTTAGCATTTTGGATACATACGTTCCTGTTTCTGGAATGAGCAGTCGCCAGGGTGTTGGCCTTGGCATTGGCTTTAACATGGTTAAGGCGAGTGCGGGCGGGTTTTAAACAACTTCAATAAATGATATATGATATATGATATATTGCATTAATGCATTAATAATTCAATAACAATGTTTATTGAATTATTTTATTTGTCATTTTGTATAAATTTGTAAAATGCTAAATGATATAGGTTAAATGTTATACCAATGAAGATTTGAAATGGGACGCTCTTTAGAGCGTCATTTCAAATTGTCACTGGTATCTGACCTTTGCAAAATTAAAATGGAACATTCAACAAGTTTACGAATTCATTAACCTTCGGGTCAACGGTTTAAATAGTTGGGATAAAGCTCCAATTCAATTCTGCACACATTCGTTTCCATATTTCGTCTTGTTCAATGATTTTTTCGCGGTCTTTAAGCATTGGGATATCGTGTAAATACTGTCGTTCATCTAGCGACTCGCACAACTTATACAAAACATAATAATAATTTAAAAAGTTGACACGGTCATTCGGGCAGAATTTAGAATAAGGCGCCAACAATTCATTGAACAGATTGCACAACGTGTCTTCAAACTCTGGACTAAATACGGGTGGTTTAATGCCCATTTTGTTTTTAATAAACTGAATGTGCTCATAATATTTGTTATATCCCAGTTTTTTCAGGATTTCTTTAGACTTGGTATAAGTCAGCTCATCCAGCTGGATCCGTTCTTTTTTGATTTGTTGCTTGATGCTTTCCACGACTTCTGGTGGGATTTGCGTCGTTTCTTTGCCCTGGTATTGAGCGAGGATTTCTTTAAAATGGTTGATTTTTTTGTAGGCATAAAAGCACACTTCTTTAGGGGGTTCTTTATAGGACGGTTTTTCATTTTCAATTAAGTAGGGAACATTTTTAAAACAGCTGTTGCAAATAAGAACGCCTTCATCTTCTTGAGGAATAAGTTCCCCCTCGTGACAATAGCTGCAGAAGTCAGTGTAATTCAAGTAATTATTAATATCTAGAAAAGTTTCATCAATGTTGCAGAGATATTTGTGAACGATGTTTTTGTTCACCTGTTCATTTTGTTCTGCATCAGGGTTTTTAATTTTGAAAAAGTTATTCAACATTTTGGTTTTACTGCTGGGATTGGCGGCTAATTCATTTTTTGATATGTTTTTTTTATTTTCAAAGTATTCAAATATATATTTAGAGTTATCTAACAGGTAGTCTTTTTTCTTCCCTTTTAATTGTTTAATATTCGCGGTGATGTCGTCTATCCGGTCTTTGATATCAAGCGTTTCTTCTACTGTCAGCTTTTTGTCGGTCGCTATTTTTTTGATAAGTTCTTCCTTTTCTTGTTTTAATTTAGGAAGTTTATCGTGTTCATCCTTGTTAAACTCATTGATGAACTCTCTATGCTTCCCATCTAATGTGGTAGAGTTTTTCTTGCTGATTTTTATATTTTTTGCTGGTTTTGTTTTAAAGGAGGGCATCTTAATTTATTAAATATAAACCAGTATATTTAATTTATTATTTTCATAATTAATATATTTTGCAAATTACAAATTACAAATTACAAATAATATTAAGTTGAGATAAGTCGTTTTTAATCTTTCTTCAATACAAATAATGGAGGTCTCTGTTTCAATTGTGGATGACAATGATAAACGTGTTTGCACTAACATTGACAGCGCAAAATTTCAAAAGATGGTGCTCCTGTTTAATTCATTGGAAGAAGGTTGGACAGTCAAAAAACGGAGCGACACTTATGTATTCACAAAAAAACACGAAGGCAAAAAAGAAGTTTTAGAAGACGCTTATTTACTCAAATTTATGAAAAAACATCTGGATTTAAGCAATATTATTTCCGCGAACTAATGAGAAATTTATTATTTATTAGCATATATGGTGCGCCACAATTACACTATTTTTGGTTGATGGTGCGCGCATACATTTGTAAAAAATTTGTGTAAACTACGTCATTTTTAATCAAATTAAGCAAAATTAATAGTTTAATTTAATTTATTTCTAAAATTTTTTTCTTTAGCAATATTATAATATGGGAGGTGGATTAATGCAACTCGTTGCCTATGGCGCTCAAGACGTATACCTTACAGGTAATCCTCAGATCACTTTCTGGAAGGTGACTTACAGACGCTACACAAACTTTGCTATTGAATCAATTGAGCAAACATTTAACGGACAGGCTGATTTTGGTCGTCGTGTCCAGTGTGTTATCAGCAGAAACGGTGACCTTGCTCACCGCACTTACCTGCAGGTAACACTCCCTGAAATCAACCAGAGCATGAGTGCTTCTGGGCTTGACACTGTCTATGCCCGTTGGTTGGATTTCCCCGGCGAGCAGCTTATTGCCCAAGTTGAGGTTGAGATTGGTGGCCAAAGAATTGACCGCCAATATGGTGACTGGATGCACATCTGGAACCAGCTCACGATGTCTTCCGAGCAACAGCGCGGGTATTTCAAGATGATTGGTAACACCACCCAGCTTACCTTCATCACGGACCCCTCTTTCTCTGACGTGGATGGCCCTTGCGACTCCAGCGCTCCTCGTCAAGTGTGCGCTCCTCGCAATGCCCTCCCCGAGACGACCCTCTACATTCCTCTCCAGTTTTGGTTCAACACCAACCCCGGATTGGCTCTTCCTTTGATTGCCCTTCAGTACCATGAGGTCAAGATTAACCTTGACATCAGACCTATTGATGAGTGCTTGTGGGCGGTTACCTCGTTGGTCTCTGGCGACATGAAGCCCGCCTCTGTTGCCTACAACCAGTCACTTGTAGCTGCCTCTATCTATGTTGACTACATCTTCCTTGACACCGATGAGCGCAGAAGAATGGCCCAGAACCCCCATGAATACCTTATCACCCAGCTCCAATTCACCGGCGACGAATCGGTCGGATCTTCAAGTAATAAATTGAAATTGAACTTCAATCACCCCGTGAAAGAGCTTGTATGGGTTGTACAACCTGACCAAAACGTAGATTATTGCTCTTCTCTAGTGGCTGATGCTCTTTTGAACCGCGTTCTTGGCGCCCAGCCCTTCAACTACACCGACGCCATTGATGCTCTCCCGAACGCTATCCATGCTTTCGGCGGCCACAACGCGATTGCTGCGGATAGCAACTCCTTCATTGACTCCAACGGTCTTTTCCAGGATGCCGGCGCGATTGATGCGGATGGTGTCAACAACTGGAACTTGCATGATGCTCCCAACTTCACTGGTGAAGCCAACTCCGGCGTCTCCGATGCGGGCACATTCGTCCTCATGGAGTCTTCCATTGACATGCATTGCTGGGGCCTTAACCCCGTCGTCACTGCCAAGTTGCAGCTCAACGGCCAAGACCGCTTCTCCGAGCGCGAGGGCTCTTACTTCAACTACGTGCAGCCCTGGCAATCCCATACACGCAACCCCGATGAGGGCATCAACGTGTATTCTTTTGCCCTCCGCCCTGAGGAGCACCAACCCAGCGGCACGTGCAACTTCTCCAGAATTGATAACGCCACGCTTCAGTTGGTGCTCTCCAACGCCACCGTGTCCGGCACAAACACCGCCAAGGTTCGCGTCTATGCCACCAACTACAACGTCCTCCGCATTATGTCCGGGATGGGCGGGTTAGCGTACTCAAATTAGGTAAATTGAAATATATTGTTTCAATTAAAATAACAACTAAAACTACTTAAAGACAATCATATTATATAATGTATAATATGAATTACACTGTAATTTACAACTTTGACCCGGTGCTTAACTGCGGAGTTATTAATTTTAAT
>Ga0247722_10001491_pt1 | contig 12888 bp, 6 predicted proteins | sample MSEWelMarce3H_FC_FD_189094 | JGI IMG/M metagenome (GOLD analysis project Ga0247722, IMG submission 189094) | Subsurface sediment microbial communities from gas well in West Virginia, United States - MSEEL Well Study Marcellus 3H_FC | ecosystem: Environmental > Terrestrial > Deep subsurface >... | reverse complement strand
GTATAAATGTTTTGATAAAAAATTTGATCTTGTGCTAGTATGTTCTGAATATTTAATTTTAATTCAATTTTATTTTTATAAAATGATTTTGCTATTTGGACATCAAGAAACGTTCTTGCTTTTTCCCAAAGAGAAGGTTCAATTTCACTAGAACCAAATACAATTCTATTACCTACCCTGTTGATGTTTGTTGAAACTATCCAACCGTTATCTTTGTTCGCATATTGTAAACCAGCATTAAATACATAAGGAGATTGTCCTTGCATAGGTCTACTTTTTTCAGGATTAGCATTGTTTATATTTGACACATCCGCGTTGGACTTTATTATAGCCAAGTTTGAGAACAAGGTTAAATCATCGAGCAAAACCATGCTTTCAGCATTAAAGATAGAGCTCAAAAGAGTTCTAAACTCAATTTCTATACCACTACTTTTGGCAGAATTAGCATTCCCATAAGATAGTGTTCTGTTTAATGATTGTTGGATAATCTCAATTGGATTTTTGAATTTTTTAAGGAAATAAGAAACAGAAAACAGTTGTCCTTTGCCTGGATAGAATTCATAACGTATATCATAATTTTGTACAGTAGCTCTAACCAAATCAGGATTTCCTTGGGTAAAATACCTATTCGTAAAATCATAAAACCCAAACGGAGCTAATTCTCTAAACTCGGGACGATTTAATGTTTTGGAGTAACTCAAACGCAAATTCTTCTTAGAACTAATTGAAAAAATTAAATTAGCTGAAGGTAAAAAATCTACTTGATTAGTTTTTGAATTAATATATTCTGTTTCTGTCAATCTTGTATCAAGAGTTTGGGTAAAATCTTCCACTCTAACACCCCAAACCAATCTAAATTTTTTATATCGGTTGTCTAACATTAAATAACCCGCATTCAGTTGAGAACCTGCTTGATAAGCATCATTAAATTTTGACAATTCATATAATGTAAATCCGGTAACTCCTGGAGAAAGTACGCCCATGTTTTCTACATTAAAAATGCTTTCATTGGGCAACGTCAACAATGAAGCATTGAAATTTACATTATCTAATCTATTATATTGGAACTGTCGAGCAAAAAAATCTCTATTTCTAATTTGTAGAAATGCTCCCGTTTTTATTTCATTGGTAAAGTCGTCGCCAATAGTAAATTTCTTACTTAAATCAAATTTTCCACCACTACTATTTTCTTTAAGTTCTGAAAAAAATAATCCACCTCCGTAATTTATTCCACCTGTATTTAAAGCAATTATTGCATTAGGAGTTGAATCGACTGGGTTAGTACTATCGGGGTTATTAGTAAAATATCTATTGTTTCTTAAATTGGGAATAGAACGAGTAATATCACTGTAGTAAGCAGACCAACCTATTTTAATTTTTGATGAAGGCAAATAGTGTTCGCCGCCAAATTGACCAGAATAAATTCGATTACTGGTAAACCATCTAATATCTTCATCAAATACTCCTACATCAGTAACATCTTCTTTACCTTGTCTTATTACAACTAAATCTCTAGAATTGACACTAAAAATATTTTTGAAAGTTAATGAGTTATTTTGGTTAAATTTAAATGAAAAATTTGCTATGGCACTGGTTAGCACTTGTTGTGAATAATTGGCCCCTTCATAATTTGATACTATAACAGATGGTGCTGCAGTTCCACTTTCATCAAATTCACTATCAACAAACTCATTGATATTATTACTTAAGTTGTGGGTAGCCGAAAATAGAAAGCCAAAAACTTTATCCTTGATGTCATAATTTCTACCTATAGAATATTGAAAACTAGTATTGGGTTTAAATGCTTCGTTTCTAATACTCCAATCGTATTCGAACGTTTTCGCAATCTCCGATCTTTCTATAGGAGTTAAGGAAGGGGAAGTAAAAACTTCTGTGCTTGGAATTGCAGAAGGTAAATCACGTGTTCCATCATCAAATCCCAACCAATCTGTCGAGCTGCCCTTATACGTTTTTCCCTCTTTGAAGGTAGTAACGGTGTTGTATCCAGAACCTATTGAAATACTTTGAAAATCTTTATCGGGAACTGACTTTGTGTTGATTTGAACAACACCTCCAGCAAATTCTCCAGGAAGATCAGGAGAAGCAGTTTTATTAATAATAATATTATCAAGCATGTTAGAAGGGAATATATCGAAGGAAAAAGCCTTTCTATCAGACTCAGAACTTGGAAGTGGTGATCCATTTAATAGAGATGCGTTATATCTATCGTTCAATCCTCTTATGATAACAAAACGATTGTCTTGAATGCTGGCGCCACTTATTCTTTTCAAAACATCGGAAGTATTCTTGTCTGGAGTTCGTTTAATGGTCTCCGCAGAAATACCATCTGAAACAGTTGCACTATTTTTTTGCATGGTTAACAATGACTTAACCGATTCCACTTTGGCTTTAGTCGGAGCTTTAATAACAACTTCGTCCAACTGATTATTTTTTTCAAGCAAGGAAATCGTTAAATTATAAATATCATCAGCTACTACAATAACTTCAGTAATTTCTTTTTCTTGAAAGGTTAATGCAGTTACTTTAACAATGTAAGTTCCTGATGCTATATTTGAAAAAATAAAACTTCCATTAGCATCAGTAACTCTTGATTTATTCAATTCCACAATTGTAACTGTTGCTCCAGGCAAAGGCATACCTGTTTTGTCTTCAATAACAGCGCCTTTAATTCCCGATGTTTGAGAATAGATTGAAGAAAAAGAAAATAAAATAAAAAGGATTGAAAATGAGCGTAAATTTAATTTCATGATATATTTTGTTAAAAAAAACAAAAATATAATCTGAAAAAAGGATGGTAGTTATTTAAAAATTAACTAATTGTTATACTATGAAAGCTGAAAAGTATATTTATTGTTAAGTTGAAAAAAATTAAGTTAACTCAGTGTTAAGAACTTAATTTAACAATGGCTATAAAAACCAATAATGTGTTTTGAAAATACTTTACGGCTTTATAATCAAAACCGAAGGAACATCAGTCAACCAAGAAACCTCATCTTCAATAAGTTTTTTCCATGTTTCTAAACTAAAAATTACCAAGTCTTGTTCTAATAAAAACGGTTTGTTAATTTGATTAGGTTGGAAAACTTCAAAATTATTTGGATGCTTTTCTTCTAAGGCTACTAAAGAGTTTTGGATTGTAAAATTGTTTTTAGTATGACCATTGTTGTCCAAAATGGTTACAATGGCATTATTGTTATGTATCAATTTTTGGGCATAATCTATTAGGAACACATCACCAATACTATATAATCCCACAAAAACTTTTTGCACTTCATGTAAATCTTTATCGATCAAAATACCAAGTGGCGTTTTTGTCTTAGAAATAATCAATCGAGTTCTGTCATCAAAAGGTGAATTTTCAAACAATCCTTCTTTACCTTTGAACTTATCCAACAACCTATCAGGGTTGATAATTCTTGTGGTAAAACCAAGTACTTTTCCCAATAGAGTTCCTTCAAAAATAGATTTTCCTAAACCAACCAATACTAAATCATAGTTACCTTGATGGGCAATGTCGGCAATATCGGTTTCCATATCATTGGTTGCTTTGAAGATAGTCGTAATAGGTTGGTCTAATTTTTTAGATTCCTTTACAATAGGTTCAAAGGTTTCCTTTTCATATTCTTCCAAATTATAAGAATGCATTTCATCACTTGCCGTTAAATGCATAGCAGTTACATTCGAAGAATCTGGTTGTTTTTTGATGAGACTGTTTGCCAAACGCAACAGCGATTTCCCCTTTTGATTGTTGCCAAACGAAATCAGAATATTATAATCAGAACTCCTTTTAACCTCTGACGGAATAATAGCGTCTTTGGTTTTAAAAATAAAATTGATTAAATCTAATGCCGGACCAGTCATAAAAGTTGTGACCAAAGCCATAATAACCATCATGGTAAATACTTTTGGTGAAAGCACGCCAAGTTCGTAACCAATGTTCAACACAACCAACTCCATCAATCCACGCGTATTCATCAATGCACCTATAGTCAAACTATCGCGCCAACTTTGTCCCACAAATTTTGCCGCCAAAGCACTTCCAAAGAATTTCCCGGCTACAGCTACAAGAATAATAAATCCAGTAATTTTCCACAAATAAGGTTCGTTTATTAATCCAATTTCTGTTCGTAATCCTGTGAAAACAAAGAATAATGGCAATAATAAAATCAGGGAAACATCTTCTACTTTTTCGATAAAAACATTTCGGAATTTTGCGATGTCTGGCATAATAACTCCCGTCATAAAAGCACCAAACAATGCATGAATACCAATGATTTCAGTCAAATAAGATGAAACAATAAGTGTGAGAAAAAATATTGCAACAACGGATTTTTTAATATTGTCTTTTTTTGCATACAATTCCCCAATTCGTTTTAGAAATGGTTTCACTACAAATAGCATCATTAAAACATAACCAACTGCTAATCCAATAACATATAAAGAACTCACAAAACTTCCTGCTTTTACGATGGCAATAACTGCTGCCAATAAACACCAAGCTGTAATATCATCTGCGGCAGCACAAGTGATTACAATAGTTCCTAATCGGGTTTTGTGAATGCCTCGCTCCTGTACTATTCTAGCCAAAACAGGAAACGCAGTAATACTCATGGCAATTCCCATAAATAAACTAAAGGATAAAAACTCTACACCAGGTGGCGCAAACTGATGATAGATATAATAAGACAATCCAATTCCTAAAGCAAACGGAATTACAATGCTTGCATGACTGATTACTACGGCTTCATTGGCTTTATTTTTCAGGACTTTCAAGTCTAACTCCATCCCAATAACAAACATGAAAAGTATCAAACCAATCTGACTCAACAATTGAAGATTTCCAAGAGAAGCAATAGGAAACAGCGCCTCTTTCATATCAGGAAAGTACAATCCAAAAAGAGATGGACCAAGAACAATTCCGGCAATGATTTCACCAATAACAGAAGGTTGCCCAATTTTTCTGAATATCCAGCCAAAAACTCTGGCTACAAGAACAATCGTAATAATTTGGAATAACAACAATGCTAATGGATGCTGTAAATTGTGAAATAAAGAAGAAAGAAATTGAACCCACTGACTATCATTGGATGATGGAGAAACAATTTTTCTGCCAACTTCCAACAGTTTGCCTTGTTCAACAATTCTATACATCAAATAGATGAATCCACCTGTAATGAAAATATAAAATAAAGAGTTTTTAAAATTTCTCATCCAAAAATAGCTGCTGCTTGTGCATACAAAGATGCTAAAAACAAGCTGATTTTTTTATTTTTTTTTATGCTATTAACAATTATTTAAAATTAGTCATTTAAAGTCTCATAAATTAACGAAAACTTTATGCAAATCGACTGCTTCTTTTGCCGATTTGATTACCTTTGCAACCCATTTTGGACTTATGAAAAAGTTGTTAGGTATTGGTTTTTGGGAATTTATCGCTCGGATAATCTTAAGAAATCGTATTGCTATTTTAGTTGGTATTCTTGTCGCTACAGGAATACTCATAACGCAATTCAAACACATACGGTTTACACAAACCGAAGCCAATTTAATTCCTGCTAACGACAAAGTAAATGTAGATTACGACAAATTCCTGAGTCATTTTGGTGAAGAAGGAAATCTAATTGTCATTGCTACTAAAGACAAAAAATTATTTACCCCGAAAGTTTATGGTGAATGGCGCGATTTGATGAATACTATCAAGTCGAGTAAAGAAGTGAGTCTGGTAGTTTCCGTAGATAATCTGCAAAAGCTTACCAAAAATGATTCGCTTGAAAAATTCGAATTAAAACCTTTGGTGGACAAAAGTAAAATTCAGGACAAAGATTATCTAAAACAAATTCAAAAAGAATTATTAACCAAGTTGCCTTTTTATGAAGGTTTGTTGTTCAACAAAAAAACGGGCGCAATCCGCTCTGCCATTTACTTAGACAAAAAAATTGTCAATACGAAAGCCCGAAAGGAATACGTTTTAAACAATTTAATTCCGGCGCTGAACAAATTTAAAAAAACAACCGGAATCGAATTACATACTTCGGGTATGCCTTATATCCGAACACTGAATGCCAAAACCATTATCGACGAAATTGGCTTGTTTATTGGTGCCGCTTTGCTAATCACTTCATTGATTTTCTTTTACTTTTTCCGTTCGTTCAGAGCAACAATGGTGTCACTTATTGTCGTAATTATAGGCGTAGTGTGGTCATTTGGAATTATTGGCGCATTGGGTTACGAGATTACAGTGTTAACTGCTTTAGTCCCAACATTGGTTATCGTAATCGGAATCCCAAATTGTATTTTCTTTATCAATAAATACCATCAGGAATACCACAAACATTCCAATAAAGCCAAAGCGTTACAGCGTGTAATTACCAAAACCGGTACGGCAACATTGATGACCAATATTACAACAGCAGTTGGTTTTGCAACGTTTATAATAACCAATAATGTATTGTTGAGAGAATTTGGCATAGTGACCACCATAAATATATTGGCTATCTATTTACTGAGTTTGCTTATTATTCCTGTCTTCTTTAGTTATATTCCATCACCAATTCAGAGACATCTCGGACATTTAGAACGCGAATCATTAACTTCATTTTTGAGATGGATTGTAAACACTGTGAAATACAACCGCATAGGCGTTTATATTACGGCTGTTTGTTTGCTTGTTTTTGGAATTATCGGCATATACAAAATCAAGGTTTCGGGAAGTATATTGGAAGACATGCCGAAAAAGACAGCGTTTTATGATGATATCCGTTTCTTCGAAAAGGAATTTGACGGAGTGCTACCTTTGGAAATCATGATTGATACCAAAAGAAAGAATGGCGCAATGAAGCTTTCCAATCTTAGAAAAATGGAAGAATTGGAACATACGATTACCGATATTCCTGAGCTTTCAAAACCATTGTCTGTAGTAAATATTGCCAAAAGTTTCAATCAGGCGTATTACAATGGAAATCCGGATTTTTATACCTTACCAACATCACAGGAAGAAATATTCCTATTACCTTATATCAAAAACTCACTTAAAAACGACAAAGACAAGCAACTGAAAAGTTATATTACTGCAGATGGAAGTGTCGCAAGAATGACAACATTTATCAAAGACGAAAACGGCGAGCGAATGGAAGCTATTGAATCACACATTAGAAATAAAGTGAATAAATTATTTCCTTCGCCAAGATATGAAGTTATCATAACGGGGAAAGCATCGGTATTCCAAAAAGGAACTAACTATTTATTAGACAATTTACTATCTTCATTATTGTTTGCCTTTTTCCTAACCGGAGCTTTGGTTGCTATTATGTTCCGATCGATCAAGATGGTTTTGGTTTCGATAATTCCAAATCTTCTGCCTTTATTAATGACCGCTGGATTGATGGGCTTTTTGGGCATTCCGTTAAAACCTTCAACGTTATTAGTTTTCGGAATTGCTTTCGGAATGTCGGTCGATGACACCTTACGCTTTTTGGCACAATACCGACTGGAATTATCGCGCAACGATTGGAAAATAAAGAAATCCGTTTTTGCCACGTTTGACGATGCCGGAATCAGCATGTTCTACACTTCAATCATATTGTTCTTCGGATTCTCGGTATTCATGTTATCGAGTTTTGGCGGAACGGTTGCTTTAGGCGGATTAGTTGCACTAACCTTATTTTTCGGAATGTTGTCTAATTTGGTTTTGCTACCATCATTAGTTCTGACCTTGAATAAAACTTTGGCGAATCAACAAGATTTACCCGAACCAACTATCGATATTTTGGAACGCACTGATGAAGAAATAGACGAACTGGAAAAGAACAATAAATAATTTATATTTGCGTTTAGATTATAACATCTACTATTTAAAATTTAATATCTGATATATAAATGAAACATACAAAAGTTAAAAGCTTACTAAACAGTGAAACTACGATTTCAGAAGTAAATGCAAAAGGTTGGGTAAGAACTTTTAGAAACAATCAATTTATAGCGCTGAACGATGGTTCGACAATAAATAATATTCAGTGTGTTGTTGATTTTGAAAACACGCCTGAAGAAACATTGAAAAGAATTACAACTGGAGCCGCTGTTTCGGTAATTGGAGCTTTGGTAGAAAGCAAAGGTGCTGGACAGAAATACGAAATCCAGGTTTCTAAATTAGAAATTTTGGGCGATTCTGATGCAGAGAAATTCCCGATGCAACCAAAGAAACATTCATTGGAGTTCTTGCGCGAGAATGCACACTTAAGAGTTCGCACTAATGCTTTCGGAGCCATTATGAGAGTGCGTTCAGTTTTGGCTCATGCCGTTCATACGTATTTTCAGGAAAAAGGATTTGTATATGTAAACACGCCGGTTATTACCGGTGCTGATGCTGAAGGTGCTGGAGAAATGTTTCAGGTAACATCATTGCCATTAGACAATTTACCAAAAAACGAAGAAGGAAACATCGATTACAAAAAAGATTTCTTTGGAAAACACACAAACTTAACCGTTTCTGGTCAGTTGGAAGGTGAAACATTCGCCATGGCATTGGGTCAAATTTATACTTTTGGACCTACTTTCCGTGCAGAAAATTCAAATACATCCCGTCACTTAGCAGAATTTTGGATGATTGAACCGGAAGTGGCTTTCAATGATTTGAATGACAATATGGATTTGGCAGAAGACTTTATCCAATACGTAATTAAATACACGATGGATAAATGTCAGGACGATTTGAAGTTTTTAGAAAGTCGTTTAGCGGAAGAAGAAAAACAAAAACCACAAGCGGAAAGAAGCGAAATGTCTTTGTTAGAAAAACTAAACTTCGTTTTGTCAAACAATTTCAAACGAGTTTCTTATACCGAAGCCATTGATATTTTAAGAGATTCTACTCCGAATAAAAAGAAGAAATTTAGTTACATCATAAACGAATGGGGCGCCGACTTACAATCAGAACACGAAAGGTATTTAGTTGAAAAACATTTTAAATGTCCGGTGATTTTATTTGATTATCCTGCAAATATTAAAGCCTTTTACATGCGTTTGAACGACAATACCGAACCTGGTAAAGAAACCGTTCGCGCCATGGACATCCTTTTTCCAGGAATTGGAGAAATAGTTGGAGGTTCACAAAGAGAAGAACGTTACGATGTTCTGGTTGAAAAAATGAAAGCATTAGGTATTGACGAAGAAGAACTATGGTGGTATTTAGATACCCGAAGATTTGGTTCGGCTGTGCATTCAGGTTTCGGATTAGGATTTGAAAGATTGGTGTTGTTTGTAACGGGAATGACCAACATCCGCGATGTAATTCCGTTTCCAAGAACGCCACAAAATGCAGAATTTTAAAAACTGTTGTCTGTTCTCCGTTATCTGTTAAAATAATATCAGACAACCGACAACCGACAACCGATAACCAACAACTATGTTAAAGCAGTTTCTAAATCTAAAATTATCACAAAAACTATCTCCTCAACAAATACAGTTGATGAAGTTGATACAATTGCCTACACAAGCATTTGAACAAAGACTCAAGGAGGAAATGGTTGAAAATCCGGCATTGGAAAGCGGTAAAGAAGATGATGATGAATTGTATGAGAAAGATGAGTTTGACAACAATGACGAATATGATGATTATGAAGGCAGCGAAAACATCGAAACTGACGAAATCAACATTGACGAATATTTAAGCAATGATGAAACTCCTGACTATAAACTTCAGGCCAATAATTATAGCGATGATGATGATGACCGTGAAATGCCATTTGCAGCTCCGACAAGTTTTCACCAGGATTTAATCAATCAGTTAAATACTTTTATCTTAACAGATGATCAACGTGATATAGCTGAATTTTTGGTAGGAAGTATTGATGATGATGGTTATTTGCGTCGAAGCGTTTCTGATATTGTTGACGATATGGCGTTTACACAAGGCATTTATACGGATGAAAAAACCGTTGAAAAAATTCTGAACATTATCCATGATTTAGAGCCTTCCGGAGTTGGCGCCAGAGATTTACACGAATGTTTATTGTTGCAACTCCGACACAAAACGCCAACAGAATACGTTGATTTAGCCATTGATATTATCCAGAATAATTTTGATGCGTTTACCAAAAAGCATTACGAAAAACTCCAATCGACTTACGAAATTTCAAAAGAGCAACTGAAAAAAGCGATTGAAGAAATTGAAAAATTGAATCCCAAACCAGGCGGTGCATTTGACAGCAGCAATCGAACGGTAGAACAAATTGTTCCCGATTTTGCTATTCGAATTGTTGATGGCGAATTAGAACTTACGTTAAACGGCAGGAATGCGCCAACTTTGCATATTTCCAAAGACTATAAGGAAATGCTGCAAACCTATAAAGTTTCTAAAGACAAATCAAATTCGCAAAAAGATGCCGTGCAGTTTATTAAGCAAAAATTGGATTCTGCCAAATGGTTTATCGATGCGATTCGCCAACGTCAGGAAACACTTTTTGTTACGATGAATGCCATTATGCATTTTCAGCAGGAATATTTCCTTGATGGCGAAGAAACCAAATTGAAACCAATGATTTTGAAAGACATTGCCGATATGGTTGGCCTTGATATTTCAACCGTTTCCCGTGTGGCCAATAGTAAATATGTCGATACGCCTTATGGCACAAAACTTATAAAAGAATATTTTTCAGAATCCATGAAAAACGATCAGGGTGAAGATGTTTCTACCTTGGAAATCAAAAACATTCTGAAAAACATTATAGAAGAAGAAGACAAAAACAAGCCTTTACCTGATGATCAACTGGCCGAAATTCTAAAAGAAAAAGGCTATCCAATTGCCCGAAGAACCATTGCTAAATACAGAGACTTGCTTGATATTCCTGTAGCGAGAATGAGGAAAAAGATATAGATTAAGGAATTGGGACACGAGCGCAAAGCGCGACTGTATGGAGCGAAGCGGAATAAATTAGGATTTAGGATTTTTTAAAACTCTTCAACTTGAGGCACCAAATTGGCTCCTCAAAACATCAAATCACTATATTTGTTTTCAACAACAAAAACACCTTGAAAAAAATACTTCCTTTTTTTTTCGTATGCCTTTCATCCTATTTTCATTCCGCTTTTAGGAACTTTTTTTTACGCTTTGCTTGAAGAAAATTATTTCACTTTACCACAATATTTGATTCTTTTTTTGCAAATAATCATAATAACTTTCCTTTTGCCAATTGCATTTTTTTATCTCTTAAGGACTTTCGGTAAAATAGAAAATGTTATGCTTACGGATATATCGCAACGTAAAATTCCTTTATTATTGCAGATTATGCTGTTTGCTGTTTTGATAGAAAAAAGCATAACAATTGATCGTTTCCCAAGCTTGTATTTCTTTTTTGTTGGCGGTTTACTGAGTACTATTATTGCATTTTTGTTATTGTATGTCAAATTCAAAGCAAGTATTCATATGATTGGGATTAGTTCGCTAACCGTTTTTATTATTGGTTTGAGCATGCATAACCAAATTAACACCATCAATACGGTTACTTTTTTTGTATTGATGAATGGTCTTGTTGCTTCTTCACGCTTAGTTATGAAAGCACATTCAGATAAAGAATTGTTAGTTGGATTTTTGTGTGGATTAATTCCACAAAGTCTTTTACTCTATTTTTGGCTATAGAATATAGAACATCAAACCAAAATTGGTTGTGTTCATAGAAATGGATTGATTTTCAATTTTAGCAGAAGATTTAAATATCGGATTTAATCCATAATAGGCATAAAAATTCCAAGTATTCCAACCAAAAGAAAGATAAAAACCATATGCAAATTGATTCAAATCCGAATTGTTAGATAGGGTAACTATTCCGTTTGACGAAACCGATTTGTATTGGTCATAAAAAAGATAACTCAATTTTACTCCCGAATGAACACGCCAAAAAACATGACTTTCAGGAGTTGAGTTTCGCCACCTAAATTCTAAAGGCAAATCGATATAGTGTAGGGCCAATTTGTTTTTAGTAAATGAAATGTCCGAATCCAAAACCTGATAGGTGTATGTCCCATTTGTTTCAGAAATCCCTAAATTTTGATTGTAAATTGCCAACGAATAGCCCAACCCTGCAGCTACAGAAAGAGTTCGTTTTTTATTTATTGGCATATCTCTCAAAAACCCAAATGCAATTCCAGGAGAAAGTTTGTTTTGAGCAATTCCATCTATTCGCTTTTGAAGAGCATTGTATGTGATGTTAAAATAAAATTGGTCTTCTCGATATAAAGAATCAATAGCATCAAAATCAATCTCATCCTTAACCTCTTTCTTGACCTCAATTTCTTGAGCAAAAATACTAAGCGTAGTAAAAAATGTTATGATGAAAAGTCTAATTCGCATACCACTATTTTTGGGAAGTAATTTGCAGAGAGGATGGGATTCGAACCCACGATACAGTTACCCATATACAAACTTTCCAGGCTTGCTCCTTCAACCACTCGGACACCTCTCTATTGATATGCAAATAACAATATTTTTTTTCAGTAAAAAAAGTTAGAACGCATTTTGTTTACTGCATTTCTCCACGCAGCGATGTTTCAAAAATAGTTTTGAAAACTGCCGGCGCTACATTTTGCCCTAATAAGTACATTAGCTTAGTTATAGCCGCTTCTGTAGTAATGTCTTTCCCTGAAATTACACCTATTTTTTTTAATTGTGAACTGGTTTCGTATTGTCCCATGTTGACACTCCCACCCGAACATTGTGTAACGTTAATGATGTGAAGCCCATTTTTAATGGCTTTTTTTAAAGCTTCTATAAACCAAACTTCTGTTGGCGCATTTCCTGATCCATACGTTTCGAGGATTATTCCTTTTAAATTTGGAATAGCAAAAATGGCTGTTAAAACCGATTCATTTATGCAGGGA
>Ga0247722_10001490_pt1 | contig 12894 bp, 10 predicted proteins | sample MSEWelMarce3H_FC_FD_189094 | JGI IMG/M metagenome (GOLD analysis project Ga0247722, IMG submission 189094) | Subsurface sediment microbial communities from gas well in West Virginia, United States - MSEEL Well Study Marcellus 3H_FC | ecosystem: Environmental > Terrestrial > Deep subsurface >... | reverse complement strand
CTGAGCCAACGCAATAGACAAACGCTTCGTGTTCACCAGCCCAGGAATACCCCTGACCTTAGCGTAAACCCGAACCGCAAACTCCGAAGCCACATCAGAAGCAGACCACTTCTCAATAGCCTTCTCAGCACGGTGAATCTTTTTCTTCTCCGCAGGAGAAGCACCGCTAGGTGTTTCACCCTCAAGTAAACCAAATCCACCCAAGTCATCATCATCTTTCCAATTATTAACCACAGAACCCTCCTGAAGGGATTTATTTAACTTACTAGTAGATTTAGTAGACTTAGTAGACTTAGTAGTAATAGAGACACCTGTTGTTGTGTCGCCGATGACACGTCCAGTATCCGTCTCACTGACCGTAATTTTAGCCTTAGATGTTTCACGTATGCCACATCGTAACAAGGTATAACGGTTCTCATCCCACAACCCATAATTACGTTTCATACGCTTAACCGAAACCCACCCAAGTTCAACAAGCGACTCAACAGCACGATGAACACTAGACCGAGAATACCCAGTCAACTCACCCAACATCTCCATAGTCGCACGAACCTCACCCCACCGAGACTCCAAATGACGCATCGCCAAAAAGACCTTTAACTGTGCTGGCTGTAACTCCAACAACTCCAAATCCGACACACTACCTCCTAGTAACGACTTGTTTAACCTCAACAGGTTTAGACACGAAGGCAATAATAACCAACGAAACAAAGCCAGAAGCAGCAGTATACACAAAAATCTTCGGGTCGTTAATGTCGAGTATCCACAAAGCCCCAAAACTTAGGGGGAGACTAAGAACTTGCTTAATTAAAAGGGAAGGGACCCAACGTCCCAAGAGTGAGCCTAAAAACTCAACGATGTAACCAGCGGCAAAACCTGCAATAAGTACTGAAATAAAAATGTCCATAAGGACATCTTACGACGAGAACCCCGAAGTTTCCAACACTACTACGTCATTAAAGCCAGAAGTTATTGTGTAAGCCGTATTCATAGGTAAATAGTTAGGTACTTCAAACACCATGCGGTTAATCTTTGGCGTCTTATTGCGGTACATAACTGAGATAGAGTTGTTTGCTGTACCAGTCCAGTAGGCTCCACGGCTAGTGTATGAGCCTTCAAAGTAGTCACTTGAACCGTAACCCTCTTCAATTTGGGCGGCGTCAAAGTTGATTACAGAACCAGTCCCTGTGCCTGAAACAGTTGCTTTTAAGTAGATTACGTCAGAAGAGTCGTAAACAAACACAGGTACAGAGAATCGTTGCCAATCAGTAGTTAGCGTTTGGCTAGTTAAAGTTCTACTTGAAACTTCTCCAGTTAATGATGTGAGCACATTTCCGTTATCATCAATGGCCTCTAGTTTAATGTCTACGGACTGTGTTCCAGACGCTTTATTGGCATAAATAGAGAAAGTGTAGAACTTGCCAGGCTTAATTATTGTGTCAGTACTTGATACAAGAGAAAAAGCGGTTGGCGAAGTTGTTGTGATAGTAGACATTTTAGTGCCATCTAATTTAATGCCAGGAAGAGTGCTGTCGTTAGTGTATACGCCTGTAGCCCCAGTCAAAGTCCAACTAGTGGCACTAGACATCGAAGGATTCTTAATGTAATTAACCTTAGTCGGAAACAAACGAATGTCTATTCCTCTTGCCTCATAGTCTGAAGTTCCAGCAAGTTGAATAAAGTCAATGTAATAAGTAGAGGCGGTAGCAAACGAAACTTCAATTGCAGCAAAATACGCTGTGCTTGGTGAGGTAGCCACTAAAGTTTTTTTGCTCCAAGTGGTTCCTGCTGATGACGCTGTACCTGCAACAGCAGAGCCAATAATGACACCATTTTGGTCATACCATTTAATGTACGGGGTAACGTTATTAGTTGAACCTTTTACATAATAAGACAACTGATACTCAGTTCCAGGTTTTACAGGAACACCAGTTAGTCTTGGGTCTGCGGTACCCAAAGACATAACTACGCTAGATGCCGAAGTAATAACTTTTCCTGTATAACTTCTATCTACAGAATTTACTTCTGTTTGAACAGGTAAGTCTGTAGAGCCAGTAGTGAGGTTTGACGTCAAAACACCATTAGCCGCTATCTTCCAGTTACCTACGCCTTTATAGAACGAACTATCTTGAATACTTAGCAACAAGTTAGGAGATAAATAAGTGTTTGTAGCAAATCCACTAAGGCTCTTTACTAGTAGTTGAATTGACTGAATACCGCCACGATACTTATTGATAGAAAAAGCGTTTCTAACTAGAGCCTTTTTTCTTTGAATACTCAGCGTAGGTTCTTTAGGTAGCCCCATTTGGTGAGCCTGTAAATCAACCATGTTTGGGTTAGTAGTATTTCCAGAATAATCTGGGATTAGTAAGTCTGCAAAAGTTAAAATCTCATCTAGAGTGTAGGAAAATCCAGCCATAAAAGTTCTTAAATCAGAAGAGTCACTAACCTCATCAAGGTAACTTTGCATCTGAGTAGTGTACACCTTAGGTAGAGACTCAATAAATTTTCTTTCAGAGGTTTTGTAAAGGTTACCTTCTGGAGTTTTAATGGAGTGCTCTTTTGGGACTAGGCAGTAAGTATATGCACCAATAACCCAAGTAAAGTCTGCTAATAACAGCCAAATTGTGTAGTAGGCATAACGGCCTTCCACCAAAGGAACAGCGTTAAACTCATCTTCTGCGTTATTCTCAACTGAGGTGGCTGTAACAGAAAAGTACTCTTTAATAATCTGGCCATCTTCTTCATGCTCAGAAAAACCATCTTGATTTCTTACTAAACGAAATCCAAAATAACTTCCTGTTGGGGTTGTCCAATGCAGCCCAACTTTAGGTCTAATTACTTCTCGATTACCTATAACTGGAGTTCCATCTACTACATCAATGACAGTTGATTCAAGATACGTTGTAGAGCCAAGAGCAGTGGCAGTTAAAGGTGCGGCAGAAAACGCAACTTTAGAGGCATCACCATATAGTGTGCCATCACCCCAATCAAATGTATTGTAAATACCCAATTTGGGTTCTCCTAAGCAGTTCCGCCATCAATTGCCACAATGTTTCCACTGGAATTGATGACAGTATTACCAGCAGCAAAAAGGTTTCCTGTGCCGCTAGTTGAAATAGTTAAACCTACGGTAGTGCTTGTAGAAGCGATTGTAGACCCGCCGTTAGTTTTTACACGCTGGTCGTAAGCAACCTTTAATCCGTATTCAATGTTCTCTAGACGACCTGTAACGGTTGTCCAGTTCGCTGCTGAAGTAGAGTCAAAAGTACCTGACCAGGTGCTAGAAACCGCAGGGGTTGTTCCTAAAGTGGTTTCTATCGCAGTGATTTCATCGTATGCCAAGTTGACGTCTGAGGCTATAACGGTATCTGTATTGTCTACTTTATTGGTAAAGTATTTTGCTGCGGCTGGATAACTGGCTGCCATATTGACTCCTAAATCTTTCTTCTAGTTTGCCTTATTTAGGCAGGTTTTACAGGGCTTATGCCACGCAGATGTACGTACCATTTACGTACATTTTGCTGGCTGTGGTAAATGTTACTGGAGTTCCTTGAACTAATATGCTTTCAATAAGCGGCTTTGGTGATGCGGTTGTTTCTTTAAGCCAGTGAAAGTCCATAGTCTGTGAACCAGGAATGTGGTCAGCAATTAACTGTTTATGCCCATTTAACTCTTCTGCTGGCTGTGATGGGTCTACCCATGACCACGCAGAGAAGTGATTTGCTGCACTAGGAATGGGTGCAAATGGTAGGTCTACTTTAAACTGGCCTGTTCCAAAGTTAGTTACTGTAGTCAAGTTAATCGATATATTGAATGTGACTAACTGCCCGTATCTCACATAGTAACTGTTATAGGTGGGGTAGGTTGCTCCAGTACCTGTAAAAGTAAGCCCAGTTGCTTGAAATATAGGAGACCATCGTGTTTGAGTTGGCACTACGACTGGTGCGGGGGTAAACGACCCCAACCAAATTGGAAATGATGGGTCTCCACCTTCAAAACTCACAAAAACACCATCACCAATTTCTGGAAGAGTAACGGCAATGTTTGGGAAAACACCCCAAGCCCAACCAGTTTCTTCTTCCAGTAACACCTGAGGTATTTGTAACCTTAAACGGCTTTTACCTAATGGGTCGTTGTTGTCTACAACTACCCCACGGTAAACACCAATAAATCGGCGATTACCAGATTCATCTTTAATCATTACTTAGTGACCTTGATGTAGTAAATGTTTGTGTTGAGACCATCAGATGAAGTTACAGTTACAGCAATAGTGTTAAGCCCAGTAGTTAGAGTCAATGAACCTGAAGCAACGCCACTAGTAATAGAGGTAGGTCCAGTAACTGTGCCTGAGCCGTTAGTGAAGGTGTAAGTCAAAGTTGCTACAGTATTCACGGAGGTTGGGGTAAATGTCATAGTACTGCTTGTGCTAGTAAACGCATAAGTTTTAGTCAAAGCATTGAATGACGGCATTGTTCCGTTAGCGATAGTAACCACAAGGTTGCTTAGGCTCGCCATTGGGTAAATCTTTGTGTTAGCATCTTTGAACACAAAGTATTCGCCTTGTGCTGGGATAAGAGTAGTTCTTGCAGAAGACCCACCAGTCCTGAACAACTTCACTATTCTTACTGAATCAACGCCGTTAATAGCACTAAGACTTTGCTCTAATTTTTCAGGGCGAATGTTTTGGTTAAAGTCAAGGTAGTTGTACCCGTAACCATAAACTACTTCAGAATTGATTGCAGTAATAATTTGAGCATCAGAATACCCTGTTTCAGCCACGTACTCTACTACCACATCTGCAGAGACGTATGTAGGAGGAAGTATTGTTAGTGTAGTCCCAATTTGCGTTTTATTAGAAAAATCAGTTTCAACAGAACTTTTTAAGTCAGACCATTTTGAAGTTACCGCTGTGTTGGAGGCATTAAATCCTGGGTAATAGTCAGGAGAAGTGTCTGTAGTACTCTCACCAATGTATAACACCACAGAAGTTGGGGATGAGGCATACGCCGCCGCCTTACCAACCCCAGACATTGTTAAAGCAAAGTTTTTAAAGTCATTCAGGCTTACAGCACGCTGAGACACTCGCAGAGCGGATGGTGCATTAGCACGGATACTATCGTTAGACTCAGGGTTTTCCCCACCATAACCAGCAGCGTCGTTAGAAATAGTGACGTTAACAATACTGGCAAGTAGAACACCGCTCGAAACAGGGACACTAATAACTCTAAAGTTAGTACCGCTATCAACGTTTCCGATAAGTCCACCACCAACAAAGTATTGAGCCTTAATGTCATCGCCATACACAGGTATAGCACCTGAAACTCCATTACCAAAATTTACAGACACATAGTCAGTGCCACTGTAAGAGAGCGAGTAAACAAAGTCTTGAGGACCATACTCAGATAGATTGTCCACCTGTGTCCACTGAACAAATGAGTCCCCATTTCTGACAAAAACCTCTACACTACCGTCAACTACCTGATTACTGGTTAAAATGTATGATTGGTTAGGTAGACCTGTAGAGTACGCTAGTCTCTCTCCTGGAATGTCATAGATGTCATCACCATTAGCAGCATTAACTGCGTCAGCAGTAACATTTTTTCCGTGCACCAGTTCACCTAAAGCAGAAGCGTTAGGACCAATTGTGACATCAGAGTTTACCGTGTAATACTCTTGGTATGTAGTAGCCGAGCCATTGTTAGTTATAGTGATACTTGCTGAAACCAAAGTACCCTCAGGCACAACAACGTCAACCCCCGTCGAGTTGGTTAAAGTAACATCAACTAACGCTTGGCGATACCCTGAAACTTGATACCCATACATTGAGGCAATATTTAGAAGGCTTTGCCTTTGCGTAGCCGTACTTAGATACGCTTCGTTAGCGACTCTATCAATGTAGTAGTTATTTAAGTCACCGATATGAGCAAACGCCTCAACGATAGCCACCCCAAAGTCTGCAGGGTCAGTTGCAGACCAAGTTTTACCATTAGCGTTTACACGAGTTTGGATTCGAGTAATTAAGTCTTCTCTTAAAGCAAAAAAATCTCTACTTGTATAATCAATAGACGAAGTTATTTTTTGAATAGCCATTAAATTTCCTTAGGTGGTTGGGTTCCGTTAATTAATACAGTACCTATTTTGGTTTCTGTAGTAGTGTCATCAGGCAAAGAGTAGAAAACTGTTACTTCTAAAACTCCAGTGTCTTTACTGTAAGAGGTTTGCAAATCACTGAAATTCAATAATGGAAGATAGTCTGAAAATGCTTCTGATATGTGTTTGTAAAGCGACTCTTCAGCCCCAGTAACACTGTCAAAGTTATCAAAATGAATTTTACTCCCAAAGTAGTACCTTTGGACTCTTTCCCCTAAAGCAGTACCTATAACGGACAGAACTCTATCTGCCCAAAGTTTTCTTTGGTCAGTCGTAGTGACTATAGAACCATTTATGCCCAGAGTAAAAGGTAGGCTTATAGCCTGTTCAATGTTAGCCATTATTTATCTCCTGTAAATCTGTGTCCCCATGTTGCAGGGGTTCGATTCCATCCTTGATTTAATTCAAAAACAATTGGGTTTACTGCGTTTAATACCGCAGCATTATTTTTGTTTACTTGAACATTTCCGCTTAAAGCCTCTACCAAGTTTATCACTCCAACAGTATTTTGGGCCCCATCTTTTGCGTAAACCTTAGTGTCATATCCAGTTCCATCAATGGCTGCTTTCATCTCAATTTGGTAGTCTCCTAGACGAGCAAACATGTGTTTAACTTGAGATGCAATCCAATACCCGTCAGTCAAAGAACCTGTACCTTGAATTATTATTGGGGCAAAAGGTCGAATTCTAGGGTCGCCCTGACACGCAATACGTGCTGGCATGTTTAGTCTACCTAAATGAGCGGAGCCATCAACTTGAGCCTGAGCAATTTCCTGTGACAAAGAAACCTCTGTAGCCACAACGTCATTAAAAATAACGTCATTAACTGCAGATTTAAAGTTCTCTCCCACGGTTTTTGGGGACGCTTTGGACAAAATAATCTCTCCAGTTAGTGGATTTACTCCACCAATAGATTTGTTTGTTCTCATTTGACCTTCAATTTCAACGTGTTCACCGTTGATAACTTTAAAGGAATCTAAAGTTCGGTCTAAAAACTCGTTGTTTATACCAAATTTTGTAGAGTTCATACTCAAAACAGGTACGTTAGTTATGTTCTGGTCAATTAGTTTATCTAATGGTCTGAAATAAAACGTCATCTTATCCACAAGAATTCCGTAACCAATACTCTTGGCGTGCTCTACAATCCATTCCCAATAAGAATGTCCTGCAATAGTCAGTTGCTCAAAAACTACTTTGTTATCTTCTCCAACAAATTTAAAACCAAAACTAGTAACTAGTTCTTCAACTGCTTGAGGAATAGACTTATCTCTAAAAACCTTTGTTGTACTGTCTTTAAGGGGAAAAGTTGAGCCTATACAATGGACTTCCATAAGTTCTTCAATTTGACCTGCTACAGTCTTTTTTACAAACGAAACATACCCAACCCAAGTGTTTGAGATTGCACCTTGTTTCCAAGAAAACCTTACTGGCACCCCAGTCCTCATTAAAGTAAACCATTTTTCGCTTGTTTTAGAGAACTCCATGATAAGAACATCATGATTATATGGTTCTTGTAATAGTTCGACCCTACGAGGAACAGTAGACAATGAGGGGACTGTAGGAAAAGATACCGAGTAGGTCGTACCTCTACGGTATTTACTAGTTAAAAGAAGTTTAGTCATTAGGCACTCTTATCAAAGTTCCAGGGGCTATTCCGCTAGGGTCAACAATTTCTGGATTATGGTCCATGATGTAATGCCAGTTATCGCTAGTACCGTAAAGTTGTTGAGCAATAACATCAATACGGTCACCTTCTCGCCAAGTCATGGTGTAGTAATTTGACTGTAAGTTTGAGTATTGCCTTAAAACCGTAATTTGTGCTTTTTCAGTTCTTGAATCCATGGCTTTAAAAACACGACCGTCAGCGTATCTACTATCTGCGTAAATCAATCTTTTTTGTCCTTTTCTTCTACAACAACTGGGGCTTTAAGAACTTCACTAATTTTTTTAGCAAAGTCAGGAAGACGACTAAATGTAATTTGGACGTTAGAAAACACTGGAACCATGTTTTGGTTAAAAATAGTGTGACTAACACTAAACCCATCAATGATTCCTAAATACCTTAAGTTTTTCCCAAGGTGCAGTTCTACAGGATAAGCACCTAAATAACCAATATCTGATGTAAATTTTCCACGTAAGTTGCTTTTTAACTGGTACCCCAGTAATGTGCGAAGCAAGTACTCAATGTCGTACATTGTGCCTAGTTCCTTAATCAGTTTCAACTCTTCATTAATGCTTGTCACTTCTGCGGCAGTTCCAGCGTTTGCTGTATTTACTGGATGATTTCCTACATGGGAATAGATTTCTTTAACTGGCAAAGTTCCTTGGCCGTAAATTAAAGTATCAAGATACTTAAAATCGTGCATCCTGTTGACTATGATGCTAAATGTTACTGTGCTACTTGTAACGCTAGACCCAATAAGAGGCACCTTATCCGCACCGCTTGTCTGTAGACCTATGTCCACCTGAGGTGCACCCGCATAGTTCATTGAAACTGTTGAAGGATTATATTGAAATTGGAAACCATAACGACGAGTGTTAATTCGCCTTGTCTTGTTATCTCCACCTAAACCAGTTACTCCAGCGTCATCAGGTCTCCACCATGTACCGTTTGATTTTAGCCTTGAAGGAACAATATAACTTTGAATCATACCTTTATACGGCGAACTATCTTCCCACAACTTTTCAGCGGCACTTACTATTGCTGGTAAATTGCCTTTATCTACTTTAAAGTTGGCTAGGTTATTTGCAGTGAAATATACTTCTTTAACGGCTGGAAAATTATGTATAACAGGTTTTTTGTCATCTCCAACTCCAACCATGTTACCGCTTGAGTTACCACTCCCACCACCGCCGCCGCCACCTTTTCCTCCGCCTTTTCCGCCATCTGGAGTTACTTTAGAAGTGTCGGTACCACCATTTCCAGTGGCCTTGTCTAATTCAGTTTTCTTAGTCTTTGTTTCAGCAATTTTTTGTTTGTAGAACCACAGACAGTATTTTTCGTATTCATGAAGAGTTTCATACCAATAAACGTCATCTCGTGCACCCCAGCCGTCCTCAGGACTTACTGGGGCATTACCACCATTACCTTGGGGGTTTAAATTACTATTCCATCTAGGCAAATCTTCATAAGTTAACTTTCTAGTACCAAACTTCCTAGCAAATTGTCCTAGTGCACTTTCCCATTCATCCGCAGCCAATTTCTTTCGACCACTTGATTTTGTAGAGTCAACTGAATACACGTACGCATCAGTAGGGTACTGTAGCCCTAAGGTTGCTAAATTAGTGTCGTATTTCACTTCAGTGGTTGAACCTGTAACAAAACTAAAGTCGTTATCAATACGCCCTCGTACTCCCGCAACATTGATGCCTTCAATGTAATGGTCTTTATTAAAACTTGCGGTTTGAATACCTGATGCTATTTGTAAGAAAACCTTGCCACCAGAAATTCTGTAAGAATTAATCTTCTTTTTAGTACCTTCAATACGTGCTTTAGCCTTTTTTGTTTCGCTAACAACAGCCTCGTAGCAAGCCTTAGCAATCTGTTCCTTGGCTTTAGCAATGTTGTATTCGTTAAGAAGGCTTTGTGGTGGTGGTGTAGGTGTAGGTGGGTTTCCTGAACCTGGATATCCTGCCATTATAGTCTCCCCATTGTTGAAGTTAATGTATCGTTATCTAGATACTCTTTAATAAGTTTTGCAAAGCGTCTTGCTTCAGATTCTGAAGCCTGTGCTACAGATACGTTTATAGTGACATTGTTTCCGCCACCGCCACCACTACTAGGTCCATCTCCTCCACCAGTAGTTCCCATACCTCCACCTAGGTTTGCACCTGTAGAAGTTCCTTTACCCAGCAATGTTCCGCTACCACCAGAAGATGCACTAGTTCTACCGCCACCAGCAACAACTGACTTACCAATAGCGGCACCTTTATACGATGAAGGGATTTTAGTACCATTACCTGATGCACCTGTTGAGAAACCTAAAAGCCCAGCGTCAGCAGAGCCACCCATACCACGAACAGAGTTAGATGAAGTACTGCTTCCACCTTTAACTCCTGAGTTTTTTGCGTAGTTTGCACCTAAGAATGGTGATGGGTCAACTCTTGTCCCACCTTTCCAAAGTTCGAAGTGAAGGTGAGCGGCTTCAGAGTAACCTGTGTTACCGACTCTAGCGATTTGCTGTCCTTGGGTAACTTGCTGTCCAACACTAACGTCAAAACCACTTACGTGAGCGTAGTTGGTCACATACCCATTTCCGTGGTCAACTTTTACGTGTAGACCATAACTGCGGTCACTAGTTCCCATAGTGTTGGCTGCACGACCACCAGTGAAAATTACTTTACCAGCGGCAGCAGCCATAATTCCTGTGCCTTCAGCGGCAGACCAGTCAACCGCCCAGTGACCTCTAGGGTGTAAGTCATCGTAAACACCGTAGCCACAAACCATTCTTGCTTTACCTACAGGGTGAATAAGTTTAAACGCTGCCCCTGCTCCAGCCCCCGCACTGTTACTTCCACCACCATTGCTGGTACCACCATCACCACTAAACCCACCGTAGATTGCCCCAGCAGTCGCTCCAATCGCAGCACCAATTCCTGTGCCCACACCTGGAATAATGCTTCCAACCATTGCACCCATACCACCCCAAGATGCGGCAGTACCAATAGCATTACCAATTTTACTTTGGGTACTACCTTGTGCAGAATCACCAGCAACTAAGTCTCCAACAAATCCTCCACCCAAACTTGCAAGCAAACCAAGACCAAAACCTCTACCTTTAAATCCACCGCCACCTTTAGCCGCAGGTGCCTTGGTATATCTGCCTGTCTTAGGGTCACGGTAGCGACCACCACCAGCAGCAACTGCACCGCCGCCTTTAGGGCCAAGAACTCCTGCCCCTCTTAAACTTTTTGTTAGTAATGCGTTAGTTAATAGTGCCCCACCAATTGAGCCTAGACCGCCACCTATACCTCCAAGTGCAGTAAGACCACCAGCGATTGTAGGGTCTTTAATACCTAAACTAGTTCCAGCATTTAGTTGAGCCATCGCTTGTCCTGCAGGGGTCTTTAAGAAACCTTGCATAGCACCGTTAAACTGGTCGATTACTACAGCGGCTTTTTTCATACCTTCAATGTAGGCGTCTGTTGCAGTTTCCATAGTTTTTGTTTGAGAACTGATAGCACTGTACTCAGACTGCATAGGGTTATCGCCAGCACTTTTCTGAAGTTGTGCCATTAGTTTATCGTCGCTCAAGTCCATGTTCTTGCCGCCAGCAGCATCAATCATGTATTGATAAGCCATACGCTGTTGAGTAGCATCTAAGCCTGAGTTTTTAAGGTTTTGCTCTAAAGCACCACCCTGCATAGAAGTCTGTAATTCTTGCACAGTAAGTTTTTGCCCACCAGTCATACGCTCATTTAACTGAGAAAAGATTTCGCCCTGTGAAAGACGCTTACCTGTTATAGGGTCTGTTGTGTACATACCAAAGTTACGCATCAAGGAACTAGAGGTTGCACCGCTAGTTAAGCCACCTAATGCCTGAGCAGCAGTAGCGTTATCTATGTTTAAATATTTTGCAGCATTTTTAGTTGATGTAAGTAAGTTTTGAAATTGCCCAGCGTTAACTCCTGTGGCATTAGTGCTAACTCCCATACCAGAAAAAATTGCTGCGGCAGCAGAGTCCATTCCAAGGCCTGTAATACCGCCTTTCATACCATTAAAGGTGGCGTTTGCTATTCCTGCCCTACCCCCAGCAGAACCCCCCTGCATAAGGTTAGCCCCATAAAAACCTGATGCCCTAGTTATGGTTGTTTCAACGTCAGGCATAGCCATGAAACCACCAGCAACAACGCCTGTGGCCATTTTAGTTAGTCCTTGGAGGGTACCCATACCAAGGTTCATCTTCTTGGTCCAGTCCCAAGTAGCCCCAACGTTTCCTGTTGGAGGCATGAAACTGAATCCGCCCAACGCTTGAGATAGGCGGTTACCTGAACCTACACCTAAACCTCGTTGACCAAACCCGCCGTTACCCATAGGCTGTACAGCCCCAGTGATGCCCTTACCTAGTTTTGCAAAGTCCCCAACAAGAGATTTAACAAGGCGTGTCATTTTGGATAGGGCGTTATTAGCCCCTTCAATGTCGCCAACGATTTCGTCTTTAGCCATTATCCTTCACCACCTTTCCGCTTGTTCTGGCTATTTCAAACCAGTTCAACCTTTCACGGCTAGACATCTCACGGATTTCCGTTAGAGTCCAACCTTTATACAACTTAGCCAATGCGGCCCAAGAGTAAATTAATTCTTCATAACTTATTAAATTAGAGGCGAAACAAAGTACCGAGGCTAATCGGCACCTGCACTTCACTCTCACAATCTGGGCAAGTTACATTTATTGGGTCAAATAGTGGGCCAGGGTTTCGGTCTGCGATAGCGTCAGCAATAGCACGTCTGTCGACAAGTCCTAATGCTTGGATTTGTGTTTTACTAAAGACGGGTCTGCCGTCAATTTCTAACACGGTTTGTTCTAGCAAAGTTGTTAAAGACTCTGCAATGTTTGCTTCTGGGTTAGCCAAGAGTTTTTTCTGTGTCTTACCTGTTGGTAAAGTCACCAAAAACTCTTTGTTCTTACCTTTAACGATAAAGTTTGTTTCCTGAGCGTCAGGTAAAACTCTGCTTTTAATGTCTTTTAGAATGTCAATTTCTACAGGTTTAAATTCAGAGCAACCGTTACAGTACCCAGAT
>Ga0247722_10001489_pt1 | contig 12895 bp, 12 predicted proteins | sample MSEWelMarce3H_FC_FD_189094 | JGI IMG/M metagenome (GOLD analysis project Ga0247722, IMG submission 189094) | Subsurface sediment microbial communities from gas well in West Virginia, United States - MSEEL Well Study Marcellus 3H_FC | ecosystem: Environmental > Terrestrial > Deep subsurface >... | reverse complement strand
CGTACAACCTGGAACTGACAGATACGGCGGACCTCTTTGCCTTATCCTGTTCTCTCTCTTTCTCCAAACATTCTGGACAACTTTTGTACGCATAGTCTGACCCAAGTTTAGAACGACACCCTTTCAAATACTTTGCACACGGTTTCATTCGTTCGGCCAAACATTCATCCACAAACAAACACAGTTGGTGCTTGCCGCAATAATCATTTTCGTCGGATTTTTTGAAAGTGCAACCATCGGATTTGCACAAAACCACGTCAGTTTTGGCTTTTGCACGGTTTTCCGCACCTCTTTCTCCACAAGTTAAACATTGAATTTTGCCAGAAGGCAAATCCTTCCATTTGTTGCACCCTTTGCAGAATTTTAATTGTTGGAGTTGTGCATCCGTGTATTCCGTCAAATAATTGTGATAGTTGCAAAACGGGTTTCCATAATTACGGCACAAATCACCATTGCGGTCTTTTCCTTTGCATTTGATTTCAACTGGTGTTTCAATAACTTTCTTATCGGTGATGTTAAACTTATCGTCTTTGTTAATAAACCTCTGGTCTTTGTTAATAAACTTCTCCCAAATACTCTTATGTTCTTCCGTCAATTCGCCTTTTAACAAACTCATATTTTGCCGGGTTATCCACCGCGACAATCGGCACTCTTCTTCGGTGCTACCGTCCTGTTTGGGCGTCTTATTATTTTTGCGAACATATTCAACAACTTTATCAAACGTATCTTTCCAGGACTCTTCATATGTTCGGTAAAGATGTATATACTTATTGATAAATGCAGTCCACTTGTCATATCTGTCAGTTCCAGGTTGTACGCGTTTTACTTGGTCATAACTCCATCGCAATAGTGCAACTTCTTCGGCACAGCCAGTTTCACTTGGCTTGCGACCATACAAATCAATAAACTCACCAAGCATTTGCAATTTCTTATCCCAAATTTCATCCTTGGTTAAAAGCTGGTCCTCATTTTTGTTCATAAACTCGGTCCACGCTTGAACTCGTTCTTTGCTAACCCACATACCGGCAGTCCCGCTTCCTGCGCGGTAAAACTTGAGTTGGTCGCTGAGCCACGAACCAATCTCCGGCTCCTTCTTGGAAGGTTTTTTTCCATCATTGTTGGTCATATACAGGATAACCTTATCTAACTTGCTGAACCACGAATCGTTCATTTCTGGAATTTATGGGATTCGTAAGAATAGATAAACAGATTTCAATTTTAAAAGGGAATTACGTTCCCTTTTTTGCTTTGCTTATCCTCTCCTTAATTTGAAATTATAATTGCATAATTTCAAACAAAAAATAAAGGGAAGAGTCTAAGAGAAACCGTAGGTTTCTTTTAAAATTCCGGATTGTCGGTAAAAACCGCTGCCACCGCAGGCAAACTGGTTTGCTCGGTCATCGCACTTAAGAACCCATTCATAGATTTGTTCATTGAAAACACGGCAAAAGTTGAAACACCCGCCGAAACCGCAACAATGGTCGCATCGCGAATGAGTTCCTTCAAAGGTCGCATTTCCTTGTTAACATATTTCATCTCTATCATTTTTGCTAAAATGTAGAGAACGGTCGTGACAATAATTATGGCAACAATGGCTTCCATTCTATATAATCAGCGATTTTGAAAAAGCGCATTTCTGACGCAGTAGGGAAACCAAGGTTTCGCTTCTCTTACGCCTTTAAATCCCTCCTTTTTGTTTAACAAAATAAATTCAAAACAAAAAGGAGGGGGTCGTAGGGGGAACGTAGTTCCCCTACAATTCATCAAAATCCAGCTTGATAACATCATTGGAGAATGAATCCGGGTTCAAGTCTGTGAATCCAAGGCTCATACTGTCTAAATCTCCACCGATTTTCAGCCGGTCCTCGTCATCATCGTCATCTTCTGCCTCATCCAGTTTGCGTTGTAAATTGCGCGACATACTGATTTCCTCCAACCGTTCAATTGTCTTGGGTGCAACAATTTCTTCCACTTTGCCGTCTTCGGTCAATGCTCGGTCCACATCATCAAATGTTAGACGGTTAACAACCGGTTTGTCGCTGATATTGGTAATGATTGGACCCGACTCAAGTACCGGCGGTGGTTCGGGTTCTTTAATCTCGGTTTCTTCCGCTTCTTTTGCCTCTCCTTTCTCATCAATAATCTCCTCCACAATTTCCTCCTCTTGTTCCACGGATTCGTCCAAATAAGCACGCACAATGGCTTCCGTAGGAATACTGTCGCGAATGGTTTTCAAGATACACTCCTCCACGATTGTTTCAAACTCGCGATTGTGTTTTTGCTGCGTTAATGGCGACGCGTTCTTGTCAAATAAGTACGCATTTTTATAAATTTTTCGCGCCACATTGATGTAAGCCTTGTGCAAGAAATCGTTGAGTTTCGGGATAGAAATATCTATTTTCTTCTGCCGAGTCCCCACGCGAACACACGTGAGCACTTTGAGCTGAATCACGTGGACGCACGTAATCAGGTCCTCCAAATAATTACACCCCGATTTCTCTACAATTCTATTCTTCTCTTCATCCACAATGTTTGGATTCCATTTGGGAACTCGGCAAATGAAATTCTGAAAAGTCATCAGGTATTTTTCCACTTCCCCGTTTTCCACACTTACTTTCCACGACTCGTTGAAAATAGAGCGAATCCCCTCCATAATCCGCGGCGTTAAAATGCTAACCAGCCGACTGCACCACTCGTTGCGCGCCTCATTCAAATTAGATAAAACAAAATCGTCCATTTATAAAAAGGAAATATTTTTCAAACTGCAATCCGAACGTAAAAACAAGTAGTCAAACAAATACATCATCAGCATTTTTTCCGACCGGAATTCGCCCTTGATTTTATTGAAACAAAATTGAATCTGAATCATTTTGGTTTTGTCTAAAACTTCTTCCAGATAGTCAATTATATCTAAACAAGATATACCCTCATCATACAACTGGTTTGCAAGGTTCATAAACCATTTATAGGTGTGTTTCTCAGATAAAACGAAATCCTTGAACACGGGTTCCAGAATGTCCGTCCGGCGGTCTTCCTTCAAATCCGCGAATCCGTAAACCACATTGCGATTCACTTTGTGCAAACTTTTGTAGACCGGATTCTCGGGATTTTCCGTTTTGTCCGGAACATAGATTTCGCAAAACCGAGACAAAATGGGTTTCAACAATTTGTGTTTGTTCTCTACAACAATGAAAAATCGCGTATTGTGGCTAAAGAGTTCAATGCAACGTCGTAAAGCAGACTGGGCGTCAATGGTGAGTTCGTCTGCGTTGTACAACACAATGCTTTTGAACAAGGTCACGTCGTTGCATTGGATATTGGCTTTTGCAAAGTATTTGAGTTCGTCGCGAATAAATTTGATGCCCTTGCCGTGGGCGCAATTGACGAACATAACGTTGTTTTTGATGCGATTGCGGTCGCCTCCGTAGATGCGGTTGATGAAATCATCTACAATGGTTCGTTTGCCACAGCCGGAAGAACCGTGAAAAACGATGTTGGGGATTTTGCGGATTTGGATGAAATAATTGAGTTTGGACGCTACAAAATTGTTTTCGTGAAAAACGGTTGTCATTGAATTACAATAATTCGGATTTTGTTTTTATCTGGTTTGTTCTCTAATGTTTTTAGGGGGAACCACAGTTCTATTGACGTGTTCCCTTAATAGTATGGGATCATAAGGGAACGACGAGTTCCCTTAACCTAACTTGACCAGGTTCATCTGTTTTGTGAAAACGTATCTCTCGTGGTACATCGTCCGGCGTCGCAAATTGCACAACAAACACGCAATTTCCACATTGTCCACATTGTGTCCCACCGCATTGTCAATTCGTTCTAAAGTCCATTGTTTGTTTTCTCTCACATAGTTGTAAAAAAGATAGACGGATTCGCGGCAATAAAAACATTTCAAACTTTTTTCGTGCAACAAATCAACTACAAATTTCAGGTCAACAAATTTCTCATCGTTGTATTTTTGTTTTTGGATATCTTGCATTTTATAACTGGAAACCTTGTTTTGGATTTGGCGTCGCATTTCTCTGCAGACCTCTTTAAAATCATCTGGTAAATCATCTCCGTTTTTAATTGCAGATAGGCACGCCCATTGTTTGTCCAGTTCCAAGAATTTCTCGTCAAACCGCCATTTGTCTGTTTCCTTGCGAACCGATTTGACCTTTGGTACAATCACTTTCTTCTTCTCTTCCTTTTTTCGTAAATCAATTACGAGAGATTTGGTTTCCATTATACTATTTGCTACCGTATTTTATCTCATTGTAAAACGATATAAACATTATTCAATAATAATATAAAAGAACGACTACTATAATATGTTTCAACAATCAACACCAACACCAACACAAGAACCTATAGAAAAGAAAGAGGACGAGACCAAAATAATGTACAAATACAAGAACATTTTGAATTCGCAGTCCACCCTCACATTTGACGAAACCAACACAAATACAATGAACAAGATTGATGCAATGTTGGAGACCGAAAAGAAGAATATGAATTCGGAACCCTGGAACAAATTGGACAAGCGACTGAAAATCCAGAAGTTGCACGCCTACGCCGAAAAATACGGGAAGGAAAACGGCTTGCCAATGAAAGAGGTAAAAGGTCTGAAGACGTTTTTCAGCACTTGTCTGACAAAGGACAAGCTGGCAAAAGTAAAGGACGTAGAATACAACAAGGAGACCGGGATTATCAGCAACATCGGCGGGCTAGCGTTCAATCTGACAACCCGCGCATTCACCATTCGCAACCTTGATAAAAAGGTCTCTACATTGAAGTCGCTTACACCCAAGAAAGCCGACTCCATAAATGAAGAGGAATAAATCATAATCAATGATATAAATTGTATCAAGTTAAATACAATTTATATATATACTTAGACAACTATGTTTGATTTTAGCGAAGAAGATATTATTGATTTAGAAATAGAAATTCACGATTCTGTAGATAAATACTTGGCGGAAAACGGTATCCAACAATGTCAGCCCGAGTTTTACAAGACAATGGTGGACAAAATTACCCAGGACTATTTGGACGATCTGATTTGCATTGGTTTCATTGAGGAAGACCGGCCCTACGAGAAAGTATTCAAAAGGTTTCGTAGAAGAGTCCATCTATTTATCAAAAACTATTTTTCAATCATTGGAATTCCTCGCAGGGCTTACAAAAATCCGCGTCCAAACATCTATGAATCCGTGGATAAGGACGTAATAAAAACGCAACTTGAGAAATTGAATGCCTCAAATCAAATTGTTCAGCGAACTCCGGAGTGGTACCAGTTCCGCCATAATCTGATTACGGCCAGCAATATTTGGAAAGCGGTTGGGTCCGAGGCAAACCAGAACAGTTTGATTTTGGAAAAATGCAAACCGATGGCTACGGATTCTTACGATACATCGTCGCCAAATACTGATTCGCCGATGCACTGGGGTGTCAAGTACGAGCCTTTAACCGTGATGTTGTACGAATACAGAAACCGGTGCAAAGTGGGCGAATTCGGCTGTATCCAGCACCCCGCGTATTCATTCATTGGCGCATCCCCCGACGGGATCGTGGTTTCTGAAGAATCCAGTGCTTATGGGCGAATGTTGGAAATCAAGAACGTGGTTTCAAGAGAGATAACCGGTGTGCCCAAGATGGATTATTGGGTGCAGATGCAGACGCAGATGGAGGTGTGCAATCTGAACGAATGCGATTTCGTAGAGACCCAGTTCAAAGAGTATGATGAGGTGGACGAGGACCTGTTTTACAAGAATAAACACAAGTATTTGTACAATGGTGTAATTCTCTATTTCATCAAATCCGATTTTGCGGATGGAAAGCCCCATTATGAGTACATGCCTTTGAACACCGAGTTGAACAAACACGCAATTACTGATTGGATAAACGAGAAGAAACAGGAGCTGAAAGAGACCCACGTATTATTCAAACGCATTTATTGGTATTGCGAGGCGTATTCGTGCGTATTGATAAAACGCAATAGACCCTGGTTTGAAATGGCGCTTCCGAAAATCCAGGATTTATGGAACACCGTGGAGAAAGAACGCGTCACAGGATACGAACACCGAAAACCGAAAAAACGCGTTGCTGAGAAAAGATGTTTGATTTCCCAGATGGTGAGAGAAGAAGTGGAAAATGTATTTATTGCACCGGATTCGGAAAACTTTTAATTCCAGATAAATATACACCCAATAAATATATATGAATAATACACAAAATCTATGCCATTATGGCGACATTTTGGCAATACCTTTTTTTGGACTACTCGTTCTCTATTTTTATGGAATAGAGAACAAATCCCCGATGGAATATGTATTGCTCACGTTTTCGGCATTGGGGTTTATATTGGATATTTTTTACACATACATTTTCTACAAGTCCACAAAAAAATAGTGAACATGAATATACAAATAAACCCATTTAGAAATAATAATCCATATATTTGTATTATTATGTCTTTTGAAATGTACGTCACAAAGAGAGACGGCCAGACCGAAATCGTGTCTTTTGACAAGATTTTGCGCCGAATCAAGCGCATTGGGTTGGAAGCCGGTATCCAGATCAATTACACCACTCTTGCAATGAAAGTAATTGACCAATTGTACGACAACATTTCCACCACAAAAATTGATGAATTGACCGCCGACCAGTGCGCATCCATGTCATCCATCCATTACGACTACGCCACTTTGGCGAGCCACATAACCGTTTCAAACCACCATAAGAATACCGAACCGGATTTCGCCGTGGTCATGTCACAGCTCTACAATTATATGGACAAACACAATAAACAATCGCCCTTGGTATCCAAAGAATTGTTGGATGTTGTGGAAGCCAATAAAGAGAGAATCGCGGGTGCGTTGGATTTCAAGCGCGACTACGTGTTTGACTATTTCGGGTTCAAAACGTTGGAACGTTCTTACCTGATGCGAATTAACGACAAGGTGGTAGAGAGACCCCAGCATATGTGGATGCGTGTTTCTCTCGGGATTCACGGTTCAAACATGGATGATGCAATTAAAACATACGACCTAATGTCGCAGAAGTATTTCACACACGCTACGCCCACGTTGTTTAATGCTGGAACCCCGAGACCACAATTAAGTTCATGTTTTTTAATTTCAATGGAAAATGACAGCATAGAAGGAATTTACAATACGTTGAAGGATTGTGCGCTTATCAGTAAGTGGGCGGGCGGAATCGGTCTGCATATCCATAATATTCGTGCGACCAATAGTCATATTCGTGGAACCAATGGCACCAGCAACGGAATTGTTCCGATGTTGCGCGTTTTCAATAATACCGCCAAGTACGTTGACCAGTGTTTAGACCCAGAATCAATTGTGTATACCAAGCGAGGTCCCATAAAAATCAAGAATATCGTTATCGGCGACAAAGTAATTACAGATGATGGCAATTCTTATGCGATTAGAAAGGTTCTTGATAATCCAGAATACAAGGGCGATATGCACGAATTGGATGTCAAGCACACATTGTATTCTTTGAAGTTAACCGATATGCATCCACTTTGGGTTATTAAAAATGATAAATTTATCCAGACCAATTTTAAACCCATTGTATCTGATCTGGAGAGAAAACTTGTTGCGCCGGATTTTGTAGAGGTGAAGAATGTGAAGGAAAATGACTTTGTTGGATTTCCTATTCCAAAGTATGAACAAGATATTGTGCATTTTACAGAGGATGATTGTCGTATGTATGGAATAATTGTTGGAGATGGACAAATCTCGGAATCTAATAACCTATGTTCCATTACTATAAATGCAGAGAAGAAAGACACTATTGCATTTATTGAGTATTATTTGCATACAATGGGTATCATCGTTACGCATTCTGGAAAAGGCAGAAATGCACGCCTTGAGTTTTCCAGAAACAATATGTTTAAATTCACATACGAGATGTTTTACGACAGTGGAGTAAAGAAGATTTTACCGAATATGTTGCACTTACCAAGAAATAAGATTTTGAGTTTAATTAAAGGAATCTTGGAAACGGATGCAAATACATCCGGTAATAAAATCATACTTGAAATGATTTCCCCCAATGTTATTGAATCGGTTAGGTACATGTTGTTGCGCCTCGGTATATTGACATCTGGTTACAAGACGGATGAATCCATGATTGTCTTGTCAATTCCCAAAATAAAGGTTATCTGTGATTTATTTACAAATAAGGCAATTACAGTCTCCAAGGCTGTAAAGTTTTTTGAATATAATGGCTACTTATTCAGTATTGTGAAAACGAATAAAAAGGTTGAAAATTACCAAGGTCGTGTCATTGATATTGAGGTGGATAATGAAGACCACCACAATTTCCTGACACATACTGGTTTGGTCAAAAACGGAGGCGGAAAGCGCAACGGCTCGTTCGCTGTATACATAGAGCCGTGGCACGCGGATATTGACAAATTCCTGGAAATGCGCAAGAACCACGGCGACGAGGAATTGAAGGCGCGCGACCTTTTTTACGCCTTATGGATTCCCGACCTTTTCATGAACCGCGTTAAAAGTGATGGATTATGGACGCTGATGTGCCCCGACGAATGCCCCGGATTGTCCGACGTCTATGGCGAGGAATTTGAAGCTCTATATACCCAATATGAGTTGGCGGGCAAAGGACGTGTTACTGTGAAAGCCCGCGATCTTTGGTTCAAAGTATTGGATGCCCAGATGGAGACTGGAACACCCTACCTTTGCTACAAGGATTCCGCCAATCGCAAATCAAACCAGAAAAATATAGGAATTATCAAGAGCTCCAATTTATGTAGTGAGATCATGGAGGTAAGCACTCCAGACGAGACCGCGGTGTGCAACCTCGCAAGTATCGGTCTTCCAACCTTTGTGGAAAACGGCATATTCAACTACGACAAATTACAAGAAGTTGCCAGCGTCATCACCCACAATTTGAACAAGGTTATTGACGTGAATTACTACCCCACCGAGAAAACCCGGGTGTCCAACCTAAAACACAGACCCATTGGAATCGGCGTCCAAGGATTGGCCGATGTCTTTATGTTGTTGAACATCCCCTTTTACAGCGACGAGGCCAAAGCGGTGAACCAGCGGATTTTTGAAACCATTTATTATGGCGCATTATCCAAATCCGCGGACTTGGCGTCAACGGACGGTCCCTATGAAACCTATGCTGGCTCCCCCGCATCCCAGGGCCAGTTGCAATACGATATGTGGTCGGTAACCCCATCAAACCATTTGGATTGGTCCGCGCTGAAAACGAAGATTGCCACCACAGGTCTAAGAAACTCTCTGCTTCTTGCACCGATGCCCACCGCATCCACGTCGCAAATCCTCGGATTCAACGAGTGTTTTGAACCGTTCACCAGCAATATTTACAGTCGCAGAACGTTGGCGGGCGAATTCGTATTGACAAACAAGTATTTGATGAAAGAAATGATTGATATGGGATTGTGGAATACCGAACTCAAGAATAATATCATTGCAAACAATGGTAGCATTCAACATATTCAAAACATTCCCGACCCTGTCAAATTAAAATACCGCACCGTCTGGGAGATTCCGATGCGCCATGTTATTGATATGGCGGCGGACCGCGGTGCATTTATATGCCAGAGTCAAAGTCTGAATTTGTGGCAAGAAGACCCCAACTACAATTCGCTGACGTCTATGCATTTCTACGCGTGGTCTAAGGGTTTGAAGACGGGAATGTACTATTTGAGACGCAGAGGCAAACACAAGGCACAGCAGTTCACGATAGAACCGAAGAAGGCGGAAGAATGCATTGCATGCAGCGCATAGGGAAACCTACGGTTAACTGGTGTAATTATTTGGTATTTACGCAAATAAAACGCGAACCATTTTATTTTGAAATGACAAGATTCAAAATAAAACATTTAGTAAATATATAATGGCGAATAAGAAGAGAACGCAAAACAGACGCAATAAACGCTCGGGAAAGAAACAGACACGCCGAACTGCGGCAAAAAAACAAAGGGGGGGGGTGATTCCTTACAAGTTTACCCTAAGAATAATTGATGCTAATAATTCTACCAGTCAAGAATATGAATACAAAACTGAAGAACAACTAGAAGCCGCAGCCAAACAATATAATAACGCAAGACTATATGAGAATGATGGTAAAAAAATGTATACCGTGTATAATACCGAATACAATTATTAAAGAGACACACATAAACTCATCCGCTTGAAACACACAAATACCGTATTCAATACGACTGCATATTATGTATTCTTTGATTTAAAACCCATCTGGCCTTCATAACATTTCAGAGCCATTTTATATAACCATAGACATTTGTATTACTGGTTTTCCTCGGTAAGTTCCATCAGTTTCTCGTTCAAATTGTTGCAATACGCAATAAACTGCTCTTTTTCAAATTTCTCTTTTTGAAGAAGATCCTCCAACTGTTTGTTTTTTGTGAGCAAATCAATGTTTTTTGACAACAAACTTTTGTCAAATAGCCGATTGTAATCTAGCGCAAGTTCATTGATTTCATATTTATACGTTTTACAATTTCTCTGCAACTGGTCCATTCCCTTTTGCAAGGATTCATTCTCGGATTTCAAATCCAAAACGCAATCGCGGTATTCGGCAGACATTTGTTCAAATTGGGTTATTAAAAATCTCTCAAAATTGAGCACACATTTCTCCAATTCGTATTCAAATCCAAGTGGCGCAAAACTGAAAGTGAATGACATGGAGGATTTTTTCACTGTTTCTAAATTTTGTTTCAAAAAACCCAGCTCCAAAGGTGTAAATACGCGCTCCGAAATCAGTTTTACTGGTGCCTGCCACATATTTTGACGGGGACACTGGGACAAATAGATTTTCCCGGTTTCTGCAAATATTCTTACATAGTTATAAGTTGCGGTTTTGGCAGACGGGGTCCAATTGCTGAGAACAATTTCCAACAAAGTCTCCGCCATATTTACATTATACCCTTAAAAGAAACCTACGGTTTCTCTTTGACTCTTCCCTTTTCCTTAAAATAATTATTATTATGGCTTCAGCAAAACTTAATACAACGTGTTTTATTAACCATATGTTTCACATTTATGCATTAAAAACTTTCATTATAAAGGGAAGAGTCAAAGAGAAACCGTAGGTTTCTTTTAAGTATATAAAAATAAACTGCTTATTATTATATAATTCAATAATGGACACAAAACCCCTGACGATTCAGGTCCAAAAACGTTCTGGTTCAAAATACGTGACCTCCATTGTTGGATTGGCGGACGACCTTGATTTAAAAAAAATAATGGCGCATTTGAAAAAAACATACAAATGCAACGGATTTATTTCAAAAGATGTGAAAAATGGCGAAGTCATCACTCTGACCGGTGACCAGAAAGAAAAAGTCTACAAGTTTTTTGTGGACGAACATATTTACAAAAGGGAGGAAATACAGGTTAAGGGTATCTAGTAAGGGGAACTACGTTCCCCTTTAACCCCTCCTTTTAATTTACTCCTTTAAATTTATCCATTCATTGATGGCCTTTGCTTCATTGTATTTTTTTTTATTTCTATCAAATATAATTAGTTGTTCTTTCGTGTAGTATGTCTCAATAAACCATTGGCGAAATTCATCCATTGGTTTTTCCGACGATTTCAAATTACGAATGTTATGATTCTTTGTTGAAAAATACGCGGCTTCATCCGCAAAATCAATTTGCGTATACAGTGCTCCCAATAAACTATAACAAAATTCCGAAATGTTTTTGCCACACGGCAACACAATCATATCTATATTACCAATGTCGTAAACAATAAACATCATATATATGCGAACATCCTTACTGTACTCAATGTATCCAAATGTCGGCGTAATATAGGTAAAGACAGGTTGCACATTGGTTTCTTCAATGCAAAATTCAATAACAAACGAATATTTTGTCTGTATTATTGAGTTTTCAACCGGTCTCAAATTGACCCCGTGTATATAAGGCGCGTGGTGAACATCCAGCAAATGTTCCGCATAGTCTATCAAATGCCCCCCAACATTTCTGGTAAAATACGATGACAAATACGGAGTACCTTCTGGGCAATTATACGTTTTCACGATTTCCCGGATTGAGTAAAATGGTTTATCCTCCCCAACCCATATGAATATTATGTTATTGGTTTCTTCAATAAAATATTCTTGTTTGGCAGCCGAATCGTCGTGTGGTTTTACGCAATGGTGGTGAAAAGGACAAACCACACATCCATTCTTTACGGTCCCGTAGGAAAGGTCCACGCCCATATGGGAGCAATTCTTGTTTATGGCCGAAACAACACCGTTTTCGTCGCGGAATACGATAAATTCTTTGCCGGCTATTTTTTTCTTTTGAAGCGCGCCCCTTTGCAGTTCGTTGCTCAAACAAATGGGATACCACGCGTTGGGGTAAGGAGGGATTGGATAATCGTAGGCGGTTAATGCGGGAACCGTGTATTTATTTGTTTTTTTCATCATTTTTTTGAATAAGCGATATAGCAGGGTGAAATACGAAATGAAATTATTTTTTAGTATATACATCGTGAAAACGGGTAGCGCAAATAATAATACGATGATAACCATTTGAATACGTATGTTATCAAGATGTCTTTATGTTTTATCATTTTTATCCATTGCCCATTTTATCCAATGTGCCATTTTATCCAAAGATTATTTGAAAAAATATATTTAGACAGTAAATCTATTTTTTTATAAAGATGAACCTTTTTCCATCAACAAAACCATCTCTCACATACGTATCTTGTTTTGTGAATATAAATTGCAAAGAACCCCACAAAACCCACAGTTGGCGGATGGACAATTTTGCCCATATTGCCAAAACAGGCGTTCCCATCATTCTCTACGTGGACGCCGAAATCAAACAAGCATTTGACTGGA
>Ga0247722_10001487_pt1 | contig 12905 bp, 9 predicted proteins | sample MSEWelMarce3H_FC_FD_189094 | JGI IMG/M metagenome (GOLD analysis project Ga0247722, IMG submission 189094) | Subsurface sediment microbial communities from gas well in West Virginia, United States - MSEEL Well Study Marcellus 3H_FC | ecosystem: Environmental > Terrestrial > Deep subsurface >... | reverse complement strand
AAAAGCGCTAAACAAGTAAATTTCAATTTAGACACTATGAAAAAGTAAGATTTTCTCATCTATTTTAAAAAATTGATTAATAAAACATAAAAGTATCTAAAATATTTAATATTATATTTCATTTATTGTACTTTTGCGTAACTATTTTACAAATCAGGACATTCAAAAATTATGGATAGGTTTTCCTTTTTAAATGCAGCGCACACCGAGTTTTTCGCACAACTATACGATCAATATATAGAAAACCCTGACAGCGTTGAGCCATCATGGAGAAGCTTTTTTCAAGGTTTCGACTTTGGAATGAGTTCTTCAAACGGAGAAATCTTGACTGAGGGGTCGCTTTCAACAGCTGCAGAAGGGCAAGATTTTAGTGCTGTTTCTGCAAAACTTCAAAAAGAATTCCAAGTATTAAAATTAATTGAAGCATACAGAACAAGAGGACATTTATTTACTAAAACAAACCCTGTTCGTGATAGAAGAACTTATTCTCCAACATTAGAAATAGAAAATTTTGGTTTAAACCAATCCGATTTAAACACTGTTTTTGATGCTGCAAAATTAATTTACATTGCACCTTGTACATTAACTGAAATTATTGCTCACTTAGATAGAATTTACTGTCAGCACATTGGTGTTGAATATATGTACATCAGAAAACCTGAGGTAATTCAATGGATTCAAGAAAAATTAGGTGTAAATGATAACACCCCTACTTTCTCTCCCGATGAGAAAAAAGTGATATTAAATAAATTAAACGAAGCGGTTTCTTTTGAAAATTTCTTACATACAAAATATGTTGGACAAAAACGTTTTTCACTCGAAGGTGGAGAATCAATAATTCCAGGTTTAGATGCATTAATTGAAGCTGCTGCCGAAAAAGGAGTTGAGCAATTTGTAATGGGAATGGCGCACCGTGGTCGTTTGAATATCTTAGCCAATATCTTTGGAAAATCTACACAAGATATTTTCTCAGAATTTGATGGAAAAGATTACGATCAAGAATATTTCGATGGCGATGTTAAATACCATTTGGGTTTAACCTCTGATAGAAAAACGAGAACTGGAAAAAAAATCAACATCAATTTAGCTCCAAATCCTTCGCATTTAGAAACGGTAGGTGCCGTAATTGAAGGAATTACTAGAGCAAAACAAGATAAATATTTCCCTGATGATTTCTCAAAAGTATTGCCAATTGCCGTTCACGGTGATGCCGCAGTTGCTGGACAAGGAATTGTTTATGAAATTATTCAAATGGCGCAATTGGACGGTTACAAAACCGGAGGAACCATTCATATTGTCATTAATAATCAAGTTGGTTTTACCACTAATTACTTAGACGCACGTTCTTCAACCTATTGTACAGACGTTGCAAAAGTGACTTTATCGCCCGTTTTACACGTAAATGCTGACGATGCTGAAGCGGTGGTTCATGCCATGTTATTTGCTTTGGATTACAGAATGCAATTTGGTAGCGACGTATTTATCGATTTATTAGGATACAGAAAATACGGTCATAATGAAGGTGACGAGCCAAGATTTACACAACCTTTATTGTATAAAATAATTGCTAGCCACAAAAATCCACGAGATATTTATACTGCAAAATTGATTGAAGAAGGCGTTATTGATGCCAATTATATCAAGGGATTAGAAGTAGCTTACAAAGATAAATTAGAAGTAAATTTAGAGAAATCTCGTAAAAAAGATCTTACTATAATTACTCCTTTCATGCAAAACGAATGGTTGGGCTTCGAACAAGTGACTAACGTTCAAATGCTTGAAAAAGTAGATACATCTTACAATAAAAAAGGACTTACCAATGTTGCCAATGCCGTTTGTAATTTACCTGCAGACAAAAAGTTTATTAGTAAAATTCAAAAATTAATAAACGACAGAAAAACCATGTATTTCGAAACTAATAAGTTGGATTGGGCTATGGCCGAACATTTAGCTTATGGATCACTTTTACAAGAAGGATATAATGTTAGAATTTCAGGGCAAGATGTGGAACGCGGAACGTTTTCTCATCGTCATGCAGTGGTTAAAGTAGAAAACTCTGAAGAAGAGGTTATTTTATTGAATAATATAGAAGGTAAAAAAGGAAAATTCAACGTTTTCAATTCCCTTTTATCAGAATACGGAGTTTTAGGTTTTGATTATGGATATGCATTAGCAAGCCCTAAAACACTAACTATTTGGGAAGCACAATTTGGAGATTTCAGCAATGGAGCTCAAATTATGTTAGACCAATACATCTCTTGTGGTGAAGATAAGTGGAACAACCAAAACGGAATTGTACTTTTATTACCTCACGGATATGAAAATCAAGGAGCAGAACATTCCTCTGCGAGAATGGAGCGTTATTTACAGCTTTGTGCTAGAAATAATATGTATGTTGCCGATTGTACCACGCCAGCAAACTTCTTTCACTTGTTGAGAAGACAAATGAAAACAACTTTCCGCAAGCCGCTGATTGTGTTTTCACCAAAAAGTTTATTGCGTGATCCAAGAGTAGTTTCGCCAATTGAAGATTTCGAAAAAGGATGTTTCCAAGAAACTATCGATGATACCACAGTAAATAAAAAAGACGTTAAAACATTGGTTTTCTGTACCGGAAAATTCTATTACGATATTACTGCAGAGAGAGAAAATAATGGAAGAAAAGATGTTGCAGTTGTTAGAATCGAGCAATTATTCCCATTTCCAGAAGCCCAATTGAAAGAAATAATCTCCAACTATCCAAATGCTGACGATTATGTTTGGGCACAAGAAGAACCAAGAAATATGGGAGCTTACAGCTTTATGTTAATGAATTTCAACTTGGTAAAATGGAGATTGGCATCATTAAGAGAGTATGCAGCGCCAGCATCAGGAAGTTATACCAGAGCAAAACGCCGACATGCCGATGCAATAAAAATGGTATTTGATAAAGATTTATTTAGATAAGAAAATAGTTTAAAGTTTAAGGTTTAAAGTTTCTGTTATAGTACTTTAAACTTTAAACAATTCAAACCTTAAACAAAAAAATATGATTTTAGAAATGAAAGTTCCCTCTCCGGGAGAATCGATAAAAGAAGTTGAAATCGCAACTTGGTTAGTAAAAGATGGCGATTATGTAGAAAAAGACCAAGCAATTGCCGAAGTAGATTCTGACAAAGCAACTCTTGAATTACCAGCTGAGGTAAGTGGAACCATCACTTTAAAAGCAGAAGAAGGAGATACTGTAGCAGTTGGTGAAGTAGTTTGCTTAATTGATACCGAAGGGAAACCATCGGGAGCAGCCCCTGCAGCAGAAAGCCCAAAAGTAGTTGAAGCACCAAAACCAGCAGCTGAAGTTAAAGCAGCACCTGCAGCAGCAACGTATGCATCAGGAACGCCTTCACCAGCAGCTAGAAAAATATTAGACGAAAAAAATATCCAACCTTCAGATATTATTGGAACAGGAAAAGACGGAAGAATCACGAAAGAGGATGCTGTAAATGCTGTTCCTTCAATGGGAACTCCTACAGGAGGTTCTAGAGGAGTGGAAAGAACAAAGTTATCAATGTTGCGTCGTAAAGTAGCGGAAAGATTAGTAGCTGCGAAAAATGAAACGGCAATGTTAACCACTTTTAACGAAGTGAACATGACGCCAATTAACACGTTGCGTAATGAATACAAAGATGCATTCAAAGCGAAACACGGTGGAGTTGGTTTAGGTTACATGTCATTTTTCACCAAAGCCGTAACCAGAGCTTTAGCATTATTCCCTGACGTAAACTCAATGATGGATGGAGATTACAAAATCGGATATGATTTTTGTGATATTTCAATTGCCGTTTCTGGACCAAAAGGGTTAATGGTTCCTGTAGTTAGAAATGCTGAAAATTTAACTTTCAGAGGAATTGAAGCTGAAATTAAAAGGTTAGCTATAAGAGCGCGTGACGGACAAATTACTGTTGACGATATGACGGGAGGAACTTTCACAATTACTAACGGAGGCGTTTTTGGAAGTATGTTAAGTACACCAATTATCAACCCACCACAATCAGGAATTTTAGGAATGCACAATATTATTGAGCGCCCAATTGCGGTAAACGGTAAAGTTGAAATTCACCCAATGATGTATGTTGCGTTATCGTATGACCACAGAATCATTGATGGACGAGAGTCAGTTGGATTCTTAGTTGCCGTTAAAGAAGCCTTAGAAAACCCAGTAGAATTGTTATGTGATAACAATCCTAAAAAAGCATTTGAATTGTAATATTTGAATAGCAATTTATATAAATCCCGTTTAGTTTCTAAACGGGATTTTATTTGTAAATTGAATTCAAAACCAATCAAAATAGTACCTTTGTTTTTTGAAAATTTAAAATGACAATCACCGATACACATACCCATTTATATTCCGAAGAATTCGACTTGGATCGTGACGAAATGATGCAACGTGCCTTAAAAAATGGGGTAATGCGTTTTTTCATTCCTGCAATAGATTCTAATTATATCAAAAAAATGTATGCTTTAGAATCGGATTATCCGGAGAATGTATTTTTGATGATGGGTTTACACCCAACTTATGTAAAAGACAATTATTTGGACGAATTGCAAATTGTAGAACAGGAATTGGAGAGCCGAAAATTCTATGCAATTGGTGAAATCGGAATTGATTTATATTGGGATAAAACCCATTTAAAAGAACAGCAAATTGTCTTTAGAAGACAAATCCAATTGGCAAAAAAATATAAATTACCCATAGTAATTCATTGTCGTGAGGCTTTCGATGAGATATTTGAAATATTAGAAGAAGAAAAATCGGATGATTTATTTGGCATTTTCCATTGTTTTTCAGGAACCTACGAACAAGCATTACAAGCGATTTCTTATAATATGAAACTCGGAATAGGAGGCGTGGTAACTTTCAAAAATGGAAAAATCGATCAGTTTATCAATCAAATCGACTTGAAGCACCTCGTTTTAGAAACAGATTCTCCTTATTTAGCGCCAATTCCTTTTCGAGGGAAAAGAAATGAAAGCAGTTATATTGTGAATATAGTTGATAAATTAGCTTTGCTTTATGGATTATCATCAGAAGAAATTGCTTTAAAAACTACCGAAAATTCGAAAGTTATTTTTGGGATTTAATCCATTTTAAAAGTATAAATTCGAAAAAATTTTCGTTCATTTGTGAATAAAATAAAAATGTAAATGTCAAAATTTGATTCAATTAGACCCTATTATGACGCCGAAATAAACGGTGCTTTAAAAGAAACAGTGGACCATCCAATGATGAAGGCATTAATGGAATTTACATTTCCTGGAGTGGATGAAGAAGTTTGGAAAACACAACTTAGAAAGACATATTCAATTCGAGATTTTCAAAGTAATTTTATATATCATTCTATACAAAAAGTTATTGAACTGACATCTGAAGGTGTAACTACAACTGGATTTGAGAATTTAGAACAAAACACTTCCTATTTATTTATTTCGAATCACAGAGATATTATTTTAGATACTTCCATTTTAAATGGATGTTTGTTTGACCATGGATTATTGATGACGGCCTCAGCAATTGGGGACAACTTGGTTAAAAAATCATTCATGAATATTCTAGCGAAAATCAATAGAAACTTCCTTGTTTTAAGAGGTTTACCGCCAAGAGAATTATTACAAAGTTCCAAGCTATTATCGGAATATATTGCTCAATTGTTGTTGAGAGAAAACAGATCGGTTTGGATTGCTCAACGAGAAGGGCGCACTAAAGATGGAAATGACGCGACACATCCAGGAGTATTAAAAATGCTTGCGATGGGTTCTGAAGAAGAGAATATTATAAAATATTTTAAGAAAATTAGAATTGTTCCTATTTCAATTTCCTATGAATATGACCCTACCGATGCTTTAAAAATGCCTCAATTAATTGCAGAAGCAAATAATGAAGTCTATGTAAAAGCAAAAAACGAAGATTTTAATACGCTACTAAGTGGAATTATGGGACCAAAGAAAAGAATCCATATTAGCGTTGGAAAAATATTAGATACCGAGTTGGATGCTATAGGTTCAGAATTTGAAAATGCCAATAAGCAAATCCAAGCGTTGGCTCAAGTTTTGGATCATGCAATTATAAAGAACTATAAATTATGGCCTACCAATTATATCGCATACGATAAGTTAAATGGGACTACTCAGTTTTCTCATTTGTATACTGCTGACGAAAAAGCACTTTTCGAACGAAGATTAGAAATGAGAATTGATCATTCTGATGAATTCCAAATGCAAAGTTTCCTTGCTATGTATGCCAATCCTGTAGTCAATAAAATGAAATTAGAAGATGCAATCTAAAGCTAAAATATTATTAATTTATACTGGCGGCACTATCGGAATGATGAAAGATTTCGAAACGGGCGCCTTGAAAGCTTTTAATTTCAGTAAATTAATTTCTAAAATCCCGGAATTAAAACAACTTGATTGCGATATTGAAACCATTTCATTTGAAAAGCCATTGGATTCCTCCAATATGAATTCGATTCATTGGATTTCTATTGCAAATAGTATCAAGAATAATTACGATTCTTTTGATGGATTTGTAGTCTTACATGGATCAGACACGATGTCTTATACGGCTTCGGCACTGAGTTTTATGCTAGAAAATCTATCTAAACCTGTAATTATAACTGGCTCTCAATTGCCAATTGGAGATATTAGAACGGACGCAAAAGAAAATCTTATTACTGCAATTCAGATCGCTTCTTTACAAACAAAAAATAAGTCGGTTATTTCAGAAGTGGGACTTTATTTTGAATACAAGTTATATCGTGGCAATAGAACAACAAAAATCAACGCAGAACATTTTAATGCATTTGCTTCACCAAATTATCCTGAATTGGCAGAATCGGGAGTGCATTTGAAAATAAATACTCCTTTTTTATTACCTAAATCAAATAGAAAATTCAAGATAAACACCGAGTTAGACGATCATGTAGCAATAATAAAAATGTTTCCGGGAATAAACGAACCAGTTTTATCAGCAATATTAAATATTCCAAACTTAAAAGGAATAGTCTTAGAAACCTATGGATCTGGAAATGCCCCTACAGACGAGTGGTTTATTTCGCTTCTAAAAAAAGCAATCAAAAGTGGCTTACACATTGTTAATGTTACCCAATGTTCTGGCGGAAGTGTTACGATGGGGCATTATGAAACGAGTACTTTTTTGAAAAAAATCGGAGTAATTTCTGGTAAAGACATCACAACTGAAGCTGCCGTAACCAAATTAATGTTTCTATTGGGACAAAAATTTCCAGCAAAAGACTTCAAAAATTATTTTGAAACTTCCATCCGTGGGGAAATATCATAAATATCTCTAATTAACTTTTATTAACGACTTTTTTTTTAGTTATTTGCAATCCAAAATAGAGAGGTGGCCGAGTGGCTGAAGGCGCACGCTTGGAAAGCGTGTATATGGCAACATATCGAGGGTTCGAATCCCTTCCTCTCTGCAAAGAATGAATGCTTCCTGAAAGGGAAGCTTTTTTTTGTTTACAGCAGGACAAACTTTTTAGTTTGTAAATGCATTGAAATTAAAAAATGATTTGCCATTTAATGGCAAACAGTCATTCTTTGTGAGTTCCTCGTCGCGGGATAACAAAGTAATCCCTTCCTCTCTGCAAACAAAAACTCTAATAGCTTATTAATTAAGGCGTTAGAGTTTTTGTTTTTTATCAATAAAAAGAATTAAAAGTATTTCTATTACTTTTTTGTATCTTTAAACCACAAAAATAAGAGAGATGCGTAATCTGATAAATTGTTTTATTTTCCTATCTTTTTTCTCCGGTTTTTCACAATCGGTTCCCGATTTTGAAGCGGTAGATTCTTTGTATCGTGAAGATCAATTTTATATTGGTGTCACCTATAACACCCTTCAAAACAGACCAATCGGAGTAACACAAAATAATTTTACACCCAGTTTTTCAATTGGAATTTTGAGAGATATGCCAATTAATAAAGCAAGAAACAAAGCCATTGCTGCAGGTTTAGGTTATTCATTGAATAGTTACAATCAAAATATATTGATTTCTGAAAACAATGGAAACCCACAATACAGCGCGATTCCAGATGGAACCTTTTTCGATAAAAACAAATTGACTTTACATTCTTTAGATATTCCAATCGAGTACAGATGGCGAACTTCTGTTCCAGAAACACATAAATTTTGGAGAATTTATACGGGGTTGAAATTAAGTTATTTGTTTAATACGCAATCCAATTATGAAGACAGCCAAACTTCCTATGCAGTTACTGGAAACCCCGACATCAATAAATTCCAATATGGAACTTACCTCAGTGTTGGTTATAACACCGTAAATTTTAATATATATTATGGTTTAAATCCAATATTTAAATCAGCGGAATTGAATGGAAGAGCGATTGAAATGAATACTTTGAATTTCGGATTCATGTTTTACATTCTATAGCCAGAAGTAAGTTAGAACCAGTTGAGGTATAAATCCTATAAAAAAGCCAAATAGAATTTCTTTATAAGTATGCGCTTTTAATTCCAATCGGGAGGTGGCAATAAAGCCATTTAAAAGTACAAGAGCAGCAAAACTATTTATTGTATTTACTTCAAAATGCAAACTTAATCCACCAACAAAAACAGTTAAAGTGCTAATTCCAACCATGTGAATACTTGCTTTTATTTTTAAGAATACCATTACAAATAAGATAAAAGTACTGATAAATCCTCCCAATAAAAAGTAATACAATTCAGGTAAAATAGTTTCTTTAATGGTATTCGAAAGTAATAAATAGATAATCATTCCATGAAACACCAACGGAATTTTACGTTGTGTTAAATCAGGAACCATTACGTTATCTGCCTTATCGTAGGAACGTAAAAAATAGAAAAACGCAATCGGAATTAATATTGTTACCACTCCTATTTGAAATAAAACAATGTATTTCTGCTGATTGGTATAGTAAAAAGTACTAATAAAAAAATAGAATAACGTTCCGAACATCGGGATGAATATCGGATGGAAAATATAGGAAAAAAGGGCTATGATTTTTTTCAAAATAAAAAGTAGGTTACATTTTTTTTCTCATTCTAGCCACAGGAATATCGAGCAATTCTCTGTATTTTGCAATTGTTCTTCTCGCAATTGGGTAACCTCTTTCTTTTAATATTTCTGCTAATTGATCGTCTGGTAACGGCTTGTGTTTGTCTTCCTCGGCGATTACATTTTGCAGTATTTTCTTTATTTCCAAAGTGGAAACATCTTCTCCTTGATCGTTTTTCATAGCCTCAGAAAAGAATTCTTTAATCAATTTTGTACCATAGGGAGTTTCTACATATTTGCTATTAGCAACACGTGAAATCGTCGAAATATCAAGACCCACCATATCGGCAATGTCTTTCAAAATCATTGGTTTCATCTTTGTTTCTTCCCCATCAAGGAAAAATTCTTCTTGAAAATGCATGATCGCATTCATCGTTACATACAATGTTTCTTGGCGTTGCTTGATGGCATCAATAAACCATTTTGCAGAATCCAATTTTTGCTTAATAAACTGAACGGCTTCTTTTTGAGAATTCGATTTATCTTTGGAAACTTTATAGGTTTGCATCATTTCCTGATAATCTTTGGAAACATGAAGCGAAGGAGCATTTCTACCATTTAACGTAAGTTCTAACTCTCCGTCTACAATTCTAATGGCAAAATCAGGAACAATATTTTCAGTTACTTTATTATTTCCCGTAAACGAACCGCCTGGTTTTGGGTTTAATTTTTCAATTTCATGAATGGCTTTTTTCAATTGGTCATTCGAAACATTAAACTTATGAATTAACTTATCGTAGTGTTTTTTGGTAAATGCATCAAACTGTTCCGACAAGATAGAAGTCGCCAAAGCTACTGATTCTGTTGGGGTTTTGTGCTTCAATTGAAGTAACAAGCACTCTTGCAAATCGCGAGCTCCAACTCCCGGCGGTTCCAATTCATGAATAACGTGCAATAAATGTTCAACCGTTTTCTCATCAGTATAAATCCCTTGTGTGAAAGCTAAATCGTCAACAATATCTTGAATACTTCTTCGAATATAACCCATATCATCAATACTACCCACGAGAAATTCAGCAATTTCACGATCGTTATCATTCAAAATAAAGGTATTCAACTGATTGATCAAATCTTGGTGAAAACTAACTGGCGATGCCAATGGCGATTCTAAATTAGAATCTTCATCGCCATAATTGTTGGATTGGGTCTTGTAATCGGGAATTTCGTCGTTAGTTAGGTAATCGTCAATATTGATGTCATCGGCTTCAATTCGATCATTTTCGGAATCATCATACTCATCGTAATTGTCATTTTCAAATTCATCCGCTTCATAATTGTCTTCCGTGCCCGTTTCTAAAGCCGGATTTTCATTCATTTCCTCCAATAAACGTTGCTCAAAAGCTTGCGTAGGCAATTGAATTAACTTCATCAACTGAATTTGTTGAGGAGATAATTTTTGAGATAACTTTAAACTTAGAAATTGCTTTTGCATTTTATTGTTTAAAAGTTTAAGGTTTAAAGTTTAAGGTTGCAGCATTTTAAACAACTTTAAACTTTAAACTTCAAACAAATTTTTAGAATTCTGCACTTCCGGGAGTTCTTGGGAAAGGAATCACGTCGCGAATATTGGTCATTCCAGTTACAAACAGCACCAATCTTTCAAAACCAAGTCCAAATCCAGAGTGAACGGCGCTTCCAAATCTGCGGGTATCCAAGTACCACCATAATTCTTCTTCGTCTATTCCTAGTACTTTCATTTTTTCGATCAATACATCGTAGCGCTCTTCTCTTTGCGAACCACCAACGATTTCACCAATTCCAGGGAATAAAATATCCATGGCGCGAACCGTTTTTCCGTCTTCATTTAATCGCATGTAAAAAGCCTTAATATTCGCTGGGTAATCGTAAAGAATTACTGGGCATTTAAAGTGTTTCTCCACTAAATAACGCTCGTGCTCCGATTGTAAATCAGCGCCCCATTCTTCAATAATATAATTGAATTTTTTGTTTTTATTCGGTTTGCTATTTCTTAAAATATCAATCGCTTCAGTATAAGAAACACGCTTGAAATTGTTTTCTAAAACAAAATTCAATTTTTCCAAAAGCGTCATTTCACTTCGTTCCGCTTGAGGCTTTACTTTTTCCTCATCGATTAATCGACCTTCAAGAAATTTCAAATCGTCTTGGCATTTATCCATCGTGTATTTAATTACATACTGAATAAAATCTTCTGCCAAATCCATGTTGTCACTCAAATCATTGAACGCCACTTCCGGCTCAATCATCCAAAACTCGGCCAAGTGACGTGAAGTGTTGGAGTTTTCAGCACGAAATGTAGGTCCAAAAGTATACACCTGACCCAAAGCCATCGCGTAGGTTTCTGCTTCCAATTGGCCAGAAACCGTTAAGTTGGTTTCTTTACCAAAAAAGTCTTCTTTATAATTTACTTTTCCGTCGTCTGTTTTTGGGGTATTTTCAAATGGTAAAGCCGTAACTTTAAACATTTCTCCTGCGCCTTCCGCATCAGAACCCGTAATAATTGGGGTATTTACATAAACAAAACCGTTGTTTTGAAAATAATTATGAACCGCAAACGACAATACCGATCGCACTCTCATAATCGCTCCAAAAGCATTGGTACGCACTCTTAAATGCGCATTTTCACGCAAAAATTCTAGGGAATGTTTCTTAGGTTGCATTGGGAATTTCTCCGCATCCGAGTCGCCTAAGATTTCAAGTTTGGTAACTTGAATTTCAAATTTTTGTCCGGCACCTTGGCTTTCCACTAAAGTACCCGTTACTGAAACTGCCGCTCCAGTAGTAATGCGCTTCAAGGTTTCCTCCGGGGTATTTTCAAAATCAACTACACACTGAATATTATTTATAGTCGATCCGTCATTTAATGCAATAAACTGATTGTTTCTAAACGTGCGCACCCATCCTTTGGCATTCACTTCCTGCAACGTTTTGGTACTATTCAATAAATCTTTAACCTTGGTATGTTTCATCTTGAAAATCTAATAATATTAAAATAAACCTAATTATAGGTGCAAATATAATGGATTTCGACCAATTTTCCTCGTTCAGAATAAACGATTTATCCGATATTTTATTTTGTGAGTTGGCTACTATTTGGGCGTGCCCCTACGTAAAAACTCCGGGTCGGGCTTTCCGCTACAAGTCCTCGCAAAGTTCCACTGCGTTCCACTTTGCTGTGGGCTTTTCGCTTTACTCCCTCACGCGCGATTCCGAAGTCATTGCGAGTAAAGTGAAACGGAAAGAAGCAATCTTTTTAATTTAACGATTCTTTTGGTATAAATTATAGGTTCTATGATACATTATCATTTATTGCAACTTTGTAATGATAATAAATAGTATATTTGAAAGAAATAGGAACTAATTTGTAGCGCCTATTTATAAGTTAGCCGTCAGTTTAGTAGAACGCAGAAATAACAACTAATAATGAAGAATTTTAAATCAATTTCCTTAGCACTTTTTACATTAATTTCTTGTAACCAAATGGTAAATAACAAAGAGGAAAATCTGAATACCGAAACAACTATTTCAGAAAAAAAAGTTGAAAATAAAAAAATTGGAAATACTGAAACTTCTAAAGATAAAATCGATACGATAGTAATTAAAAATCAAACTGCAATTATTATCGAACCAACGGACAAGCAAATTGAAAAACGTAAAAAAGAAGTTGGAGAGGAAGACTTTTATATTGGAGCTGACGATTATATGTGGTACTTAAATGAGTCAACTGAAACTTTTCGCAAAAATAAACTGAATGTTTTAAACATTAAAAATGGTAAAACAATCAAGTTTGAAATGGAGAACGGAAATAATGCAATTTTGGAATTAAAT
>Ga0247722_10001486_pt1 | contig 12906 bp, 14 predicted proteins | sample MSEWelMarce3H_FC_FD_189094 | JGI IMG/M metagenome (GOLD analysis project Ga0247722, IMG submission 189094) | Subsurface sediment microbial communities from gas well in West Virginia, United States - MSEEL Well Study Marcellus 3H_FC | ecosystem: Environmental > Terrestrial > Deep subsurface >... | reverse complement strand
TTTATGGAGTGTGCGTTTATTTGGTTTACGGATTTAATTTTATGTTGTTATATTATAACCAATTGGAACGGTGAAATAAACGAGGTTAGTTTAGTTAGATTAAAAACGATTTGGTAGAATGTTCAGTCGGTTCAGTAGTTTCATTCCAGAAGTCCTTAAAGAAAAAGCCAAAGCAGCCGCTGGTAGGATACAGAATTCTATGCCAGAAGGTATTAAAAATAAACTGGTAACAGCAGCAGCAGCCGCTCGAAAAAAAGTCAAAGAATTTACGGCACCGCCAATGACAACAACTGATATTTTAACCGAAGAAAATTTTAAAGCAGAACTTAAACAAATGAAAGAAGGCTTTTTAAGAATACTTCAAAACGAGTATAACATACCAAACCCCGATATTGACTGTTTGTTAAAGGGAGGTTATGTAGCAGTTTATAAAGATGGGGGTGTTGATTATTCAAGCGGGGACTCGGTGCCGAAGTCAGGATGGTTCATGATTGATGTACTTGGGCCTTATTACAAATTCGACAAATCAAAGTTAGAAAATTTTGATAAATTAATAACACGTGACGAAATAACACTTAATATTTTTGATAGACAACAAAGTTTGTCTGGTAAACACCCCCCACGCTTGTGTATGAAAGTAAATCGAGCAAAATTAAATAAAGAGAAAATAGATATTACAAAAGTATGTCCGACTGTAGTTGGTGGTTCTACCGCCGGCCGTAGTCGTCGCCGATCCTCCCGCAAAAACTACAAGAAGTCTGTCCGCCGCGTCAGATCCGTGAAACGGGCGTCTGGGTCTGGGTCTGGGTCTGGGTCCGGGTCCGGGACGCGTAAATACCGTAACCGGTCGTAAGTAAATAAGTAAGAATATAACATCGATGTCATATAAACCCAATTTACGCGTTTATATTACATACATTTAGCGATAACACCTATTGATCGATAACATGGTCCAACTCATCCCGGGTGACGATGACGCCGACGATGACGCATTAGTCGCCGTTCCGTTTCTTCAGCATCTCAAGATTCATTAGATTCCTTTTCACTAGTTTATAACTCCACGAGACCCCCATACTGTATAACGCAACAATCATACACTGACTAGTGAAACAAAAATCATAAAAACGGGATTGATTATTATAGGCGAATGAAGAAAAACAAATGATACGATAATACACATACCATACGAGTTGAATAAACTCCGATAACATAATCACGCGTGGATGATTGGCGTATTCTTTATGTAAATGATAGGAAATGTATATCATAATATTTGATGTTTCAAGCAGATTATACGCATATAAAATGGGGGCGGTGTTTTCGCCGATTATCATGTCGTGTAACAAGTATACGCCTACCAGGTGATGGATCATATATGGCACTCGTCGCACGATGTTGTCTTTCGTGTTTTTTTTGTATATACACGCAAAAATGTATAGTAAATCGTATGTATAATATCCGATGCTCATATGTATCGTATAATCCATATTGTAATTGTAGTTATAATGAAGGATATATGATACACAATGAACGAAACAAACAATGTTATTCGCGATGGCGGCTGGTTTGTATTTTGATATTTCGGTTGAAATCGTGTGCCAAAAACATATGATCGGGAGAAGGTATTCTAGATTCAACATTGTGATACATAAACTAGTAATATCGTTTTATGTATATTATTCATCAATCGCAGATCATATCTATTGACGCGGGCGGGGCGGGGGCGCCGTCCTTATCAACCGTAACGTTCTTCGCCACTCTGCGTATAACCTTTGCGATATTGCCGTCCTTTTCCCCGTCCGTGGCGGCTTTTGATAGTTTGAAATACTTTTCGTTTTCTTTGGAACTGCTGTTCATACACCTTGGGTTGGCTTTCGCCCATTCACCGACCATCGCGACGTTCTTCTGTTCGACGGCGAGGACCGCGTTCACCATTTTCGGGTGGTTGGGGGCGTCGCGTTCCCATTTATTGTCGTCCTTCACGTAGAGTGTCTCGCGCTTGACGTCGCTACAATGGACGGGACGTTTGTATACATCGGTCTTTTGGAGGCTGGATATCAGGATGTTCGACATTCCTTCCACATACCCCAGGCGTTCCACATTTTCCATGTCGGTCATGTTAAGTTGAATAGAATTCACGAAATCCTTCATATTCATCGCGTCTTTACATTTCTCGTTGAGGAACAGGTTCATGTTGAAGGTGGGGTTGTTGCTATTGATGGTGTTGTGGTTGCCGTTTGATGCGACTCCGATGGAGGACGGGGCTGGGGCTGGGTTTGTGATTTCGAGATTATTTTTAGTTGTTTCAATGATTTTAGAATGTAGTTGGCTAGTCGTCATCATCATCATCATAATGTCCTTCATACAATTTGTAGTATGAACTATTGTATTTTGAAAGTCAGTCACATTTACTTTCATATTCTCATCAGAACTAGCAGTAGTATTTACATCGCTGTTTTTATTGTCATTCTTATCACCTTTTTTTAACTGTTCTATTATACCGATTAGTTTATCATACTCATCTCGTGTAATATTTTGAGCTTTATTTGCGGTTGCGTTAGATACCATCATAGAACATGATTTTTTATGACGACTTAACGCGGAAAGGTGAGAATATCTTTTATTACAGTATCTACAAATATTGGACGGAATCGCGATTGATGCGTTTGTGGCGGTTTCGGATGGCATCAATGCCGGGACGGTTGGTTGAATGGCCATCGCGTCTATTGATAACCCCTCATTTTTTACCATTGCTTGATGTTTGCGGGTAGAAATATGTATATCGTAATTGCTTTTGTAAGAGCACTTAAAGTCACAAATTTTACATTCATAACCGCTCTCATTTTTTTTACCATTTAATGAGTCACTCATTTTATTTACCCTTCGTCCTAAATAATGTCCTATAATAGCGGTATAAAATAACCCCCGGATTCGGGTGTGGTGGCGGACCCCAAAAAAGTCAGTCACAGTTTTTTCGGGGCAAAAAATGGGTTTGTGAGCATTTCAGTCACAACCCCGTTTTTTGGGTGTGCGCAATTCGTGTTTTCAAAACTTCCACGCACAACAGGCGATTTGGACATTATTGGCGGAGATGTCTATCGTTAATATTCTACCCGTGTAAATTCCATAAAAATGAGTCAATTACCCAAAACATCTATCATACGGAATTATCCAAATTCAAACGGAATATTTTCCGGGATTATTCTCTCGAACATTCAAATTTGAACGTATTATATTTGGCGGTTTATGTATAAATTGAATGAAATGTAGTGATTTATTTTTATTGTTTAACCGCCACACATGTTTTCCTATGACGACACAAACCAGAAAGATGTGAATATTTCTTATTACAGTCACCGCAATTGAACGATGCGATTGATGACGGTTGGCACTCATTTTGGTTATCTCCCATTATCTTTTTGTGTTTATGGGTTGAAAGATGCGTGTTAAAATTAGATTGTTTACAGCATCTAAAGTCACATTTTTCGCAATAAAAAGGCGACTTTTTGTTTTCTTCGTTTTCTACGTTTTCTATGCTTTCGATACTTTCTTCATTTTCGATACTTTCTTCATTTTCGATACTTTCTTCATTTTCGATACTTTCGACTATTTCTTTGTTTTCTTCATTATTATTTGAAGTTATCTGTTCTAAAATCTTATTATCAGTGACTTTATTTGCGACTTTCTTTATCACCTTGTATATTTTGATTTTTTGTTCTAAAATCTTATTAATAGTGACCTTTTGTGCGACTTTCTTTATCACCTTGTATATTTTGATTTTTTGTTCATCATGTGTTGTGGTGTTCAACAATTTCAAATACGTTTCATTATCACGTGTGTGACTATTCATACAATTTGGGTGCTCTTTGACCCAGTAATCAATTAATGAAACAATCTTCTTTTCTAACGCAATGACGGCATTCACCATTTTCTGGTGGTTGAAATTATCTCGATCCCAATGGTTATTATCATTCACATATAATGTGTGGCGCTTGATATCACCACAATGAACAGGGCGTTTGTATACATCGATATTTTGAAGGTTACGAATAAGGATGTTCGACATTCCTTTAACGTAACCTATTTCTACAATATTTTCCAAGTCGTTCATGTCGAGATGAATGGAATTTACGAAGTCTCCCATAATCATTGCGTGATTACATTTATTAATGAGAAATGATTTTATATTAAATGATTTCTTCACGATAGTATAGATTGGTGTTTTGGTATTATTTGTATTAGGTTCTAATGAATTTATTTTTTTAATAATTTCTTGGTAATCTTTCAGTATTCTCGTAAATATATCTTTGGATATTATTATTTTATCATTCTCGACTATGACATCATCTGTAATTGGTCGTTCGCTCTTTATATTATTCATATCTGACGAAAAAATGGAGGCATCAATAGATGTATGATTTATGAAACTCTTTATCTTATGATTTGTTAAACTTTTATGGTTATTACCACAAACGTGATGAAATGTATTTGGTGTAAGGTTTGATGAATTTTCGTCAAGTGAAGGTGATTGTTTATGTTTATTATCGAGATTAGTATTGTCTTTTTCGTTCCCGTTATTATTCAAAGTTACTTGCGTCAGTTTCTTTTGAGGTAGTGGTTCTACACTATTTAAGTTTGCTTTCAACGCAACGAAATGTTCCTGTTCTTTTTGTCTGGCTTCATAAATATCTTTACAATCATAAAACCCAACTATTGTCATATTCCAGTTATCCCATCCACCATTATTTCTTATTACTTTATATACCTTACAATTATAGCCCGACGAATTACTATTTATAGAATTTAACCTATGAGCTTTTTTCCTCTGAACGAAATTTGTCGTATGTCCTACATATACGTCGTGTATATTCGGGTCATTACACGTTATTTTATAAATGATTGTATTTGAATAATCAGTCTCTATTTTTTCCATAATAGTATATTAATATCGTAACAATAATATTTATATAGTTAACATCTTACTTTAATTTATTTTATTCATATCAAATGGGTCGGTTTTCCTATTCGTTCTATTCTTTACAACATTATATCCACGAAGTTTATATATAATATTATACATCCGATAATGAAAATCATCGACGGTTTCATCTTCTACAATGAACTGGATCTACTATCATACCGGCTGAAAATCCTCAACGACGTCGTGGACTATTTTGTCATCGTAGAAAGCACGCATACTTTCGTCGGCAAAGAGAAACCATTGTTTTTTCGTGAGAATCAGGAACGATTCGCGGAATACCGCCATAAAATCATCCACATTATTGTCGATGATATGCCGTATATCCACCCCAATATTAATATCGGTGCGGGGCAGCAATGGCTGAATGAAGGGGCACAGAGAAATGCGATCTCGGCGGGATTCGCGAAGATTAAGGACATAGACCCGGAGGATATATTGATAATAACCGACCTCGATGAAATACCTGATCCACGCACATTATCTCGCATAAAAGCCGGCGAAATCCCGGTGGATATCAGTATTCTTCATATGGATTTGTATTATTACAATTTACATGTAAAAAATACCGAGAAATGGTTTTGGCCGAAAATCCTGTCGTATAAAAAGTTCGTGGAACTGAATCTGTCGTGTTCTTTTATCCGCGGAATAACACAATGTGGGATTATCGCCAACGGCGGGTGGCATCTCTCGTATTTCGGAGATTACGAGTTTATGAAGAATAAAACCGAGAATTTCTCGCATCAAGAGTTCAATCGAACTGAATTCACCGATGTATCGAAAATAGAAGAACGGGTGAAACGCGGGGTCGATATATATGGCAGGGCATTTGTATCGTATACTAATATTCCGATTCGGGACAATACATATTTGCCGGTCGATTATGATAAGTATTTAACGAAGTATTACACCGAGTAGTGACATGGGGCCGACGTCTTCAATAACTCTTTGAGTATCTTGTTTTCCGCGATTAAGTGCTTGATTTGGTCGAGGGTGAGTGATGCGGGGTCCGGGTCTTCCGAAGGCACGGGCACTACAGGCACAGGCACGGGCACGGATGCCGTAGCAGGCGACACAGGCACCGCGGGAATAGGCGGTCCGGGACATATCGCTTTATGCTTGTATATACTTGTGCGTGATTTGAATATCTTATTACAGATAGAGCATGTGTGTTTATCCGTAACGACTATATTGCCGTCATTTAATTGGTGCTTACGCGTCTCCAAATGTCGAATATAATCCTTTTTGTTGTCCGTGATATATAAACAATTCTCGCAATTATAGACAAGTGGTGGTGTTATCGGCATCGTTATAGGGTTGTATACTAAAGATACAAAAAATCCTCTAGATGAACGAACGGGGTGGTGTTATTCCTTATCAACCATCACATTCTTCGCCACATTCCGTATCACCTTTGCGATGTTTCCATCTTTCTCGCCGTCTGTGGCTACCTTGGAAAGCCTGAAATACTTTTCGTTTTCACGTGTATTGCTATTCATACACTTTGGGTTGGCTTTCGCCCATTCACCAACCAGTGCCACGTTTTTCTGTTCGACCGCAAGGACCGCATTCACCATTTTCTGGTGGTTGGGGCCTTCACGTTCCCATTTATTGTCGTCCTTCACGTACAGTGTCTCACGCTTGACATCGCTACAATGAACAGGACGTTTGTATACATCCGTCTTTTGGAGGTTGTCAATAATTATATTCGACATCCCTTCCACATAACCCAGCCGTCCCACATTTTCCAGATCGGTTAGGTTCAGTTGGATAGAATTCACGAAATCCTTCATATTCATTGCGTCTTTACATTTCTCATTGAGGAACAGGTTCATATTGAATGTAGGGTTGTGGCAGTTGGTGTTGTGGCTATTAGTATTGGTGGTATTGTTTGTCGTGTTATTTAGTGTAGGTTGTTCTGCTAATGCTTTTATCATTTTCATCATTTCTTGGTTATTTTGCAATAACGTCATAAACATCTCTTTTGTTATGGTGATTTTATCATCCGCACATATGATATCGTCTGCTGGGTTGGCTGTATGGACTCCAGAAGCACCGTGAGAAGAAGACGTTTTACACCTGGAGATATGTTTATAAATACTTGTTCTAGATTTGAATATATTATGACAAGAAGAGCACGAATAACCGTCTGATGATTTTATGATTTGTTTGATTAAACCTCCGCCATCGATATGCTTCTGTGTCAAAAGATGACGTTCATAATCTCGCTTACACGTTGTATGAAAAACGCAAGGTTCGCATGTGTAGGTATGTTTATGGTCCATTCTGCGTGGTGGCGTTTTATACCATAGGTAGAGACAAAAATCCACCTAAAGATACGCCTCGCCGAGCCTCCCTATGTCCGTGCCGCTGACCCCAAAAAAAGTCAGTCACGTGTTTTTTGAGATAAAAATCGAAAATAAGAGCATTATCGTCACAACTCGGTTTTTGTGTGTTTTGAATTTAGTGTTTCAAAAGTCTCCCGCGCAAACGGCGTTTTGGACATTTATACGGACAGGATACAACTCGCCATCAACCCACACCATAACATCTACCCATATCATACATACGAGACCATATTAATGTAAGCGGGACGTATATCCATACACAAACAACTAAAGACCACCCCAGGCCGCCGGAGGCCCATTTGCATCCCCCCAAACCAGCATCCCAACATTATAGAATATGAAACCCCCAGTTTTGGGGGATGCCTTTTGAACGGATTATATTTGAACGGAATATTTTCGGGAGATTTATACTTAACCATTTGAATTCTAGAGTTTTATATTCTAGAGTTTTGAATTCGGTAATATACCGTCATTCATTCATATTTGTATCCTTATCAACCATAACCTTCTTCGCCACATTCCGTATCACCTTTGCGATGTTTCCATCCTTCTCGCCATCCGTGGCTACCTTGGAAAGCTTGAAATACTTTTCGTTTTCACGTGTATTGCTATTCATACACTTTGGGTTGGCTTTCGCCCATTCACCAACCAGTGCCACGTTTTTCTGTTCGACCGCAAGGACCGCATTCACCATTTTCGTATGGCCAGGTCCTTCACGTTCCCACTTGTTGTCATCCTTCACGTATAAGGTCTCGCGCTTGACGTCGCTACAATGAACGGGACGTTTGTATACATCCGTCTTCTGAAGATTGTCGATAATTATATTCGACATTCCTTCCACATAACCCACCCTGTCAACATTTTCCAGGTCGGTTAGGTTCAACTGGATGGAATTCACGAAGTCCTTCATATTCATCGCATCCTTACATTTCTCGTTGAGGAACAGGTTCATATTGAATGTGTTGTTGTTACTATTTATGGTGTTGTTGGCCATATTGTTGGTAGTGGTAGTGTTGTTAGTCGGGTTGTTTACATTCGGTTGTTCTGCTAATGCTTTTATCATTTTCATCATTTCTTGGTTATCTTTCAGTAACGTCATAAACATCTCTTTTGTTATTGTGATTTTATCATCCGCACACATGATATCGTCTGCTGGGTTGGCAGCAACGGGTGTAGTTAACGAATCTACAATATAATTCGCGTCTGCCTTTTCCGACTGCTGTTGTTTGTTCTGCTGTTGCAATTGACACTTCGCCTTATGCTGGTAGATAGTTGTTCTAGACTTGAAAAATCTGTTACAAAATTGACACGGATATTCGGTTGGTTTAATGGGTTTGCTCGGGGTAATTATAACATCACCGCCATCGGTTTCACGTGTCTTGGGGTTGAGGTCCAAGTGTTTCCTAGATAACAGATGACGACCGTAGTCTTTTTTGTTCCTCGTAATGAAATAACATTTTTCACAATTGTAAATTATCGGCGTTTTATAACTCATCGTTGTCTTAAGTTGTATACTATAGGCAAAGACAAAATCGGGGTAAGAACGACGCACCGCTACCCCAGAACAGACCCTCCAAAAAAGTCAGTCACGTGTTTTTGTCACGAAAAATGCGTTTTGTGAGCGTTTCAGTCACAAGCCCATTTTTGGGTGTTTTGAATTTCGTGTTTTAAAAGTCTCGCGAGCAAACGGCGTTTTGGACATTTATTGGACAAGGCCAACCAACGAAGACAAACCCTTACCCCTCCACACCATACCTATCACATTCCTACACATTGCCACACCATATATGGTCTCATTCTCACCGGGTTACCCAAAGACACACGCCCAACCCCAGGCCGCCGGAGGCCATTTGCATCCCCCCAAACCAGCATCCCAACATTATAGAATATGAAACCCCCAGTTTTGGGGGATGCTTTTTGAACGGATTGTATTTGAACGGAATATATTCCAGAGATTTATACTTAACAATTTGAATTCTAGAGTTTTGAATCGAACGGAATATTTTCTGATGAAACGAGAGATTTCCAACGGAATCCATTCCATTGGAATCTATGATTTTCTTAATTTCAAACGGAATATTTTCTGGAGTTTTCCTTCTTTACAACTGAATTTGAATCTCTCGACGTGGATAATTATAAGCGACCCAATACTCCTCGAAATTCACCGTCCATCCCGGCACCTTCTGTGAATTCCTACTGCGATATCGCGAGAGATTCGGGTGCCGACGGCGGCGGGGCCGTTTTTCTTGTATATACGTATAATATGTAATGTCACGAGAAACAAAGAAGAAACGCAATATCACGCAATACAGTAAAACGCGAAAAAACCGGCCGCCGTCGCCGTCGCGGACTACCGCCACCGCCACCGCCACCGCCGCCCCAGAAACAAAACAAGTGGTAATAAATGCGAACTATACGCCGGTAAATGACGAGAGATATATTCCGATTCCATCGTATACACCGGCAATATTGCCACAATACGCCCCCGATAGTTACGACTGTTTTTACTATAGAATACGGCAAACGGAATCCAATGATACATTTATTGCCACGGTCCGAACACGCGGAATCGGCGATACTGAAATAATTGTCGGTGGAAGTGTAAAATCATTGCCGAAAGAGTGTGTGAAAATAATAATACAGAAAGACAGAGACGCGGGCAACGATATCGTGGAAGCCATATTTTTAGTGGATTACCGGCAACATTGTAATGAGGCAAATGACCTGAAAAGTGCGATTATACTGGCGCGCGTGGCTATAAGTTTCGCGTATACCTATTTTCGGATAGATAAATTCGTGCTGAAAGACCACAGTATGTTTTATTGTTATACACCGACACGGACATATGAATATTCCCTCGCCGGGCGATACCTGCTGAAATACGGCGAAACCTGGTATCAGCGTAATTTGAACGCACGTATCTATCATCCCCGGACACTGGAGAGTATAAAAAAGTATTTGGATTTTATAGAAACGAAACCGGATTTCGGGATATTTCAGACGGCACCGACGCAAGAACGTTTGAAGCAGATTTGGGCGAATACACCGAACTATCGTGAGATGGTATTGAAGATACTGGACGAGATTCAGCGAACCCCGGACATGGACACGAACCCGAATCAGAATTGCCATTTATTATATCCGTGGTTCAATAGGATATCCGGTGAATATTTAAACGATCTGCTTTATGCTGATAATTTCATATTGAGAGACGGGTTTTTATTCATCGAAGGACTTACTGTAGAATATTTGGGAACGGATAATACACTACACGCAGAAGATACGAGTAGGTTGAAAACCTTCATAAAAAACAATACGAATATGAAAAGGATGGGCGGAGGCGGACGCAACCCGAAACGGTGGTTTGTAAAACGGGACTGAATCCCCCACAGTGGGGGCGGGCAGGCGTGTACGCGGTCACAATACACCACCAACGACCTGTATGATTATTATATGTATATTATATACATATCGTATGCCTGGTAGAAAAAGGTCTGGGTTAGCCCGAGATATAAGAGCGTATTCATGGATTAAAAATACGCCATCGGCATACACCGTTACGTATATTGGTAATACCAACACTGGTGGAACTGGACCAACCGATGGTTCTTCACCTTACACAGGTGGTTCAACTGTAACAATTTTAGGAAATACCGGAACATTAACAAAGAGTGGATATACATTTTCTGGATGGAACACCGCCGCGGATGGTTCCGGAACATCTTATTCACAAGGAAATACATTTACAATTCTCGCAGATACGACACTTTATGCGCTCTGGACGCTCGTGCCGGCTGTATCCGCACCAACATCACTGTTCGGTGTAGGCGGAAATCAAGCGGCGTATATTTTGTTCACACAAAGCGGCACCGTAACCAACTATGAATATTCTACTGATGACGGGGCCACATTTTTAGCATTTAGCCCCCCACAAATTTATAGTCCCGTAGAAATAAACACACTCTCGTCTGATGGGGTCACTCGTTTAACAAATGATACCGAGTATACCGTCAAATTAAAAGCGGTGAATTCCGGAGGAACAAGCAGCGAATCTGTATCAGTGAATGTCACTCCCACAGTAACAAGCTTGACAACTAGTGGACGCATCATATACCTAGACGCAAACAACTCTAGCTCTTACTCGGGAAGTGGAACTACATGGACGAATCTTGATTCTGGCGGTAGTTATAGCGCGTCACTTACAGGATCGCCGACATTCGACGAGACAACGGAACCTGGCAATAAGTATTTCGACTTCAACCGCGCAGCGGCTACAGGGCAATTCGCTCAAATTAACCAAGCCGCTGCGATTAATCCCGTCGTAAATCAACCCTTTACGATTCAAATGTGGGCCAGAATCAATAATGTAGGTTCGCAAGGTTCGTTGGTAAGTAAGGTATTTGGTGCACCATCCTACGATGGGTATGCGTTAGGTTATACGACAGATACCAAATTACAATTACATGAAAATGGTTCGTCGATGGTGAATTATTTTAGTTCAGTTACTGGTGTTGTAAGCAATGGATGGAGACTCTATACGGCAAACGTCCAGTTCGGAAATGGCGGAGGAAGGCAAAACAAGATATTTGTTAATGGTCGCCAGGTTATGACCGCAACAAGTAATGAAACCGGTATTCCATCTTCTACTCAAAATCTCACATTCCCCGCCGGATTTTATGGAGAGGGAGAATGCGATATCGGCCAATTGTATTATTACAACACAGAATTAACAACGACGCAAATCATACAAAATTACGATGCGTCGAAACCCAGATATATATAATAGATTTGACGTGATATTGAAAAAAAAGCATCCACGACACGACACGACCCCGCCCGCCCCGCACATGAATGCCATAGATTAGATTAGATACATTTTAGTGGCACCCGATATCCTTGAAATACGAGTTTTCGCCGTGTAGTGAGTATTTCTTCCCGGTGCGGACATCCACATACCCATTCGTTTCCGCACAATTCTGGGCGGGCCAGCCGGTACACCAATACCATCCGGTGATTTTGGTGACCTCGTCGCGAAGGACCATGATATGGGATTCGTATAATTTGGCGTCTTCTTCGCAGGTTTGATTGTAATGCTCGATGGAATGGAGGTGAGATGGAGTTGAACGCTGGTAGTTATGCCAGTCCCGGACGAGGTGGGTTCGGTATTTCGGGGCGGCGACGGCGACGGTGATAGATTCGGGAGCGACGGTTTCTATGGACGCGGTTGACATGTGATGCTGATGCTGATATTGATGTATCAATAAAATTGTATTCAATTTTTTTATTGATAATAAAATCGTTCCTCGATGAGGAATGTCAATTTTTTTATTGATAATAACCCACCCCGTTATATCCAACTCCCACCTCCACGCGGTTGGGCCCGCATATCCATCGTTCCACGCAAACTACCGTCCCCATTTCCATTGGAACCGGCGCCTAAACGTGAATACTCTGGTTGTTGGGGTGGAGCACGGTAGGCGGCTTGTGCGGCAAACTGGGGAGGTGTTCCAACTGGTGCATACTGATGCGGGGGAGGCATCGTCTGTCCACGCTGGGAACCCGCACCGCCCCCCGCACCAC
>Ga0247722_10001485_pt1 | contig 12908 bp, 10 predicted proteins | sample MSEWelMarce3H_FC_FD_189094 | JGI IMG/M metagenome (GOLD analysis project Ga0247722, IMG submission 189094) | Subsurface sediment microbial communities from gas well in West Virginia, United States - MSEEL Well Study Marcellus 3H_FC | ecosystem: Environmental > Terrestrial > Deep subsurface >... | reverse complement strand
TGTAACTTCTTCACGAGTAAATACATCTGCTCGCTCCCCCAGGTATTCGCGCCACTTTTGCGCAAAGTCGGCACGTGCACTTGGTGAATCCGCATCTTGCGATAGATAAAGATGACGCGCACGTGGTTCTCCGGCAATAGTTTCAATGCCTGATAGCAAATCATTATCTTGACCTAAAACGATTTTTTCTTCCACATTAACCATGCCGTGATCGGCTGTTAAAAAGATTCGAGTGCCACGGGGCAATTGTGTGACAAGTGCCTTAGCAACCTGATCAACGTAAGAAAGTGCGGCGCACCATTTATCCGAACCAACACCATCGCTGTGCCCTGCAACATCGAGGTCATTGATATAGACATAGGCGAAAGATGGTTCGCTCGAAAGTGCGGTTTTGGTTTCGGCAATCATGTCTGGCAATACATTTGCACCGCGATAAGTGGCACCGCGAAAGACTGCTTGAGTAAATCCAGTATTTTCATATCGCTTGGCAGCTATGTGTGAAACAGAGATATTTTCTTCCGCTGCACGTTCAAAGAGTGTTGGAACGCTCTGCCAGACATGCGGGTCAACTCTTTCATCCCACTTCAGTGAGTTAAGTACTCGTCCACCGCTTCGTGGAACACGAACTGTGTAACCCAACATCGCATGAGTGCCGGGTAATTCTCCAGTCATCAGCGTTGCAAGTGATGTTGCTGTCGTTGAAGGAAAAGATGTGGCAACAACTCCATGGTTTGTAAATGAATGCAAAGTCGGAATCAAATCTTTGTATTTTTCGATGACATCTGCGCCGAGTCCATCGACAAGGAATAAAACTTCTTTGCCATGTGGAGATTGCCCTAGTGAAAGTAAATCCGTTGTACTAGTTAGCCCAAGACCCGCAAAAATTGAGGGTGTGATGTGGGCCAAATGCATACTCGTATCTTGCCATGAAGCACGAGTGCATTGGGGGGTATCCTTTCGCTCATGAATTCAGATCTCAGCGATGTATTGAAATACTCAGATGAAGTAGCAGCGGCCATTGCATCTGGTTCTCCCATTGTTGCTCTTGAATCCACAATCATCAGCCACGGGCTGCCACGTCCAACAAATTTAGAAGTTGCTCGTGAAGTAGAAGCAATCGTTCGTGCGCATGGCGCAACGCCAGCAACAATCGCTGTTATCGATGGCAGTGTTCACATCGGATTAAGTGATGAAGAATTAGTAACAATTGCAACCCGAGATAACATTCTTAAAGCTTCTAGTCGCGACCTTGCTATTGCTGTGGCCTTTGGAAAGAGCGCTGCAACAACTGTTGCAGCAACTGCGCACTTAGCCGTTATGGCTGGCATTAAAGTTTTTGCAACTGGTGGTCTAGGTGGCGTTCATCGCGGAGCACAAGAATCATTTGATGAATCCGCTGACCTCACAGCTCTGTCCGCACTAGACATCACAGTTGTCTGTGCAGGCGTTAAATCAATTCTGGATGTCGGTGCAACTCTTGAACGTCTTGAAACTCTGGCAATCGGTGTCATCGGATATAAGACAAAGAAGTTTCCTGGATTTTATTTAACCGACTCTGGCTTTGAAATTGAATACCAAGCAGATACTGCGGATCAAATTGCATCTGCAATAAAGGCGCGAGCATCGATGAAGACCAACTCTTCAGCGCTGATTGTTGCTAACCCGGTCAAAAACCAGATGGATAAGAAATTGCACGATTCGATTTTGGCTAGTGGATTAGCAAGTGCGGAAAAAGAAGGGATTACAGGAAAGGCTGTTACGCCTTTCTTGCTCGAGCACTTTCATACCGCAAGTGATGGCGATTCTCTGCGCGTTAATATCGAAATCATTAAATCAAATAGTGCACTCGCAGCAGATATCGCTGTAGCCCTCAATAAGTAATATGCACAAGATTCTCTGCATCGGCGATGTCATGCTCGATGTTGTTGTTGCGTTGCAAGCCCCAATTAATTACGGCGAAGATACTCCCTCAAGAATTACCACGCACGGCGGCGGAGCAGCAGGAAATGTTGCATCGTGGATCGCGCACACTGGCACAGGTGCCAGCATTGTTGCCCGCATAGGAAATGACTCTGCAGGCGCCGCACTTATTTCTGAGTTTGAAGATTTGGGCGTTGATCACTCAACCTTGAAAAAAACTAGTGATGCAACAGGTGTAGTAGTTATCTTGGTTGATAAAAATGGTGAGCGCACAATGTTTCCTGAAACCGGGGCTAATTCAGGATTAGTTCTATCTGACATGCCTGCACTAACTGGATTCGATGCTGCCTATGTCTCTGGTTATGCATTACTCAATCCACGTTCTCGCGCAGGTGTTCTAGAGATGATCACAGCGATAAAAGCCGCTGGTATCCCACTCTTTTATGACACTGTCACAGTAGGTGCAATGAAAGAAGTGGATCGCGCACTGATTCATTCGTGGTTGCCGTTGATGGATTACGTGTTGCCTAATGAAGAAGAAGCGCTCTATGTCGCAGATGCAAAAGATATTGATTCAGCATTGACCAAGTTATTGGAACTCTGTCCTGCAGTAATTATTAAACGCGGATCAGTTGGTGCAACCGCACAAATTCGTGGAGGCAATCGAATTGATATTGATGCTGTAAAAATTGCGGTGGCAGATACAACGGGTGCCGGCGATAGCTTTGCGGCAGGATTTATCACAACAAAAATATCTGATGGCGATTTATCTGCCTCTGTGACGGCCGGAGTAAGACTTGCAGCGAAATGTGTTGCAAATATCGGGGCACGCCCGCAAGGCGGTCACGCACTTTAGGCGTTGTACTTGGCACAATCGCCCCCATGGCAACGAAGACTCCACCTAAGGGCAAAAAACCTGCTGGACCTAAACCAGGCGAATACCCAGGCAAGATTGTTGATATTGATGTTTCATCTGAAATGTCAGAATCATTTTTGGAGTACGCGTACTCAGTAATTTATTCTCGCGCGTTGCCCGATGCACGTGATGGTTTAAAACCTGTACACCGCCGCATCTTGCACCAGATGGCAGAGATGGGATTGCGTCCAGATAAAGGTCACGTAAAGAGCGCACGTGTTGTCGGTGAAGTAATGGGTAAGTTGCATCCACACGGTGATGGTGCAATTTATGACGCTCTCGTTCGTATGGCTCAATCATTTTCAATGCGCTTGCCACTTATCGATGGACACGGAAACTTTGGTTCACTAGACGCCGGTCCTGCAGCGATGCGTTATACCGAAGCACGTCTGGCACAAGCAGCGCTCACAATGGTTGCAGAGACAGATGAAGACACTGTTGATTTCGGTGCTAACTACGACGGACAAATCTTTGAACCGCAAGTACTTCCTGCTGCATATCCAAACTTGTTAGTAAATGGCGGTTCTGGAATCGCAGTTGGTATGGCAACAAATATGGCGCCACATAACTTGGGCGAAGTAATTGCTGCAACCAAACACCTTATTGAAAACCCGAAAGCCACTGTAAATGCGCTCATGAAATTTATTCCTGGTCCAGACTTTCCAACAGGTGGCGAACTTGTTGGTTTAGAAGGAGTGCGCGAAGCGTATTCAACTGGCAAGGGATCATTTAAAGTCCGCGCAACAGTTGAGATTTCTAAAGTAACAACTCGCAAAATGGGTATCACCATTAAAGAGTTGCCTTTCACAATTGGACCCGAAAAAGTTGTCGAGCGCATTGCAGATCTTGCAAAGGCGAAGAAGATTCAGGGAATCTCAGACATCATCGATTTAACTGATGGACAAACAGGAACCAACGTTGTCATCGAACTTAAAAATGGTTTCGAGCCAGAAGCAGTTCTAGAGCAGCTCTACAAATTAACTCCGATGGAAGATGCCTTTGCGATCAACGCTGTTGCACTCGTTAAGGGACGCCCGCAAACTCTTGGTCTTAAAGAGTTGCTACAGGTCTTCATCGATCACCGCATCGAAGTTGTTCGTCGCCGCTCTGAGTTTAGAAAAGCCAGAGCAACTGCTCGCCTGACTCTGGTCGATGGTCTTTTAAAAGCGATTATCGATATCGATAAGGTCATCAAGATTATTCGCGCATCCGAAGATGCAACTGTGGCAAAGGATGCGTTGATTAAGGGCTTTAAACTCAACGACGAACAAGCCACATACATTCTTGATATGCCACTTCGCCGTCTGACCAAGATGAGCAAAATCGAACTTGAGACTGAACAAAAAGAACTCAAATCAACAATTGCTGCCCTCAATACATTACTTAAATCAGAGGATGCGATTAAGAAGCAGGTCTCCACTGAATTAGACGCTGTAGCAAAAGCATTTGCTACCCCACGTCGCACTCGTATTGGCGCTGCCTAACTTCCTAGTTTCGCAACCTTGCACCACGTGTGGGAGGATTCCTTAAATGATCTCCACGCAAAGTCTCGAGTTACGCGCTGGGGCAAGACTCTTAGTCAGTAACGTCACCGTCCGCATTAATCACGGTGATCGCATCGGTTTCGTTGGAAGAAATGGCGCCGGTAAATCCACACTCGCAAAAGTATTAGCTGGCGAAACTATGCCTGCAGGTGGCGCAGTAAATCGCACAGGAAAAATTGGTTATCTCCCCCAGGATCCACGCACCGGAGAAGATCAAGGAAGCGTTATCGATCGCATCTTGTCCGTTCGTGAATTAGATGCAATCGCAAAGCGAATGAGATCAGTTGAAGAAGAGATGTCTACAACGCAAGGTGAAGAACTCGAAAAAGCGATGGAACGCTACGGTCGCGTAGAAGCCGAATTCAGCGCAGCCGGTGGTTATGCAGCAACTGCTGAAGCAGAAGCAATCGCTTCATCTCTCGGAGTACCTGAGAACTTATTTAATCAAGAGCTAGCAGCCCTCTCCGGTGGTCAACGCCGCCGTATTGAATTAGCGCGCATCTTATTTAGTGGCGCAGAAACGCTGTTATTAGATGAGCCAACAAACCACTTAGATGCTGATTCGATCATGTGGCTGCGCGAATACTTAAGTAAGTACTCCGGTGGGCTAGTAATTATTTCCCACGATGTGAATCTGATCGAAACCGTCGTAAACAAGGTCTTCTACATCGACGCTAACCGCAACGTCATCGATGTTTACAACCTGGGCTGGAAGCAATACTTATTACAACGCGAACAAGATGAACACCGCCGCAAGAAAGAGCGTGCCAATGCTGAAAAGCGTGCAGAGATCTTGCAAAAGCAGGGCGAGAAAATGCGCGCTAAAGCAAGCAAGGCAACTGCAGCTCAAGGCATGCTCCGTCGCGCGGAAAAACTCCGTTCATCCCTTGAAGATGTTCGCGTCTCAGATAAGGTCGCAAAGCTTCGCTTCCCAACACCTTCTCCTTGTGGCAAGACGCCGATTTCCGCCCACGATCTCTCAAAGTCATACGGATCACTTGAAATCTTTACTGACGTCGGCGTTGTTATTGATAAAGGCTCTCGTGTTGTAATCCTTGGACTCAACGGTGCTGGTAAAACAACTCTTCTGCGCATCTTGGCTGGCGAACTTGAATCAGATACCGGCGAAGTCATTGCAGGTCACGGATTAAAAATTGGTTACTACGCCCAAGAACATGAATCACTGGATTTTGAACGCACAGTCCTAGAAAACATGATGTCTGCAACTCCTGATATCCGCGAACCCGAAGCACGTAACGTTCTCGGTTCATTCTTATTCATCGGCGATGACGTGCACAAACAAGTAAAGGTTTTATCTGGTGGAGAAAGAACTCGTTTGGCTCTAGCCGTCCTAGTTGTTGGCGCTGCCAATGTGTTGTTACTCGATGAGCCAACTAACAACTTAGATCCCGCTTCCCGCGATGAAATCCTTGCAGCCCTATCTGAATACCAAGGCTCAGTAATTCTGGTCTCTCACGATGAAGGCGCCGTACAAGCCCTTAAGCCTGAACGAGTTATCTTGTTGCCTGATGGCGATGAAGATTTATGGAAAGACGAGTACTTCGACCTAGTAAGTATTGACTAAGCGTCGATTCTGTCGCGATCGATTTCAGCTGTAGAAATAAACTCTTTGCGTGGTGCAACATCGTTGCCCATCAATAATTCAAACATTGATTCTGCAGCCGTTGCATCCTTAATTGTGATGCGACGAAGTGTGCGTGCATCTGGATCCATTGTGGTTTCACGTAATTGATCTGCATCCATCTCGCCGAGACCTTTGTATCGCTGGATTGGTTCTTTCCACTTCTTTCCAGCCTTCTTCAAATCACTTGTGACTTTACGCATCTCATCATCTGAGTATGTGTAGATGTACTCGCCCTTCTTGCCTCCGCCACCCATTGTTTCAATGCGGTGTAGTGGTGGAATCGCTGCAAAGACGCGACCATCATCGATCATCGGCTTCATGTAGCGATACAAGAGTGTTAGCAAGAGACAACGGATGTGCGCGCCGTCAACGTCAGCATCTGACATCAAAATAATTCGGCCATAACGAGCATCATCTAATTCGAATGACTTTCCAGAACCCGCACCGATTACTTGAATAATTGATGCACACTCAGAATTGTCGAGCATCTGTGAAAGTGATGCTTTTTGAACGTTCAAGATCTTGCCGCGAATAGGCAAGATTGCCTGGAACTCAGAGTTGCGTGCAGCCTTGGTAGTTCCCAGTGCGGATTCACCTTCGACGATAAATAACTCTGTGCGGTTGACATCCTCTGAACGACAATCTGAAAGCTTTGTTGGAAGTGAAGATGATTCCAAAGCGTTCTTTCGACGTTGCAAATCTTTGTGGGCTCTCGCAGAAATACGTGTACGCGATGCGCCAGCAACCTTTTCAAGAATCAATCGGCCATTGGCTTTATCGATACGACGAGTGGTGTTGAAAAACTCTTTCATTTTGTCAGCAACTACAGCGGAGACAATTCGTGTAGCAGCTGCTGTTCCGAGAACTTCCTTTGTCTGGCCCTCAAATTGTGGCTCTGACATACGAACTGTGATGACAGCGGTTAATCCTTCGAGGATGTCATCTTTAATAACATCTGCTTCATTGTTCTTTAGCGTCTTTGTTGACCGAAGCGCTTCGTTGAAAGCCTTGGTGATTGCGCGTTCAAAGCCCAGTACGTGTGTTCCACCCTTTGGCGTTGCAATGATGTTTACAAATGAACGCTGGGTGTTATCAAAACCATTGCCCCACTTCATGGCGATATCTACTTCCATATCGCGCTCTACTTCTGTGGAGACCATATGTCCCTTGTCATCTAAGACAGGCACTGTCTCTTGATAGTGACCAGTGCCGTAGATGCGAATGACATCACCAATTGGCTGATCTGGTTGTAAGAATTCGCAGTATTCGGAGATTCCGCCCTTGTGATAAAACGACTCTGTGGTCTTTGTCTTTCCACGATTGTCATTAACAGTAAGAGTGAGCCCAGGAACTAAGAAAGATGTTTGGCGAGCACGAGCATAAATTTCTTCAAGTTCTAGTTCGGCTTCCTTTAAGAAGATCTGCTTATCACTCCACCATTTAATGCGTGTGCCTGTGACTTTGCTAGAAATCTTGCCGATAACGCGCAAACCAGATTTTGGTGTGAACTCTGCTTTTGGTCCATCACCATCGAATACTCCTGCAACACCGCGTTGAAAGGACATCCAATAAATCTTTCCATCACGATCTACTTCAGCATCTAGGCGAACAGCAAGTGCATTTACAACGGACGCGCCAACACCGTGCAGACCACCGGAGGCAGCGTAGGATCCGCCACCGAATTTTCCACCTGCGTGCAATTTTGTTAGAACAACTTCAACGCCAGTAAGTCCAGTCTTTGATTCTTTATCTACTGGAATACCGCGACCATCATCATGTACTTCTACGGAACCATCTGATTCGAGATTAATTTCAATTTTTTTACAGTGACCAGCGAGTGCTTCGTCCACTGAGTTATCAATAATTTCCCACAAGCAGTGCATCAAGCCCCGTGAATCGGTAGAACCGATATACATGCCGGGGCGTTTGCGAACTGCGTCTAGTCCTTCAAGGACTGCTAAATCTTTTGCGGTATAGCTCTCCTGCGAGATGTTTGCATCTTCTTTCTTGGAGGCCACGGTGGCAAAGGTTATCTTTCAATACGTCCAAACCTGTGTGTAACTCGCCGCAAAGCCAATAGAACCTGATTTCGCAGGTGATTCTCACCCAATTAACACAAAATTTACGCCTAAAAATGCAAATATAACGAGCGGGGAATAACCAGACATGGTTTGATGTTCCATAGAAAGCAGTACACAAGCACTTCCCGATTGAGAACGGAGAGAGATATGTCAGAACAAATGATTCTTGAAGCAGTACCTCTTAACGCCCTTGACCGATGCGATCGTTGCGGAGCACAGGCATATGTACGCGCCGTGCTTCTCTCAGGCGGAGAGCTCTTGTTCTGCGGACACCACGGCAAGGAATACGCCGAAAAGATTCGTCCGCTTGCTGCAAAGATTCAAGACGAGACTTCTAAACTCGTTGAATCACCTGCTGCTAACTAACTCTTTTCTTTACCAGCCGTAATTAAGAGTCTTTAAATACGCACGCAACTCTCTGAAGTATGTGGCTGTACTCATGCCGTAAGTCTTCTCAAATGCTGTTGGAAAATCTGTTCCTGATCCAATTAAGCCGATCATGTCCAGCGTGTCTTTTAGGGTAAATCCTTTGGTAATTAAATACTCATTCATCAGCAAGCCAAGACCATATTCACAGCCTTTATTATTTCCAAAACCTTCTGCAGTGTTATTTGACTCCCACTTTTGCAAGGAAGCCTCGCACGTTGCTTTATCTTTTGGGTTCATCTCAACATTTCTTGCAGTTGAATAATTAGCAAAGGATTTACCGCCATCGAAGTTGGCAAGGATTATGCTCATACCCAAGTTCGCTGAACCTTCACGTACCCAATCTGGAACTCTGTCCCAGTATTGACCCCATTTCTGATTCTGATACAAATGGAAAATTTCGTGCCCACCTTGAACCAACATGGTGTTTTGCATGATGAGATCATTTCTGACTTCAGGTGCTCGCCAAACAACAGCTAATTGGCAACCTCCACCGCCTTGATTTGGGCTTAGCCAACTCGCAATACTTGCGCAGTTATTTGCTGTCAGTTTGTCCTTTACCCAAGATTCTTTTTCACCAACAATCCATTGTGGTGTGTAACCAAGGGGGAAAATACTTTCGTAGACTGAAAATGCATACTGCGCGTTTTCAGTCATCTGAATCACTGCTCGATCTTCAGGAGATTGCAAGGAAGTTTTAAGCTTAGGCACCCCTGGAATTCTCTGCGCAACTAACTTCTTTGCATACTCTTCTAACGCAGAGAGTTGAGAATTACTCGTACTTGGGTTTGAAGGTTTTTGCTCGCCACCGGATTTTTGAACACTCCACTTGAGAGTCTTCCCGCTTTTCTTGCAGACTAAAATTTGTTTACCAGATTTAACTACCAAATCTTTGGTCGTGCACTTAGCTCCTGCTTTTGCCGCGGCCCACGTTGCAGGTGCGGAAGTAACAAGTAGTACCGCCACTAATAAGTAACTTAAGCGGCGCATGAGAATTTTTAAGCTCTAGTTGCCGGGTGCTTCAAAGCCTGCATCGCGGTGTGAACCATCGCAGTAAGGCTTATCTTTTGAGTGACCGCAGCGGCACAAAGAGAAATCACTCTTTGTCTCAACTACTTTGCCTTCTGCATCTACGAAATCAACTTCGCCAGTTACTCGGATAGAGCCATTGGCCTTGATGCGCATCGTTACTTTGTCGCTCATTTTGATCTCCCTTTAATTCTTGATGGATTTAGTCTAGGTAATCGCGCAGCACCTGGCTACGTGATGGGTGGCGCAACTTAGACATTGTCTTGGATTCGATCTGGCGAATACGTTCGCGAGTGACGCCATAGACCTTGCCGATTTCATCGAGTGTCTTTGGCTGTCCATCTGTTAGACCAAAGCGCATTGCAACCACACCAGCTTCACGTTCTGACAAAGTATCTAGAACCGAGTGCAACTGCTCTTGTAGCAATGTGAATGAGACCGCATCGGCTGGAACAACTGCTTCGGAGTCTTCAATTAAATCTCCGAATTCAGAGTCTCCTTCTTCACCTAGTGGCGTGTGAAGTGAAATTGGTTCGCGGCCGTACTTTTGTACTTCCACAACCTTCTCCGGTGTCATATCTAATTCGCGTGCCAACTCTTCTGGGGTCGGTTCGCGACCAAGATCTTGAAGCATCTGGCGTTGTACACGAGCAAGTTTGTTAATGACTTCAACCATGTGTACTGGAATACGAATTGTGCGAGCCTGATCTGCCATCGCACGAGTAATCGCCTGGCGAATCCACCATGTTGCATATGTTGAGAACTTATAACCCTTTGTGTAGTCGAACTTTTCAACCGCACGAATCAAACCGAGGTTTCCTTCTTGAATTAGATCAAGGAAGAGCATTCCGCGACCGGTGTAACGCTTTGCAAGAGAGACCACGAGGCGAAGGTTTGCCTCTAACAAGTGATTCTTTGCGCGCTTGCCATCTTCGACGATGAATTCGAGTTCGCGCTTGAGTTTCTTATCCAACTTCTTTTCAGTAAATAGCTTGTACTCAGCAAACAAACCAGCTTCTACGCGAGTAGCTAGTTCTACTTCTAGTTCGGCATTCAGAAGTGCCACACGACCGATTTGCTTGAGGTAATCCTTTACAGGATCCGCTGTAGCACCAGCTGTCATAACAGTCTGTGCTGGCGCATCATCTTCTTCGGATGCTTTTAATGTAAATGCGTTCTCTTCATTGCCTGTGGCATCTTCTGCCTTGAGGTCTACAACGCGTGGTTGGTTGCTCTTATCTTCTGCCTCTGAGTCAATAATCTCAACTGCTTCTGCAATAAGGGATTCAACATCTTCGAGTTCTACTTCTTCTAATTCGACATCTTCGCCATCAATTTTTACAACAACAGCTTTGCCAGTCTTTGGATCAATCTTTGGTGCTGCAGTCGCTTCAACCTTTGGAGCAGGGGGTGCAATCAGTGCAAGCTCAACTTTTTTGAGCATTCGAAATGGCGAACCGAGTCCGGCCTTGCGCAACTTCTCTGTTGCTACTGGAACTTCTGTGGCGAGCGCACGAGCTTCGTCAACTAAATCTTTATCGACCTTCTTTGGAATGCGGTTAATGGATGTAACACCGCGAGATTCGAGTTCGGCGAGAACTTCTTTCTGACGCATTGCAATTGTTTTGGCATCAACGATTGCTTGCACATCTTTTGCTGTCAGATCTTTCTTAAGTTCGATCTTTTTAGGAACAACTTTCTTAGCTGGCGCCTTCTTTGCTGGTGCTTTCTTAGCAACAACTTTCTTAGCCGGAGCTTTTTTCACAGGTTTCTTTTTTGCAGCACTCTTTTTCGCTACTGCTTTCTTCTTGCCCCTGTTTTTGAGCGCACTAAATACAGCCACAATTGTCCTTTGGTTTTTTCTCTTCGATGTCGAAGAGGCGATGGCTATATTATAATTTGTCCACAGGCTATTTTGCACATCGTAAAACGCTGGAAATGCTAAATTTCTAGAGCGCGAGCGCTTTTCGCACCACAGCGCCCACAGATTCGACCTCAACTAAGAAGCCATCGTGACCAAATGGGGACGTAATCGTCTCTACAGGGGCTGCGTGTGGGGCTAAATCAGCTACCTCTGCCTGTAGGCGAGGTGGAAAGAGTCGATCGGTATCAATTGATAAGACCATGACCGGCACAGTGATTGATTCAAGGGCTGCGGCCACACCCCCTCGTCCACGACCAATGTCATGAGAATTCATCGCCTCAGTCAGTGCGATGTAGGTGTTGGCATCAAAGCGTTTAGCCAGCTTATTGGCTTGATGATCCAGGTATGACTCCACGGCGTAGCGACCAGTGTCATCTCCCTGTAATTGGCGACCAAAGCGCACATCCATCTCTGCCTCTGTGCGATACGTCAGGTGGGCAATACGACGTGCGATTCCCATGCCTTCTACGGGTCCGCGATCTTTATCGTAATAATCGCCGCCAAAATAAAACGGATCAGATTTGATTGCGCGGATTTGAATTGCTGCAGTTCCGATTTGATCTCCTGTTGCAACAGCGGAAGAACCAATTGTGCAGATAGCACCCACGCGATCTGGATGTTGCACCGCCCATTCAAGTGCTCGCATTCCACCGAGGGATGGTCCTAATGCAAGTTTGTATTTCTTAATTCCGATTGCATCTGAAAAAGCGATTTCTCCGGCAACCATGTCCCGAATTGTCACGAGTGGAAAACGCGAGCCCCAACGTTTTCCATCGGGTGCAATCGATGATGGTCCGGTGCTGCCTTGGCATCCACCAATAACATTTGGGCACACAACAAAGTATTTATCTGTATCGAGTGGTAAACCAGGGCCAACCATTGATGGCCACCATCCCGGCACATCAGACCATCCAGTCATCGCGTGATTTACTAAAATTGCATTATCGCGAGCAGCATTGAGTGCGCCCCAACTTTGATACGCGATTGTTACATCGGGCAGAACTTCGCCGCTTTCAAGTTCTATGTCACCGACTTTTACAAATTCGCGATCGCCAACATCATCGCCTTCTAGCCATGCACCAGTCACGTCGAAACGATCGCCCGGTGATCTCTTATCAATAGACACAGTAATTAATTCCTTCACGCACTTGCAGCAGTTTCATAAGAAACCCTGCCAGGTCTTCACCCAGAGCACCCCGCCGCGGTGGAGGGTTGCCGTCTAGCAAGCTGGGGCTATAACTAGAACTCGTGACCTATTGGCAAGGGTAACAAATCCCGCGCAGAGCATCAAATGAAAATTAAGGCACAGACTTTCGGGTGTAGATCTGCGCGCATTGCTGCAAAGGCATTTGCGGGCCAACCCGAAGCAAAGACGCGTTGTAACAATGCGGCTAGTGAATACCTCGCATCATCTGCAATGGCT
>Ga0247722_10001484_pt1 | contig 12914 bp, 16 predicted proteins | sample MSEWelMarce3H_FC_FD_189094 | JGI IMG/M metagenome (GOLD analysis project Ga0247722, IMG submission 189094) | Subsurface sediment microbial communities from gas well in West Virginia, United States - MSEEL Well Study Marcellus 3H_FC | ecosystem: Environmental > Terrestrial > Deep subsurface >... | reverse complement strand
GTGTTGCATGAAGCACGATTTAATGGGGGCAGCACAAGTTGTAAGTTCAACGCTCTATATCCCTTACAATAACACACATGACCGTGAGAACCCCGCTGACACAGTAGGACGTTGCTTCACAAAGTCGATGCCTCCCCGCGATCTAGACATAATATTCGGAACATGGAAAACTCGTGGGCTCTCATTACTCAATAAGTTATGCACTTCATACAAACTAAGCTCAGGTGAATCAGAAAAAGTGGCACGCCACTTCACGATGCTTTGGTCTGATGTATTTGATATAGCCAAGGGAGCTTGCTCACCCACTGAGAGAGCTCCTGAATATGGATCTCCTCGCGACCCCAAGGGTGTCATGCCACCTGATGTAGAAGAGCTCGGTGAATACAAAGGTTACTATTAACCTAAGTATACTATTCTACAATCTGACCACGTCCTTTCTTAACTTTCAAGAGATCTTGTTATATTTTTTTATAATGAGATGTCTTGTAGGCTCAATGATTTACGTAATAAAGACTAAAAAGATGAATTATAAATATGGGTTGGTCAAAAAATTGACGCCAACCCGTATTTAAATAAAAGGTACAATGAATGAGACACACGTTAATACAAGTATGTCTCTTAATAGTAAATTGCGCATGATTGATCTCTTTGCTGGTACTGGTGCATTTACACACGCCTTCCAGGGGACCGGTAAGGTTCAATGTGTCTTTGCCAATGACATGGTAGAGAGTTCTAAGAAAATCTACGACGAGAACTATGATCACAAGCTTACTCTGAAGGATCTCAATGAGGTCAAGGTTGAGGACATTCCTCCTCATGATATCTTAACGGGAGGCTTCCCTTGTCAGCCGTTTTCATTGGCGGGTCGCCAGGAGGGCTTTCAGGATCCTCGTTCCAATGTATTCTGGAAAATCCTCCAAATCATTGATCACCATAATCCCAGGTGCGTCGTTCTAGAGAATGTAAAGAACCTCGTGACCCATGATGACGGCAATACCTTCAAGACAATTAAGGATAGTCTAGAGGGGCGTGGTTACCACATTCGCTTCAAGGTTCTGAATACTGCTCAGATTACTGGAATTCCTCAGCACCGTGAGAGAATTTACTTGGTCTGTCTGAAGTCGAAGGAGGCCTTTGACAAGTTCAGTCTCGATTTCCCAACTATAGCCAAGGGCCCTGTGAATTCCTGTTTCAGTGAGGCTGTAGCAGATAAATACTACTATACAAATGCTTCTAGCACGTGGGGATTGGTCAGTGAGAATGTAACTAAGAAAAATACAATTTACCAGTATCGTCGTGTCTACGTTCGTGAGAATAAGAGCAATGAGTGTCCGACGCTGACTGCGAACATGGGAGGCGGTGGTCACAATGTGCCTTTGATTAAGGATGACAAGGGTATTCGCAAGCTAACTCCTAGAGAGTGCTTCAACTTCCAGGGCTTTCCTCAGACCTATAAGTTGCCTGCGCTGGCGGATTCCAATCTTTACAAGCTGGCTGGAAATGCAGTCTCAGTTCCAGTTGTTAAGCTGATCGCGGAGAGACTGATGGCTTTGCTGTGAATAGGCTTAAACTCAAAAAATTGAGTAGTATTTTTCATGTCTATTTTACAATACAATGTCATCAGAGGTTTCTAAGAAAACTGTGATTACATGTGGTGGCTGTGGAGAGAAAGGGCATAATAGAATGAGTAAAGCTTGTCTGAAAAATCCCAAGGTAGATCGTTCAAAGGCCAATGTTACAGAGATCTTAATGAAAAAAGACAAGAGTGCTGATGAATTGAATTATTTAAGAAAGTATTTCACGGCTGTTGTTGAGGCTGATAAGGCAGCACGTGAGCGACAAGTAAAAATAGGAGAGGAATTCGGAAAGACCCCGCGTTCACATGGATTATCTCAGGAGGCAAGCCAGGGGATTGTGATGTCTACATACCACTATCAATTAAATGATATGACCTGTAGGCAACCAAAATCAGGTGACCTTATCTCTGATATTGATGGTAAGGTCGAGTGTAAGGCTATAACATGTACAAACGATGCGCCTGGTTCTTGTGGTAGCACACAGGGGTGGGAGACTATGATATTACTTGATGCGACTGGGTTTCTAGAAGATAGGTATAGAGTAATGAGATTATGTATTCCTGACACGGATAAAAGGTGGGATGAGTTTAAGAGGGCAAAGAAGAACAAGGATAACAAGCTTGTTCGGCCACGACTCAACTGGAAGAAAATACTTGCAAAATTCGGAGATGAATTCAAGGTCATCTACGAAGGCAGTTTTGAGGGCATATTTGTTAAGGGTGAACCAACGCTAGGAACACCATGAGCCCTAGGATCTGGAATACAGACTTAGCCGGGCGAGCGAACTCAAATAGAGGGACTACACTGAAGTTCCATAGCCATAGACCAACAAGTGAAACAAGAAGTGCAGCAATAAAAAATGTTAAGATAACTGCAATTGCCTCAGCATAAATGGGGTCCTGTCTGTGTGACTCAGAACCACTGGGATTTGTGAAACCTTCTACTAAAGCGCGCATTGCAGCGTTTACAATGGTGGACATCTGTATCTACTTACTCAGCCTGATTTTTCTCATAGACTAGCGACTCCTTGACCGTTGTATCGCGCTTTGTATCCAGGAACTCTAGCAACTTCTTGCCCTTCTCAGGATCCTCCTTGAAGTGCTCACTGAAATACTTCTTGAGCTCCTTCTGACCAAGGGGTGACTTGATGACACGCTTCTTATATAGGGCACGAGCATTCGATGACTTGAGGTCAAGGGCTCCAATGCTGTTCTTCTTCATGATGGAAAGGATCATCTTCTGCATCGCCTCAGCACGCTTATCCTGCTCTCTGATGCGCTCATTTACTGTCTTCTTTTCCTCAACGAGCTTCTGCTTATCCTCCTGGATCTTCTTCCACTCTGTGAGAAGTGTAGGCAAGTTCTTGAAATCAACCTGATCATCTGTCTCTGACATTCTAGTAGTCTATGACTAGACGGATTTAAGCGGAACAATCAACTTTTAAGGTATGACTTAATGAAAAATTTGAATAGTTAATGAGGTCATATATATGTACCAAATGCTACAAACACCGCTTGATATTGGCATTCGCTTCATTGAAACATTATGGTATTCCTTTGCATCTCGTATCGTAGAGAAAGCCATTGAGGTCTATAATGTTGAACCTGAAAGGGCTGAACTTCTAAAACAAAAATTTCTGAAGAGGGGTGAGTTCCAAGTAATCGTAGGTTCATCTTACGCGTCTGAGTGAAATTCTTTGAAAGACTTCATTCCATGTGGAGGAACAGGGGTTTTTGGAGAAGGCGGATTTTTTGAATTGGAACGAGCTCTAGGTTCTCTTGATGTCAAGGGTGAGCTTCTGGTAACTGGTAGGACCGGTCCCTTAATGGTATCATAATATATACAATTTATGATACCAATTAGGATGCATGGTAAGACAAAGAATATTGCAGTGATTAAACACATATTCATTCCAAACATTAAAGCATAACTCTGCTGATCAGTTGTACATGGGAACTTAACATTACAAAGTAAGCTAACTGTAAGAGTTGCTATTCCACCTCCTATAAATAGTATAATTATAAGAAGTATCCATGGGTGTTTTTTCATTTGTTTAAAGAAGTACGCGAAATCTTCGTTGATACACTGTTGCATTTAGGTAACGCCTGTTTCGTTGGGTGAGTTAGTCAAATTTTAGTATACTTCTAGGCACAGTAGTAGCCATACTGTTAGCCAAAGAATATTCTCAATCTCGATGTAATCTGTTGTCTACAGACGTGACAGACAACGGAGCGCTTTGAGCAATTCGTGCAAAAGGTATGTCCACACGGCCCCATGGCAATTACAATCGGTTCTGTCATACAGATACAACACAAGGGCTCAGATTGGTTTGCAAGTCTCTGAGGGATTAAGATTTCTCGTAGAGCAGAGTATTTTTGTAAGGTGAAAATGAAATCCCAATATAGTGTCTCAAGTTCATTTGTCTCAAATTGTTTTTCAATGTACTTATCCATCATTTCCTGGAAACCCTCGAGTTCAGGATTTGGTAAAGCAATCAGTTGTCCTACCTTTTCTACAACTGAATCTACACGCTGGCATTCCATCTGAAGACGCTGATCCAATCTGATGAGTTCATCACCAATATCCCTCAAGTAATCTAACATATGACGACTCATATTCACCCATCTATTCACTGGAGTATCTGATACCCTTGCATCTGACAACTCGCCAAGATACTTGTTTAATTGTTCAATACCCTTCTGAGGTGCCTCCTTAATACAATCCTTGAAGAACTGTGGAACCGATCTTGAAGTATCATATGTGCTGAGTTTTCCATATTTTGTCAATAGAATGTGAGCGGATTTAAGGGGATGTTCATTCGGCAAGGGTTTCGTAAAAAAATCTAGGATACGTTCCTGATGATTTTGTAGAATTTCTCGAACCTTTCGCTTCCATGTTCTATGCTGATTCTGTTTTTCTACTGCATCTGAGACATGATAGAGAATAAGATTTGATACTGCTCGCGTAACTCCAACAATTGGTCTATTGTCCAACGGTTCAGCGTCCGGGAAATCTGGAGACGCATATACAGTTCCACCTTGGACCGCCCCACCTATTTCCAACTGGTCTCTCTGGTCCATACCTGGGTTCAAGGGTGAAATTATAAGTATAATTCAAACGTATTAGATATCATCAATATTAATGTCATCATCGTCCTTCTTCTTCTCAATTCGCTTGGATACCTTATCACGCTTATCTACTACCTTACCAGCCTGGAGCAGAACATTCTGAGGAGTTTCCATATCTAACTCAGATTCCTCAGATTCATCATCTTCCTTAGTTCCAGTTCTATCAAAGACATCTTCCTCAGCATTTTCAGTGAGAGCCAAGGCACCCTTTTCATCTCCCTTTTCATATCTCGATGCAATCTCATTTACTGAATCAAGTGTTAAGAACATTGCAGGGCTGATACCATCATCCTTTAGGCTCTTAAATTGCTTTGGGTGAAATTTATCAAGAATATCGCCTCTTGAACCACGAACACCCTTGGCAAGTTCATCATTAGAGACTTCGCAATCCCGTAGACTAATGAGGACAATATCACCTACCTCAAATCTAACAGATTTCTTGATGGAACGGCATATCTTACAGACCCTCTGTTTGTTATCCTGACAGTAAATATTTGCATTCAGATTACCAAGGAGCCTTAGAACACGACCTACCATCTGATCCTTTGCAATTTCTAAAAACGCAATATCCTCGTCTTCACCGAACTTCGTCTTACCCTTTGACTTCTTGTATGATTTTCCTCCACGTATATTTGGCATTCTATACTACATGAAAAATGACAAGGAAACTCAATTTTATAAGTTATTTTAAAGCCTTAGCCTTCTTAGCTTTTACAAGAGGCTTACTAGAAGTTTCCTGACCAACAATGGAAACCTTTTTTCCAATGAGGTCACCAAACTCATTCATAACACGCTTATTCTCTTTCACGCTCGAGGAAGGTAAATTATATGCTGCCAATGTTGCACGAATATTCTTGCCATCTTCATCAAAGGGAATTTCGATAACTGGATCTCCATGAATATAAGGAATATGTTCATGCTTATCTTTACCATTCAAGGGTGTTCCAATTGGTGTACGCGACTTAATATTGTAATGGTTCAAAACACTGATGGGAATGAGTTGCTCAACGAACTCCGGCTTTCTATAATGCCATGAAGCTCTATTTGGACATTTCATCGTTGGATGACCATTTTCTTGACAGATAGAGCAAAACAGCGACGCATCAACTGGGCATTGATTGGGTCCATGATTTTCACTAAGGGTTAATTTAGAGCAACCACACATACGTTTAACCGCTAGCGGTAAGGGGAGTCAAGTCAATTTTTATTTTTTTGAATTTGAGAAGGGTACTATAGATATGGTGCTTTCGGTAGATGCCATTCAAACCGAGTTATTAAATGGCGCATGTGCAGATTCTATTCATGACTTTGGTATTTCTAAAGATAAGGATACTAGAAAAGGAATTCCTACGCTTGGAGATGTTCTAAAAACATTACCTGGAGATCATAAAAAGATTGTTGTTAGCGATGAAGATACATTATTAAAGAATATTCTTAAAATTAAAGATGATGAGAAGCCAATCGAAACATTGGTAAAAGAACTTGTTGCTAATAGTTTTACTAAGACTTTAGAAATCAACGGGTTTACTGATAATACATATACAATTAAGCTTCTACATGATTCAACTTATAAGTACAATATTAGAAATATACGCAAAACAGTTACAACAGATGAATACAAAGCATTCTTTAATATATCTGGATCAGATCCTCTTAATATGTTAATTGATGCACAAACGGTGACGATGAATGAACTCTTTGGCCATGCAGTCAAAGGTTCTAGTGGAAAGATAATTGTTAATAATATCTTAAATCGAGAAGTAGTAAATGATCCTGCTCCAAAGACATATGATATGAAAGTCTTTAAGAATGATGGACAAGCTATATATAAAATTAAATATGACAAAAATCCTGATATTATTACATATTCTTCATTTGATTCAGCTAATAGCGAACTAAATCGTAATAAATTCTTCTCGAACCTGAATTTATGTATTTCACCTCTAGATTCCACGAAAGTAGATTCGTTGCCAAAGGTGAAACTTGATATTATAGATAAAAATAAGAATATTATTCATCAGACAAATGATCCTCATACAACAAACAATATTGCTACATGTTTAGCTTATATCAAAAAATTACTAGGGACGAATGGTGATAAACACGTAAAGTGCTCTGCATTTTTTCAATGTAAACGTTCTGGTGACTGGCTTCAGGCACTCTCTTGTTTTGACGTTGGGAGAGAATATTCAGATGGCCCAATTCAAGGGAAAATAACACTTGTAACACATGATAGAATATTGTTATGGTACGCGCTATTTATGGGTATTAATGTTATCTTCACCGGATCTATAGCTGGTACTGGTGGAGCAGATCTTCAAGTAAATAAATATGATGAAGATGATGACAGTCAATTAGATCCTGAAAATATTAAACGCCAGAAAATCATGATATATTTTGGAGCAAATGCTGAAACAGCCGATGATAGATTGGCACGTTATAAAGAACTTGCGCAAACGTATAATTCAAGGCTTGCTACATTTAAGAAGAATAAGGAAGAATATAGTAGATGGATAGAAGAAATTATAAAGTCAATTACTGATGAGATAGATGGGAAAAGAAATACAGCACTTGGATATATATATGAACCGAAAGGTAAAGGTAAAGCTAAGGTAGATATAAAGAATTTAAGCGCCACTACAAAAGAAATATTACAATTATTCTGGAAACTTACTGCTATTCATTATGTTAAATATAATATTCCAGGACAAAATACATCTACCGATATAAAAGGCCTTGAGGAATTTGTGAGTAAATGCATTACTATAGAAGGTATACAAGAAACAATTAAAACTAAATCCGATCTTCTATATAAATCAAAGGCATACGAGGTAAATGATGAATACCTCAATATACCAGATATGTTTGTAAATTACACAAGAAAGGTTAGAACTGGAGACTCCAATGAAATAAAGACACTAAAATTATGCAACTATCTACAGTTTCGATTACCCAATGTCTATATTAGCAAATTAAGTGGAATACTAGAATCAATAAGAGAGAAATACAATAAATTTACAGCTGATCCTCCCTTTAATAAGGACTTTATAATTAACTTTGTGATTGCTATATTTAGTAGGGACAATTATGATATGATATCTGATATTACGGTAGAGTATCTTAAGACTAGAGGGAAGGAAATGGTTCCAACTGGAAAAAATTTAGATGAAAACGCAGAATTAGAAAATGATGGTCAAAATGATTTAACAGATCCAGGTCCTAACACCGCAAATAGACACCGAGCCTTTGTTGTATCTGATATGGATGTGGCAGAATATGGTGAAAAATATGCAGAAAGGGTAGATAATCTTGTTAGTGGAGGTTCAGCATACGAGGTACAGAGCGGTGGAAGTAAACACGATTCATACATGCTGTATATTTGTTACTTGTATACACTAATGATTGCAGTTGGTGGCTTTGAAGATGATGATAGCACAGATTACATGTATTATGATGCTCTTGCTAGATTAGTATATTCATCAGTAAACTTAGTAAATAATAATTTCGATTCATTATTAGTTCTGCCATTCTATGTTTTACCGAATAACAACTGGGACCCTAATGGTGTGCTGATACAGAACAGTGATTTCAAGGAATGTGTTAGAATTGTTTCTCATAATGTAGCTCTACAGACTGTAAATATGCGAGAAGGAAATATACCCTTTACGAACCGATATAATGCGCCAAATCCAATGGAAACAACGCAATTCGAAACAAAATTCAAGGATATTACATCTAATATGGGGAAATTATCATTTGCTTCTAGACAAAAATTTATACTAGAAAAATTATCAGATATTATTAATCGTCTTAATGCGCCAAAGGGAGATGATCCAAAATTCCCTGGTATCACAATGACAACTGGACCTGGGATACAATATCAAAATACAAGAAGGTTAAAAAAGAATATAACTGCTATAGGTGGCAAGAAAAGATATAAGGTATCTCCGAGAAGAAAGACCCTAAGAAAAACTCGCAGACATAGATAGAGAATGCCTTGCTTTATCGGTGGCAAAATGAAGGGTTTAACGTATACTCAATTAATGAAGTATACTCTAGCTCAAAATACATACACACGTATTAATGATTATAATACGGCAATAAGAGTTAAGAGGGATGCAGGTGATAAGACTGCGTCATATTATACCTTCAAGGAGGGTGAAGAGATGCTTTATAAACAAGGTCAGTTCTTATTAACTCAGAATGAAACAGTAACCGGATTAAAGTATGAAGGTATCAAAAAACTCTAAGGCTATATGTAGAGATGTCTGCATTTAACACACGAACATGTCAATGTACTAGACAGCAATACAGTCAAATCATATTCGACTCTGTTGCTTATCAGAATGCGGCAAATACAGTTTATCAGGCAAAAAATGCCCAAGTGGTAGCCGCAACAGCAGGAACTCTTGGATCAAAGGCTACTGGTAATCCTATATTCAAGTCTAGCTACGAGCGTATGCAGTATTTACTTGGGCGGCAGAACCAAGGCAATGGTGGAGCTGGATGTGGTGTTCCCAAGAGAACCTTCCCCCTTGGAACTAACTAAATGTTTATTAACGAAAGATTGTGGTGACATTGCTTGTTTCCGCATTCCTTCCTTTGTCTGTTGTTGCCACTGGATCCACCAGAGACCCCACGCCTCAATGTGATGCTTCTCCATTTGAATAATCTTGTCCATACTTGTTTACTATCGAAAAAATGTTTCATTTTTTAAAGTTAACTACCCGGCTTTACCGGTACACCGGTACACTGGTCTACTTACGAGAACGAGGAGCAAGGCCCGCCTGATACTCCTCGATCCACTTCTTCATCTCCTCCGTATTATCCCACAGAGCTCTCTTTGTTGTAGTATCATAGGTCCCAAGCTTAATTCTTTTAGAAGGAGGTGCATCTGGATGTTGCCCTGGCTGGAACGCATACATCTCATTACCCTTGAGGGTTACAGGAATTCCATCAATTAGTTCAACTCCGTGATTGGGCATGCTTTTAGGAGGCCTAATCAATGAGTCATTTTTTATAGCGCATTGAATGTAGATGAATACTATAGTAAATCTATTAGGATATAAGACAGAATCATTTTCAAGTTTACAAGAATCTCCAGGAATACTTGCAGTCGGTGGAGTTGGAGTTCTAGTATTTTTCCTATTTGGCTTTATCTACTGCTACGGTGCTGCTAAACTATCCTATAACTACAATATGTCAATTGGAAATGGTGGTTCTGCTTTCATATGGGCCTTTCTATGTTTCTTCTTTGCTACCATGTACTATCCATACTATGCGATTATGTTGAACCCAGTGTCCTCCGTTATGTCTGGTGGAAGACGGCGATGATTTTATAAAATTCAGTGATTATGCGTTCTTGTAGAAGGCCTAATCAAGGATTTATCGCGATAAATTTGAATAACTATTCAACGTTAAACTAGTACAATGAATACAAATCCAGTTATCGACTTACATGAGCAAAGGAAATTGGCTCTAGCAAAAAGGAAAATCCAGTATCCGATTAAAATATACTGTATTGTCGATGATCTTTCAGATGCCAGTAGAGATACCTTAATAAGGAAAATAAAGGAACATGCTCTTCAATCAAAGGTTATATTTACCACTCGCCTCTATGATTCTACGAAATACTCTAATGACCGCGACGTAATCACACGGCTTCCTGCATTCCATGTGTACATAAAGAAAGGTTATAATCGAACATTCTATGCAAATACCAGGCCCCTCGATCACATCAATGAATGTGTTGCCTTGTATTTGAAGAGTGAAGAGGAAAGGGCAGAAAGGAGAGAACGATGGATACAGTTTTACGAACGCTGTAAGTCTTTCTTCTTTCGTCTAATTCATAAGGAGACCGCTATGGAGCGTCATGAAAGAGAAACATATGTAACTGCAAAAAAATCAAGGTTCGAGAATATGAAATTAAATGTATCAGAGTGGTCGTAAGGGCCAAAAAAATTGAGTATGTTCACTTTTTTACTGATTGCACACACCAATAATGACTTCTATAGATAAGTATGTTGGTTCTATCAATGAAAAGGGATATCTCGCTGGGTTTACTCGTCGCGGGTTCACTGCTGCAAAGTGTCTACTGGAGCTCTACGCAAATAGTCTAGATTCTCTTGAAAAGGTTCACACTCCTGCCAATTTCACCAAGAAGATTCTTGTGGATGAGAAGCATGATAAGACCTCTCTTATTGATAATGGCTCAGGTATGCAAGCACCCCAGGTTGATGCGATGTTCGACCTTCACCAGCAAAACCACAGTTCCGATACTAGCCGTGGTGTCTCTGGTATTGGCGCCAAGCCCGCCATGTCAATTCTTAGCGAGAAGACTACAGTTAATGTGTTTACCCACGCCGTGGGTGGACCCTATATCGCCGTTTCTACTCCCTGGAGCGAGGTCCATTCGAAGGGTATTTGGGGTGGGATGACAAAGGTTTCTGAGATGACTGATACTGAGAAGGCTGCTTTCATCAAGGAGCGTACTGATAATGGGATGCTGAATATGAACGAGGCACATGGTACTACGATACAGTTTCAAACTAACACAACTCTCTCTAAGATCCTGGAGGCTACCTTTGCCCCAATCAGTGAGGAATGTGCCCTTAAGAATCAGCTTGACCGCGCAGGGATCGTGTTTGGTCGTGATCAGGTAGAGTTTCTCTACAAGAACCATGCCAAGCCAGGTGTAATTGATCGCCTTGATCAGTATTACTACTTCGGTGCACCTAGTTCGCAGTTCTACAGTGGGAAGAGCGAACATATTGTAGAGCAGTGGCGCTGTGATAAGGAAGATAAGGATCGCTTCATTATTAGTTATAATGAGAAGAAGTTTGAGATTACGCAGTCAGGCCGTGGCTACAGCAAGGATCCTGAGGAAGTAAAGACCAACATGAATGGATATTATAAGACTGGTAACTATAAGATTGTCTGCGGGATGCGCCTCGATAAGACAGTCTTTGATCCTGAAAACCCTTCTGCAATCAGTGGAAAGTTTACACCAGGTAGTTTCAACATTCAGCATATTGGAATTGACCCCCTTGATTCAAAGGAGTTCCTGTGGTCTATGAAGCTTGTTCGCAACAACCAGCTAATTGGCCTCATTCCTAATCCAACAATTTCCCTTGGTTCTATGCGCGCAAATGATGATGCACAGATTGCTGGGGCCCTTGTTCAGGTAGAGATCCAGTTCAATCCCATCAGTAGCCAGGATAACCACCAGGATCGTGTGACTGGTATCCAGGAGAACAAGAACCAGTTCGATGGAAAGGGATTTCCTGTTCAGCTTGCACGCATTGCAGGGTTCCTTCGATCTGAGAAGGCTAAGCAGGTAATGAAGTTCATGAATGACTGCATCGAGGCCAGCGGTGGTCCTTCTGATGAGGAGCGTCTTGCTAAGGAGAAATTCCTAGAAGAACAGCGTCTTGCTAAGCTTGAGGCTGAGCGTATTGCTAAGGAGAAGGCTAAGGCTGAGGCCGAGGCTAAGGCTAAGGAGAAGGCTGATGCCGAGGCTAAGGCTAAGGCTAAGAAGGCACCTGGTGAGGGTGGTCTGCCAATTCTGGATTATGATGATAGTGATACGTCATCGGACAACAACAGTGATGTCTCAGAGGATGCATATATCACAGGAGATGATCTTCTTGCATCTCTTCACGAATTGTATGATACAATTCGGGATGACCAGAAGATCACTGAACTAGACTTTAAGAACATCGTTGATAAGATGCGTATTAGCCTGTTTGGAGAGTAAATAAAAAACGCTACGCTCTTTATAAAATAAAGGGTCTAGTATTTTTTATATGAATTTAGAAGTCTGCATCGGTGCTGAAGCTCATCTCAGCAGCAGTCTTCCCTACACCCGCCTTGGCATAGTTGGCATTACGCTTCTCAAAGAAGTTATCCTTGCCCTCGAGAGAAATACGCTCCATGAAGTCAAAGGGGTTCGCAGCACTGAAAATCTTCGGGTAACCAAGTTGGACCACAAGTCTATCAGCAACAAACTCGATATACTGAGCCATCAAGACAGCATTCATGCCAATGAGTTCGCATGGGAGCGCCTTCGTGATGAAGTTCTTCTCGATCTTAACAGCTTCCTTGATAATCTTGTTGACCTTCGCCTTTGGCAACTTGTGTTTGATTTTTGAGTAAAGAAGGCAGGCAAAGTCGGTGTGCATCCCCTCGTCGCGCGCAATGAATTCATTAC
>Ga0247722_10001483_pt1 | contig 12920 bp, 18 predicted proteins | sample MSEWelMarce3H_FC_FD_189094 | JGI IMG/M metagenome (GOLD analysis project Ga0247722, IMG submission 189094) | Subsurface sediment microbial communities from gas well in West Virginia, United States - MSEEL Well Study Marcellus 3H_FC | ecosystem: Environmental > Terrestrial > Deep subsurface >... | reverse complement strand
ACCTATTCACCCCGCTGAAGGAGGACTTCGTGAAGAATTAGATTAGTGCGTTAAGAATAAATGCCACTGGATCCCAATGCTGTCCCTTTCGATCCGGTTAAAGCTAAAACAGAACGTGAGTTAGAACAAACAGCTACATCTGTAGCGGAGACAGCTTTAGCAGGTCAAGGTCGAGGCAGACGCAAGTCTCGCAAGTCTCGCAAGTCTCGCAAGTCTCGCAAGACCAGAAGTCGCAGACATCGTAAAGGCGGAGGAAACTGTGGACTATAAATAATGAAGCGTGTTATTACGTCTCACGGAAGTCACGATAAACCAGGTCGTGAAATAAGATTTACTGTTAATGAAACGACTACCATGGTCTGGTATTATAATCCAGACGATCCTAGATCGGTTACCCTTTGTTTAAAACCTGAATATGTTACTAAGATCTGTTCTCCGGAAGAAGGTGGAAGACAAGTTATTCCACCAGCAATAAAAAAAGCGGGCGGGGATTATCCTGATTTAATTCTAAAACCATTAGAATACGATTTAGGGTTTCCAAGTGGTATTTTATTTTGCGAAGAAGGGACTTATCCACCGTTGATTTTTGATGAACCGTATACAGCAAGTGATGGAACAACTAAATTTAGAACACACTTAAGTAAAGTTGTTAAGCAAATTGAAGAAAGAGATCCTGGTGTACCATTAGAGATTCATCTTGCATTATGTGCTTCTCGTTTTGATACGGACGAGAAAACTAGAATACATCTTTTAGGAAGGAGTAGACGGCGATCTCGTAAGAGAAAGACACGCAAGCATAAACATAAACGTAGATAATAAATAATGAAGTTCTATCACTTATCAGATAAACCATTTACTAAACTCCGATCTCGGAAATTAGAAATTGGATTGAAACCTGGTGGAGTATGGTTGGCTCCTTCTGGAGTATGGAAAACTTTTATTCAAGAAGAATTAGGTGGAAAAATACCAAAATATGAATATGAATTTGATATTGATATGACTAAAGTAATAACCTTAAACACGTACAAAGATATTGCTGAATTTCAAGAAAAGTATAAAGATGAGCCTTGGAAACCCAAACAGTATACAATTGATTGGAATCTTGTAAAAAAAGACTATGATGGCATCTATATTAAAAATCCTCAAATCAAAAAGGCTCGCAATGAATTCATATGGTATGCTACTTTTGATGTAGAATCAGTATGTATGTGGGCTAACCTTTCTTCACCCAAACTTGTGGACCCTTCTTCGTCTGTAATTTAGCCGCATCAAAATCTTCACCAGATAACATCGTAGAACTAAACGGTTGATTACCTTGCCACAAAGAATCATCACATAAATGGAAAGAAGGATGATCAGTTGCTTTATACCAAAACACCTGATCTTCTAATTTATTGGATTGAACGCCGTTAGCAATAACTAGGCATTCGAATTTTTCAGTACATTGATCCATAAATTGACAAAACATATCAAATGTAGGAAACATTCCTGCATAATTGTCATAAATTCTTTTGCGATTGGAAATATTATTTTCTCGCAAAATGAAGACGAAATCAATGTTAGTACGTAAATTAGGGGGAACACCCAAGGGGTACTGCATGGTGATCAATGTAACCATATCAATGTGTCGACCGTTCATGAAAATGTATCGTGTAGATTCTTCATTAATCCAAGATTTATCGTATAAACAATCGTCCAAAATTAAGAAGGCACGAGGATCTAATTGAGAATTACCACCTCTCTGTTTCTTTTCATGATTTCTTTGCTGTTTGGCTGCTAACTGTCTTTTAATCGCATTCATGACAATTTCAGGTTTGTATTTATCATGAATCAGTTTGGAAGGAACCATATCTTGAAAAAAAGGATTTGCTACTTCTGTACCTGAAATTACAGTTCCTACAGGAAAACATTCACGAGTATTTGCTAGAATATCACGAACTAAGAACGATTTTCCAGTATCCTTTTTACCAATCAGAACAATCATTGGAGATTTGCGTGAATCGATTTCACAACGATCCACAATCGTTTTGATTGAGAACTTCTTAATTTCAAAGTTCATCTGCGCAAAGTTTACTTAATCCTTAGTGTATAAAAGAATATAATGAAGCGTAAACAACATTCAGAACTACGCTGTAATCCGATAAATATTCAACTTAGTCGCTCAACTCCTAAAACAAGTCTATTTGGAGTTCAAAAGTTACAATCTTTTTTTCCTCCTATCGAATGCCTCTTTAAAACTGAATGCGTAGATAAAGTCTCTGAGTACGGAATCAAGTTTCCTGATGTAACTATTAACGGCGAAACAGCAACTACACCTTCTGGAGAAATTGCTCTCCATCCAAAAATTACCATGCTCTTGAACCCCTATAAATGGATGAAAGGAATCAATTTAGAATTACCTTCATCTACAGCTGACGCTACTGAAATACGTAACAAGTTACAATCTGCTCATAATGCAGCCTATGTTGGATCCCTGTTCAATGCGGTATTTTCTCTTTCTAAATGTCATCATTTTCCTCGTGTAGTTGGTGTGTATTCGGGTGTTGCTCAAGAATTTAAATTAGATATTTCTGATGATTATGAAGGATTGACTGAACGTCCTTGGTTTTCTCGTAATGTAGGAAAGACCTTTACTTTACAACTAGAATCTTCAGGAGAACAGATTCAGTATACTCGTACAGCCCGTCTTCCTCTAGATCTGGGCGATGAAGTTGAACTTGAAGATATCCAAGAATTAGCTGGTATTGCTTCTGATGCCACAGTAGCAACCGAATTCCAAAAAGTGTTTGAAGAAGAAGATGTTACTGATTCTGATTCTGATTCTGATATTTCTACAGCCTATATTTTTGATATTGAATCTGTATCTGAATATTCCCTAGATGAAGAGGAAGAAGAAGAATTTGCATGGGCTACCTTTAAAAACGTACCTGTTCAATTAACATTGATGGAAAAACTTGAAGGAACCTTTTACGAATTAGTAACCCAGATTCCTGATCCTTCCAAATGGTATGCCTGGTTATTCCAGATCACCTTTGCTTTGGCATTCGCTCAACGTAATTTTGGATTCACACATAATGATTTGCACGGCAATAATGTGATGTATGTGCGCACCAATCATGAATATTTCTATTATACGTCTGCTGGAACTTCATATAAAGTACCAACGCACGGATATCTATTGAAACTGATTGATTTTGATCGTGGTATTGGATATGTGCGTCTACCTGGAATGAAAGAACCTCGGTTATTTATGAGTGATCAATTTGAAGCAAATAATGAAGCCGGTGGCCAGTATAATATGCAACCATTTTTCAAAGAATCTTTTCCGGTCGTGAAACCTAATCCTTCTTTTGATTTAGTCAGATTGGCGACTTCAATGTTCTGGGATTTATATCCTGATGGTCCTGAAGGTAGTGAATACCAGAATGATCGTGTATTCAAATTATTTATGAAATGGATGACTTTGGAAGATGGCACATCAGTTTTGTTTCATGCTAAAAATCCTAAATTGGATAGATATTATGGATTTTCATTATACAAAGCCATTGCTAGATATTGCAAAGATGTAATTCCACGAAAAGAGTTGGCAGAGTTCACAGAGTTTGTAGGACAGATTCCTGCAGGTGAACTTCCACTAGTTTTGGATCCATAAAAAAAGACTCTTCGTCTAATCACTGAGAAACTCGTCAAGAGTATCCAGATCTTCAAAGATTCCTTCCACACGATAGCCTACCGCAAGGTAAGACTTACCAGTGAACGTATTGTAGTACGGATGTACTTCAATCACTGATTTCAACTTGAAGTCGCTAATCAGTTGCGGGAAGTTTACCATTGAAAGGAAATCTTTCGAAACCTCCTTGCGTGCCTCTCCATAAAATATGGGTTTCTTTCCTGTAATAGGATCAGTTTTGCCACCTGTTATTGTAGCCAAATCCAACCCTTCAATCAAGGTCCACTTTCCGTATGAAGTCATCTTTGGTTCCATGGTATTAATGTTAGCAAGATTTTAAGTTTTAAATTCGTTTTTATAATCGCAAATTACCCATGCAACATAAGAAATAAAAAAATGATTTAATGAGTGCCAAAATTGTTGGATATAAAAATTAGGATCAAATGCAAAAATCGAATATTGCGAACCTACAATGTATGAAATTACAGCGTAGGCAATACATGTCCAGAAAACAATAATTTCTTTTGCACTTTGTTGGTGAACAACAAATAGTCCAACAAGTATCTGATTTATAATTGCTATTCTGTCTAAGATAAAAAAAACATCTAGTCGAGTTGTATGAAAGAGAAAACTTACTGTATAAAAGAACATCTGTGTGATAAGTTGGTACGGATGTTCGATGTAATAACCCGTAGCAATATATTTCCAAATAGGAATTAAGAATATATTACATGTTAAAACTAGTAACGGTCTAATTATTCGATCTATTTCAGATGACATTTATAGTTCTATTAGTTCACTGTTAAAACTTTAGTAAACTACGAATAGATCCATGTATACCGTTCAAGGCTCCTAAGAGACCTAGAGAAGCCAGTAAAATCTGCCACCATACCACATGTTGCTGAACACCGGTAATCAAGTTATACAAATTCCATCCTAATGCAGTTAACGATAATATGAGAATAAGTGTCCAAAAGGTGCTCATTTATAAAATGGATTATAAAATTGTAATTTATGGATGGGTAAAGAATGGAGGCCAGATTGTATACGCGTTTGCCTGATGGCATCATTGCTGTAGATGGCAGGACACCAAAAAGCAATCCCAACAGAAATGGGCAGAGGTACGAGAAACTTCTGGCAAAACGTGGTCTGTCTCTAGAAGACGTGACCACATACATGGAAGTCGATCATGTAGGAATAAATATTCTATTTTCCTACAAGTGCTTGGATAAGCAAAAGGGCACCTGGGTCTTATCTGCGAATCATGCACAGACAACAATTTGTCTGGGTCCGATGTCTTATGAAGAGACGCGCACCGAGACAGTGGATATTTGTAGGCGCCTAGGTGTCTGTAGACCTGCCTGAGGTGTCTGCTATTAGGCCTACCTTGGGTGGCCTATAGGGCTTACCTTGGGTGCCCCTTTTTAATAGGAACACAACTCACCATTTCTAAAATATTTATAGAGAGGACGAAATCCAATAGGTGTCTTATGAAAAATCTCTACACGAAAGATTGGAAACATTTTAGATTTAGCAATTGCTTCTTCTTCAGTCAGCAAAATAGTCAAATCTTCCCATTCAGCATCTTTTGGAACAAATACGTATACGTACATTTACTGGTATAGGCTTATACTGTTTAGATCATCGTTTCGCAGATGCCCATACAGTATACGCCAAAAAGAGTCCAAAGAAGTTTTTAGAAAAGAGATCTAGAATATTGTAACCTGTATTTTTAAGTGTGTAAGGCATTACCGCAAATACACCGTACATACCCCAGATAACTACAAACCAATAAAATACAGTATTCTTTGTTAGATCAGAAGTGTGTAAAAAGGTATCTTTGATATACTTAAAATTTATTGCGAAGGGAATAAATCCTAATGCGGTAGATAAATATTTATTCAAAAACCCAAGTTCTCCAACCAAGCCAAACAATAACATTGCTGCATTTAAGAGAACTATGGTTACTAAGGAATCCTTATGCTTCGATAAAAAGTCACCCAATCTTGTTTTGCTTCCATCATGGTTCAAATATGCAGACAAGGTAATCAACATCAGTGGAGTAGTAATAGCCCAATCTAAATATCGAAATGGAGTAATGTTTCGAGACTTGGTAAATGAAAATACCAGCCAACTGTAGAACATAAATTCAACAACCTGAACCATAAGTTCAACCTTTAGGAGATCTTTAAGAAGTTCATCGGCTGATTCAACATGTAATGCAACATAGTCAATAATTCCAACTATACCTTGAACAGTTAACGATAATACACCAGAAGGGTAAATCATTCTATACTTAGAAAGAGATTTTAAAAGGTAGGAGTACCCACAAACATTTCTTGAATAACTGGTCCTTCTGGAATTACCTCTTTAATAAGTTCAACCGTTTCTGGACTCTGAGTCACGTATACAACTCCACCAGCCATCAATCCACCAAATACCATTAACTTTGCAGCAGTAAACCAGTCAATAGGCTCTTCCTTTGCTCGACGATCCAGAGCATACAGAATAAAACTAACTAGAGCGACTCCTACAGATACATAAAGAATCCACATTTTACTGTCATTCAAAGAATCGCTTTATGGATTTAGAACGAGGTTACTCTCTTCAACTCTGGCTTCTAATTCGGCAAGAGGATCAACTTCAGGAACCACAACTTCTTGCGGTTTCTCATCTAGTTCTGTAATAGAAATACGATCTTCTTCTTCCGTTAAATCAAGGGCTGGTAGTTCATCTTCTTCATCATCGGATTCAGGTACATCTTCAAAGACCACAGATTTAGATTCGGCTGGTGGTGCTTCTTCCTCCTGTTCAGAAAAGTAAGATTTGGCAATCACTTCCCAAGGTAAAAAAGAACGAACAACATCATCAATTGTCTTGTCAATCAACTGTTCAACTTCACGACGATTACGTGCCTGTTGTTCAGATGTCACACCTTGCGTCTTAAATAGGAAGGCAGACTGCCATAACTTACTTGCGGATTGCTTGTACAGTTCATGAATAAATTTAGTTACATTAGGTCTCTCAAACTCCACTTTAAGTTGAGAAGAATTACCACGATATTGGAGGGCAGCAAAAGACTTCATATACGCTAAGAAAACTCCTAGAAGAAGATCATCAATATAGGTACATTTAGATGTTTTAATAATACGTTCAACTTCTTCACCTAACGTGGATTCAGACCATTCAGGGATCTTGGTTACCATATTCTGAAAGGTTCGGATTACTTCAGTAGGTTGGTTATTGCGTTCGCATAGTTTCTGTGCTGTTTCTTTTACACTCCAGAACCCTTCAGCAACACAAGGAACTAATAAGGTTGCCAAATGCTCACGAAGATGAAGTTTAGCTGTTTCACTCATTTATGATTCTTCAGTATGTAAAAACGGATTGTAAAAACGTATGATTACATCCCTCACACGATACGAAAATGAGCAAGCCCAATCCAGTAGCAGATCTTATCAAGAAGTTGAAGGAGAAGGAGAAGGCTACTACAGTGGTGAAGCCAAAGTAGAGTTTCGTACGTAAAAGACGTGAAAACGGATTTTTACGTTTCTAATAATGATCTTATTAATTATAAAATGTCCAAGTCTACTGATATGCTAAGCAAGAAGATTGCAGAGCTGGAGCAGAAGATTGCGGACTATGTCCTGGCTACAGATGCCAGGATTGCTGCGCTAGAGTCTTCTTCTACTTCTAACAAGAAAGAGAAGAAGGCTAAGGAGCCAAAGGCCGAGAAGCCAGAGAAGGTGAAGGCTGACAAGCCAAAGACCAATTGCCCTAAGATCAGCAAGAAGCTGACAGAGGAGTTGGAGAAGATCCTTGGTAACAAGTATCCTGAAGAGAAGAAGGAGAGAGATGAGATGAACAAGAAGTTTCGCGAGTTTGCGAATGCTATTCCTGAAGAGGAGTACAAGACCATGGAGATGAGCGTCATTGTGACGAACTTCAAGGCTACTTTGGAGAACCCTAAAGGCAACGACACTGATGAGGAATTGTCAGGTGGCGGAGCTATCAAGGTGTTGTCTACATCAGATCTTATTGATCTCCAATACGAGGTTTCCAAGACCTCTGAGGTTGGAGTCTATCTTCTGGAAGGAGAGAGGGTAACCGGTCCACTCCGCGATGAGGAGAACGAGGATCTGGTGACCCATACCTACAAGGGTACTGAGTACGAGGTTGACGAGTCAACAAACCGTGTCTATTCAAAGGACACAGAGGAGTTTCTGGGGTACGCACGTATCAAGAACAAGAAGTTTGACGGTCTGATCGGCAAGTAAGGTGTTAAGCCTTAATTAAAGGGAAACCTTTTTTTATCGTTGACGACGCATGAATCCGAAGATGAGAGCAATGGGTAACAGAATATAAATCCAAGATGTTCCAAATGAAAGCAAAGTAATCAACCCTAAAATAATACCAGCACCTACATTTTCATACGTTACTGTCGTGGATGTATCTCCATTCATGCCAGGGACAATAGATTCTTTGCGATATCCAAAAATGTAATTACCAGTTTTATATCCATCAATGACTAGAAGACCAACAAAAAACACCACTATAGATCCCCATACATATTTCATCAAACTGAAGCCATGATTGACTTTTTTCTTGGATGATTTAGAATTTGGTGCTGACAACTTCACCTGCTCACCTGTCTTAAATTTGTCTAAATTTTTATGTCCACCGTTCAGGCGATATTGGAGTTGAAATATTTGTTTATCCGATGCTCCTGGATTAGGATCTGGAATACCTAGAGATTGTGCGGATACAATAAAATCTAATTCCCCATTCTGAACTAATCCTTGGACTTCAGTTGTTACATCTACAAATTGTGTATCGACTCCATACGAAGCATGAACAATTGTTAGACCATCTTCGTTTACAGGACCGGTACTCATTCCCTTTATGATGAGAACACGACATTTCCGATTCCACGGTAAACCCTCAAGAAATTGTACGATTCTACATGAGCAGTAACTGTGAATGAATAAGGAATCGTTTGCTGCAAGGTACGGTTAATCGTGAATATAACTTCTTCAGGGCTATATTGTGCAGGATTTACTACTATAGTTGGACGAGGATTGAATGCTGTAGATTTCAGAATACAGACTGAAGTTCCTTGTGCTACAGGTAAAGTTGGAGGTTCCAAAGTAGATAGACGCAAGGTAGTAGTATTAAACATAGACCCATTTGCATGTCCTGAAGGTTGTATAGAATCATGATTCAAAGCAAATGAATATAGATAGACACCAGGTAAAGGAGCACCTTCAACATGTTTGTAATTCTGTAGAAGGCTATAAAATGGGAGCGTTTTTGTTTCTTCACGATTTTTACCATCAAAAATCACAGTGGCTTCAACTAACGTATCTTTCAAGGCCAAATTAGACCCTTGCTGTTTTCCAGAAGAATAAATGCTCGTTATAGGAGTCCTATTTGTTACGTTCAATGTAGGAGGACCTAGCCAATTAGTATAATTATCATAATCATTATTTGCTAAGAAATCAGATCTCTGTGTGGTCCAAACAATACGAGTACATAAATTTGTCATTACAAGTTCTACATCTGTAGATGGACCGTGTACACCTTGTACAGTTACAGGACGCAAATCTTTAATAATGTAAGATGTATCACTTTTAGCAAAATTGGCCATTTCTGCATCATTCAAGAAGATATAGTTGGCCTGTACAGATGGACGCAAAGACCATGTTGTTAAAGAAACATTTAATGGACTTGCGTCAATATTTGGAGGACTTAAGAACCTATTCATTGCATACAACGGATTAGCGGGATTGGGGGCAATACGCTGGCGGTAGGTTGGACTTGATGGTTCTACATCTCGAACTGTGAACAAATCGTAAATCGAATTAAATTCAACTACAATTTCAACATCAGAATATTGCAAGGCGATCAATGGCAATGCTGAACCAACATCTTCACAAAACCAGAAATGCAGTGGAATCATCAATTCACGACCCAGAATTGATGGAGCGGCTTGAGAACCAGTTTTAGAAATTGCATGAGGATATTGATTAAAACGTCCATGAGCATTAGCAGGATCTTTTAGTTCGGGAACATTACCTACCATGCGATCAACCTTTATGCGCATAGTTCCATTGTGAGACAAATAGGAGTACAATTTCATCCATTCACCAGAATGAGTTACGATAGCGGTTCCATTGATTAACAGGGAAACAGAACGAATCATATTGTACCCTAGGTTTCCAATCCACTGAAATTCGTAGCCTGTAGCAAACCCTGCTCCAATAGGATTCACAGGAGAATAAATATCGGGGATTGTAACATTCAGGTAACAATCGTGAACTAATTGTGCATTTCTATCTACCTTGCATCTTAGAGATTTAGGCTGAGTAGGAAGCAGATCTAGATTTGTTGAGCGAAAATTGAGAACAAAATGTTCCATCGCAAATTCAGTGTGTCGCTTATACACTGATTTGAAATGTGTAAAGGATGGTTGACCAGTAACAAGTTGATCTTGAGCGCCTTTATTGACTAATTGCATTAAGCCACCAGGCATTTATTCTTTACAATGGTATTTCTTAAAACGTAATTTCTGATGTGACCTTTCCAGATGTATTTGCATTAACAGTATAATTTACATTCACATATCTATTCCCCGTGGAACCCGTGGAACCCCAACATTCACGAGTTACAACAGTAGGACCAGTGGGACCCAAACATTCGCGAGTTACAACAGTAGGACCAGTAGGACCAGGAAGATCCATCATTCTTCGGAGATCTGCAGGATTAAAATAAATTGTTCCTACCATTCCAGGAAATTGAGCAAATTGTACAGTACCAGTTACTCCTTGCATTTTCTTTTGTGACGATTAGAATGTGTAAATTAGAACATATCTACTTGAACTGCTAAATCATGTAAAGAAGATCCACTAACATCAATAAAAACATTCAGGTAATCACCTACTTTAAAATCTACAGATCCATTGTAAAATGAGGCTTCTTTTGCTGCAGAAGTTAATGTAACTGAGAAACTTGGAACTGTTGGATTACTTAGTACAGATCCACCTACAGCATTTTTACAAATCGTAACTGTAACTGAGTCAACTCCCGTGAGAATGTTACATGATGCAGACAATCCAGATAAAATTGCTGGTTGTTGAATTCTGTATCGAGCTGCTGGATTAGTTGTATCTGGAGTATTGTTTCCACCTCCTGCAAATAAAACTGTTCCGGGCCATAAGTATCCTGATACATTATTACCAGCATTTCCTTTTCCACAATAAAAAATAGTTGTTGGATAGATGTATGTCGAGAACGGTTTTCCACCTGCTGCTTTATTAACTAAATCTGTTCCAGGTCCAAGTTGGATTCCTGGAGAGGCTAGATAACTGGGATCTATTAGCGATGGAGGATACGTCTGTAAAATATCAGAAGATTCGAATGTTTTAGGAATTAATTGTTTTGGAGCAAAAATTGAAGTTGTACGTAATTGAATAGATCCTGTTAATCCAGGTACGCTAGGATCCACAGTTTCAACACCAACATAAGATCCTGTAGATCCAGTTGGAGTTGCTACATAAATATTAGTATCACGAGTAGAAACTTGATTTGTTCCGGAAACTAGAATACCGCGTTTACTTCCTGCTCCATTAGATTTCACGTTGATGGTTGATCCTTTGATACAATTAAATGAGAATGTAGATTCAGAAAATCCTCCAGTACCGCCACATACAACTCCAAACACATTACTTTCTCCAACATCTGATGCTGTAGAATTATCTACTGTTAGCACTGAAGTTCTTAACTTAGATGTTTGTGTAGATGTTCCAGGAAATTCAATTCCAATTAATTTATGATGTTCTGTAGATTCTAATCGCAAAGATAGATCTTCAACACGACAGTTTTCACCCATCGTTAACAATGTTGTATCTGTTGTAACGCCTAGCATCTGAAGTGTACATGTTTGAGTATTCAACCCTCTTAGAGCAATCTGATTAGATAGTGTCAGTCCAGCATTTAAATTATATGTTCCAGGCATAATCCAGATTGTAGTTCCTAAAATTCCTGATGTTGCAGATAGGGCTGATTCAACTGTTTGATATGGTAATCCGCCTATAGATGCTGTTCCATTATTACCATTCACTTGGTCAACAAGTAAGACATTTCCCATTCGTATAGAACCAGTTACTCCTGTAGGACCTTTTTCTGCAAATAGTCCCCATTCACTTAGATTATCAGCAGGATCAATAGAAGTATTTAAAATACTAGTTGTGCTTACATATGAATTTCTATCAACTTGAGATATTGTTACATAATTTTCTGGATATGCACTTGCAACCCATGGTCCAAAAAATGTAAATCTAGTTCCTGTGGCTCCCGTAACTCCTGGAATACCACGTGCAGCAATTGTTGTCCAATTCGTGCCAATATAACCACCGTAGGGACCTTCACCGGGAGCTGAAATAGCAATACAATAGAACGTTTCACCACCAAGCGTCACAATATCGCCGATAACATATCCCAGTAGTTCATCCCATTCACCCTTGTAAGTCCATAAAGGTGCCGGTCCCGTTTCTCCCGTCACACCATCAAGACCTGTTGCACCGGTAACACCATCAATTCCTGTAGCACCTGTAGGACCAGGCAGGGATAAAGCACCCCAACTTGCAGGTTCTAATGAAGGTGAACTTGCGGAATTTCCTGGTGTAGAATTGATCCAATAATAAATTGAACCAGCATCAGAAACTAGATCATTTTGGTTATATGTTGCCAAAGAATCCCATGGTCCTGTTAATGTGATTGCTCCTGTAGGACCTGTTACACCGTCAAGTCCAGTTGCACCGGTAACACCATCAATTCCTGTAGCACCTGTGGGTCCAGGCAGGGATAAAGCACCCCAACTCGCAGGTTCTAATGAAGGTGAACTTGCGGAATTTCCTGGTGTAGAATTGATCCAATAATAAATTGAACCAGCATCAGAAACTAGATCATTCTGGTTATATGTTGCCAAAGAATCCCATGGACCTGTTAATGTAATTGCTCCTGTAGGACCTGTAATACCATCAAGACCTGTTGCACCGGTAACACCATCAATTCCTGTAGCACCTGTAGGACCAGGCAAAGATAAAGCACCCCAACTCGCAGGTTCTAATGAAGGAGCACTTGCGGAATTTCCTGGCGTAGAATTGATCCAATAATAAATTGAACCAGCATCAGAAACTAGATCATTCTGGTTATATGTTGCCAAAGAATCCCACGGTCCAGTTAATGTAAT
>Ga0247722_10001482_pt1 | contig 12927 bp, 9 predicted proteins | sample MSEWelMarce3H_FC_FD_189094 | JGI IMG/M metagenome (GOLD analysis project Ga0247722, IMG submission 189094) | Subsurface sediment microbial communities from gas well in West Virginia, United States - MSEEL Well Study Marcellus 3H_FC | ecosystem: Environmental > Terrestrial > Deep subsurface >... | reverse complement strand
GTCAATAATGTTCGTTAAAATAAGTTCGAAAGATTTTTTATCGAAATTAATTTCTGAGTCTTTTGCATTCCAGATTAATTCTGACGTGCCACTATAGTTTTTAAACTGCAATGACATTCGATCTAAAATTGAAACAATATGTTCTTCCGGAGCGATTCTCTCTTTGTTTAAATGAACGCCTACATTTGACATTCGCGCAACCTCGAGAACACGATCCAATTCTTCCCGAAGTTTCTCACCTTCATTTCGAATAATGGAAATATATTGATCTCTTCGAAAGGGTTTGTTCTGAATGTTTTCTTCCACAAGGACCTCTGCGGCCATAAGTATTGTAGAAAGTGGCGTTTTAATTTCATGGGTTACATTATTCACGAACTCTTGCTGCATAAGTGTCATTCTTCTTTCGTTGTAAAACGTATTCAGAATTACCAATACAACGGTCGAATAAATGATTAACTGAATAATAAAAAAAAACCAAAAAGCACTTGATGATAATACTTGTGCTAAAGATTCTCGGTAGGGAATGCTTGGGTTTACATATTTCATTACAAACCAAGCTCCCGAGAATAAATAGGCCACAAAGAGAAATAAAAACGCTAAAGTCAGCAGACTAATCACTTTTACTTTATGAAAGGTGTACATGGATTTATCCATAGGACTTTGGGTATAATTGGCCCTTGAGTAGTTTCGGTTGGAAGGAGTTTTACTTACTTTCGTATCAAATTTACTACAATAATGATAGCATACGTTTTTCCTGGACAAGGTTCTCAATTTCCCGGTATGGGCAAAGACCTTTATGAGAATTCAGCAGTAGCCAAAGAGCTAATGGAATCTGCGAACGAGATCTTAGGATTTCGCTTAACAGACGTCATGTTTAACGGAACTGAAGAAGAATTAAAACAAACCAATATTACACAGCCTGCAATTTTCTTGCACAGCGTGGCGCTTGCAAAAGCTATGGGCGATTCGTTTCAGCCGTCGATGGTTGCAGGACACAGCCTGGGTGAATTCAGTGCATTGGTTGCGAACGGAACTCTTGAATTTGCTGATGCTTTGAAATTGGTTTATGCGCGCGCCATGGCAATGCAAAAAGCATGTGAGGCCAACCCTTCAACCATGGCAGCTATTTTAAATTTGGAAGACAATGTCGTTGAAAAAGTTTGTGCAGAAACTCCCGGAGTTGTTGTTGCAGCTAACTATAACTGTCCGGGCCAATTGGTTATTTCAGGAGAGAACGAAGCCATTGACAAAGCTTGCGAAGCATTGCTTGCTGCTGGTGCCAAGCGTGCCTTGAAACTTCCAGTCGGGGGTGCATTTCACAGTCCGCTTATGGAACCTGCTCGAATAGAATTGGAAGCAGCAATTGCAGCGACACCTTTCCACATGCCTATTTGTCCTGTTTACCAAAACGTAACAGCATCAGCGGTCTCAAATCCGGAAGAAATTAAAAAGAACTTAATTGTTCAGTTGACTGCACCTGTGCGTTGGACGCAAACCATGAACGCCATGATTGCAGACCATTGCAGCGAAGTTGTTGAAGTAGGCCCTGGCAAAGTATTGCAAGGACTGTTCAGAAAAGTGAGTCGCGATCTGCCTTTGAGCAGCGGCACTGTTTCAGAATAATTGAACTTATTTCTTCCAACCGAAATGCTCTTCCGCCATTTGTAGAATATCTCCACCAATGGCCAAGCATGCGGTTGCCGCAGGAGAAGGGGCATTCAGAACATGAATGCTCCTTTTTGTATACTCAATTCTAAAGTCGTCGCGCGTATCTCCGTCTTCACGAAGTAACAAAGCACGAACACCTGCCCTTCCTGGTTCAATGTCTTCCATGGTTAAAGATGGAAGCAAACGTTGAAGGGTTTTTAAGAATAGTTTTTTGCTGAATGCGCGGCGGTACTCATCGATTCCGAATTTCATGTTGGAAAAGAAAAGCTTCCAAGTACCCTTGTAGGTTAAAGCATCCCAAGTATCTCTGAAACTGAAATCGGTTTTTCCGTACCCTTCACGCTTAAACGTGAAAACTGCGTTGGGTCCGCATTCCACTGAACCATCTACCATGCGTGTAAAGTGCACGCCTAAGAATGGGAAGTCTGGATTTGGGACAGGATAAATCAGGTTTTTGACTTTGTGCTTGGCGTTTTCCGTCAGCTCGTAATAATCTCCACGGAAACCAACCACTTGCTCTTTCAAATCAACACCATCTTTTCTTGCAAGTCTATCGGCTTGAAGTCCTCCGCATACAATCAAGTTCGCACATTCGTATTTTCCTTTGTTGGTAATAACGACCGTAGTGTTAGGCTGATGTTCGAATTTCAAAGCTTCTTCAGAAGTGTGCACTTCAGAATGCTCATTGGCTTTCAATGATAATTCAGCAAGCTTGTTTGTCGTTCCACGGAAGTCAATGATTCCGGTGCATCCGATGAATAAGCCGTCTATGCCTGTGCAATGAGGTTCTATTAAACGAATTTCTTCAGGGGTAACTCGACGCATGTCTTCAATTCCATTCTCTACGCCGTGTTGTTCAATCTTGTTCAAGAAAGGAAGTTCAGATTCATCGACTGCTACAATCAATTTTCCACATACGTCGTGCTTAATATTATGCTCTTTAGCGAAAGCAACAAGCTCTCTTCTTCCGTTTACACAGTTGATGGCCTTCTTTGAACCTGGCTTGTAATAAATACCCGAATGAATAACTCCACTGTTGTTTCCCGTTTGGTGATCGGCCAAGCCGTTCTCTTTTTCCAACAACAATATTTTTTTATTCGGATAAGCCATCTGTATTTTGTACATGGTGGCTGCACCAACGATTCCTCCCCCAACAATTATCACATCGAATGAATTCTTCACGGCTTTTTTGATTTGGTTGCAAAAATAAACCTCGGAACTAGCCGAGGTTTAAAAATTCTTCTATAACAAGAAATTATTTCTCATCTGCCTTTTTTACGCAGTCTTTCTTTTCGCCTTCTTTGCATCCCTCTTTGTGGTCACCTTTAGCAGCGGCATCTTTAGAGCAACACTCTTTTCCTTTGTTCTTTCCTTTTTTAGCATCGGCAGCTGCACTTTTACTGCAGCATTCTGATTTACCTTCAGCCTTTGTAGCAGAACATTCTTTCTTTTCAGCACTTTGAGTAGCTGCTGATTTGCTGCAACACTCTTTTGATTTGGTACATTCCGTCTTCTTTTCTGTGGTTGTCGTTTTATTTTCAACTTGAGCAGAAGCTACTCCAACGAAGAAGATAGACATGGCTACGAATGCGATTATTTTTTTCATTTTGCTTATAATTTGAATCAAATATAGTGAACCCACGAAATAACGCAAGAGAAAATAATAAAAGTCTTATTTTCGTTGCTGAAACATGATAAAACTTCACCCCAAACAATCGAATACTTGGACCTCGTCTATTATCATAGGCGTTTTGGGCTATGCCTTCGTAATGTTGTTTGGCTATTTCATAAGCTCTACTCCAGATAAACTTATTGTGAAGCCCATTGTTCCTGTGGTTCAAGAGATGGAAGTTGAGTTGGAAGCCCCTCCAGAGGAGGCTGGCGGTGGCGATGATGCGGGTAATTCTAAAATGAGTGAGTCTGTGCGCAATCTCATAGCCTCAACAGAATCGGCTCGCGTGAATGAAGAAGTGAATTACACGGGGAATGAAAATCGCAGTGGTAATGCTGGTTCTCAAGGTTCTCAAAGTGCCTTGAATTACGCAAAGCAGATGAGTGATCAACTGTTGACGAATCATACCGATCATTCCGCTGGAGCTGCTAATCCTACGGACCGTTCTTCTTCCAACAATAACAACAACACTACTGAGCAAGGCGGAAACACCAGTTATTCAGGACCTGTTACAGCAACATTTACCTTGAGTGGAAGAAGCATTAAGCAAGCACCGAAGCCTACGTATAAATGCAAAGGCGCAGGAACGGTTGTGATAAACATTACCGTTGATGAATGGGGAAAAGTTGTGAGTGCGAAGATGGACGAAGCCCGCTCCTCCAAAGACGCTTGTTTATCTTCAGAATCTGTTGCTTATGCGCAGCGTTGGTTGTTCAGCGGTTCTTCAAGTAAAGCACAGTCGGGAACTATTTCCTTTACCTTCAGCGCGCAGTAGCCACGTAGTCTGCGAGGTATTCGAAATGAGGAGTTAACGTTCCTTCCAAAGTCGTTTCTGTTCCCTTCCACAAAATTCCATCGGCATCGTTATTCAGCAAAGCGGGTAAAATGCTTTTCATAATTTCATTTCCGAAATCTTCACTTGCATCTTTTGGAAGTTCACACGGAAGATTGTCTATGGACATTACCGCCACTGCATTTTCATTTCGAAAATCAATTTCAGTTCCTGTTTCTGAATCGTATCCAAAAACAGAATCGCTCACTTTGCTTGCTTTAATGGTGCAGGCAATGGGACCGTTCAAATCGCACGAAACATCGGCCACTACTTTGCATCGCGTGTTTATTTGGAAGAAAGACTGGTCTAGTAATATTGGGTTCTTCGCGTTCCACAAGTGACAAGCGAAGTAGATGTCTGCATGCTTCACGTATTCTCCGAGAGCGCTTGTATACAAGTTCGGATTCGCGTAGAAATCAGATTTGTTGAAAGGCGATCCATCTATTCGCGCATACATCTCGGGGGTGTCTATGTGCGTGTAAACTCCGTTCTCATTTGGGTTCTGAAGGAACTCTTCAGGAGAAACTCGCTTCAGATTAAGAAGCTCCATCATTTCTTGCGCCCCATTCCCTACTCTACCCCATCCTGTAAGCACGGCGCGAATATTTCCGAGATCGGCACTTTTCAAAATAGCATCGAACTCTTCCCTTCCACTTAAAGTGATTGGTGAAGGAATGTTGAAGCGGTTGTGTTTCAATCCGAATGTTCTTACTCCTTCATACACACCAACTATTCCAGCGTATCTGCCGAAACCAATGATTCGTTTTCCGTCGGCGCCTTTGAGCGCTTCATAATCGACCAATGAAACTCTCTTTTCAAGAATGGTTGAAAGAAGTTTGGCGTTGTAGGGTTGTTTCTTCAGTGTATGTGAAAAGAAGAAATATTTTTTATTTGGAATTAATTCATCTGCAGGAACTTCCTTCACGCCGAATAAAACATCACAATGTGAGACATCGTTTGAAATTGAAATTCCTTGCTGAATATATTCTTGATCTGAAAAGCAGCGGTGCGGGCTTGATTCAACGGTTATTTCAATTTGCGGAAATTGTTCCATGACTTGTTTGCATTGCGCTGGAGTCAGTGGCACTCTGAAATCGGGTGGTGATTTCCTTTCTTGAATAATACCAATTTTAATTTTCGTCATTGAATTGAAAATGGGTTTGCGAAGATAAGTTGCAAGTTCCTTGCAATCGCCTTTGAAATAGACTAATTTTGCAGTGCAATTCTGTGCTACTGTTTAGGGCCCGACCTTGGATTTGACAGCAAGAAGAAGCAATTTGTAAGCATGCAGAGCGCTTGGTATTCTCGCTCTTAAATCTCGGGGTATCAGTCATAACTGACAACAATTCATACGCACTTGCTGCCTAATCACTGTATGTGATTACGCTTAATCTGGCTCAAGGAGTTAGACAAGTAAGTCTCGCCAACGACCCCGCTCCTGGTAGTTGGTAATGAGGCTTCGCCGAAGGGAGATCGCCAAAGACAAATTCTGTAGTCGGAGGTTAAAAACACAGGATAAGCAAGATTTTGGATGTTATTAACCTGCGTCTTGTCGAAAACCACTAAATAACTAAGCATGTAGAAACCCTTTTGATTCCTTGTTTGGACGCGGGTTCGAACCCCGCCGGGTCCACAAAGAAAAGCCTCGAGAGATCGAGGCTTTTTCTTTTACCTATTTCGCGAATTCGACCTTCTTGAGTTTATTCCAACTGCCTCTGGTGAAGTCTGGAATTTCAACAGGAGCTGAATTGTTGTTCAATGAAATTTCTGTGAGTGGACCTAAGCATGACCACTCTGCTAAATCGTAAACGTCCATATCCAAAGGCAATCCATTGTGAAGGCAATAGATCAATCGGTAATCCATGATGTAATCCATTCCGCCATGTCCGCCGACTTCTTTCGCTTTCTCTTCAATGTCAATGACTATCGGATGCTTGTACTTCAACATAATTGAATCTCTCATTCCATCTGAAACGTAATCGTGTGCAGTGAATTTTAAATGATTGGGATTCAAATCATCGCTAAGCAGTTTTGAATCGAGGGCGTAACCTTCAACTGGATATTTATTCGCGAATCCTTTTGTTCCGGTGAGTTGATACATGCGCGTATAAGGACGAGGTGTTGCAACGTTGTGCTGTACCTCGATGGTCTTTCCCATCTCGGTGCGAATCATGGTTGTGGTGTGATCACCGTTCTTGAAGTCGATCAATTCTGTGTTTGTTGTTTGCTTAATATGGGCAGGAATATTCACCACCTTCGTGTCCATGGAAACGAGGTAATTCATTTTATCTCCGCGATGAATGTTTAAGGCGAAGCAAGCCGGTCCCATGCCGTGTGTTGGATAAATGTCTCCTCTGTGATGTTGGTTGTAATCCAATCGCCAGTTGTTCCAATAGTATTTCCAAAACGGTTCAAGGTTGTGAATGTATGAACCTTCAGCATGAAGAATTTCTCCAAAGAGCCCTTGCTGAGCCATGTTCAACGATGTTAATTCGAAGAAGTCGTAAACACAGTTCTCGAGCATCATGCAGTGTTTACGCGTTTGCTCGGAAGTGTTGATCAACTCCCAAATTTCATTCATAGTTAATGCGCCAGGAACTTCCACCACCACATGCTTTCCATCTTTCATGGCTTGAACACTCATCTTCGCATGGTTCAACCAATCGGTGCAGATGTAGATCAAATCTACATTCGGCAAAGCCGTTACTTTCTTCCAAGCATCTTCACCAACAAATTCTTGTGCTGCTGGAAAACCTCTTTCTCTCAATGTCTCGTTGCACTCCTTCGCATTTTTTTCAACCCTATCGCATAACGCAACGATTTCAACTCCGTCTATATAAGTCATACGACTCACCGCTTCCGAACCGCGCATGCCAAGCCCTATAAATGCAACACGCACTTTAGAAATAGCAGGACAAGCCAGACGAATGACATCTTGCTGTCCTTTCGGACGTTTGGGGGTTTTGGTTTTTATCAATTGAGCTGACAACTGAAAGGACAAGAACAATCCTAACAATACAAAGGTGTATTTCTCTATTCGAAACTTCATTTTTTATATTCTATTAATACTTCAAACCCAATGATTTCAAAGTTAATTTTTCAATTGTTGAATCGGGAAGAAAACGTTTGACAAATCTGAACATCCTTCCCTTTCGTTCCGAAACATAAATTCCTTTCGGATTCTTCGCATCTATAATCTCATTGATGGTTTGAACCAATTCTGCTGGACTCACTGCAGCATCCATCTTCTCGTTTCTTCTTCGGTAGACATGATCTGCACTTGCCTTATATGCTGAGTCTTCCGGACAAATGTATTCGAGTTGAATACCACTGTTGATGTAAAAAGGTTCAACCATGGTTATGTGAACACCGAAGGGTTTCATCTCTTTTCGCAAACAAAGCGACCACGTTGTTAAAGCAATTTTGGAGGATCCATATGTCGATTGAAACGGCATTGCGAAAGAGCCCGAAAGCGTTCCGACATTAATGATTTTCCCTGTCCCTCTTTCGCGCATTCGCTGCGCGAACATCTTTGTTAAAAGTATTGTTCCAAAGAAATTCACTTCGAATATCTCACGAACCTTTTCGTTCGAAATATTCTCTGCCGGCCCCATCTGACTTTGACCCGCATTATTAATAACCACATCAATTTCCGGAAGACTTTCAAAACATTTCACAATAGATTCCTCACTACTCAAATTCAATTCGAAGTAATGAACTCCTTTTATTTTGTTTTGAATTTTCTCGGGGGTTCTTGACGTGCCATATACTTCAAAGCCTTGGCTATTCAAGTCTTCAGCAATGGCTCTGCCTATTCCCTTGGAAATACCAGTGATTAAAATCCGCTGTTTCATTTTACAAATGAATTCAATAGTCTTTCGTAAGCCAATACATACTTATCATTGTCTTCGATGGTTTGCGCGCAACTCACAAAATCGCGACCGTTACGCGAAAGCACTCCGGCTGAAGAAACAATCGCCGAATAACTCGACAATATTTTTCTACGTTGAACCACTTCGTTCAGCGCTTCAGCCGAAACAAGTGGAACCGCATGCGGCGCCGTTAATTCAACACGAAGAATATTTCCGTAGTTGTATGCAAAGAAGTCTGATTCATATGCACTAAATAACGCATTCAATTTCGACGTTAAATCACTGGCAGTTGCTTCAGCCTGCTCAAGAAGGTTGGTTGTCGTTAACCTATTCACTACATAATTACACGCTGCCATAGAAAGCGTATTTCCTGAAAGCGTTCCTGCAATGTAGGTATATGGATGAGCATATGGAATGCTTATGTTCGCGGCATCCATAAGTTCCTTTCTTCCACCGATGGCGCCGCAAGAAGGGAATCCGTTCATGAGGCCCTTACCCAAAGTCGTTAAATCTGGCGTGACATTCAATCGTTGTTGTGCGCCTCCTTTCCCCAAACGGAATCCGGTTACCACTTCATCGAAAATATACAACGCTCCGTATTTATGCGCCAATGCTATGGCCTGTGCATTGAAGTCTTCATCGATTGGCACTAGCCCTGATTCTGCCCCATACGGTTCACAAATCACAGCGGCAATTCCACCCGAATGCTCATTCGCTCTGAAAGCTTCTTCCAATGCATTCAAATCGTTTGGTGGAACCAAAACCATTTGATCCATGTGTTCATCCGGAATTCCATTTGTAACGAATTTACCTGACCCTGGCACCTCAACATCCATGAGGTATTCGCTCGCCCATCCGTGATAATGCCCTAGAAATTTAATCAGCTTTTTCTTCCCAGTAACCGCTCGAGCAATTTTAATAGCTCCTGAATTCGCTTCGCTTCCGCTTGAGGTGAATCTTACTTTTTCTATGGAAGGAAAAAAGTTGATGACTTTCTCCGCTGCTTCAATTTCCAACTCATCGAAATGACCGTGAAAATTTGTTTTGTTTTGAAGCAAATCTTGAATGGTGTTGGTTAATCCTTCATCGTTGTGACCAAGAATAATTGCGCCACCACTTAAGATATAATCGACGTATTCATTTCCGTCTACATCTGTTAAACGACTTCCCATTCCCTTGTTCATGAAGAACGGATAAGGGTTTGAAAGTGGGAGGGTGTGCTGAGAACCGTTCGGCAAAACACCCTTCGCCCTCTCTGTTAATTGAAAAGATTTAGGTGTTCTTCTTTTCAGATCTTCGATGACCTCGTTCAACTTTTGGTTATCAATTTCCTTCAACGGCTTAGCTGCAATGTTGCTCGCGCGCGAAAAGATTTCACTCGTTTTCATTCAATAAAATTAAATCGTATTCATGTTATAATACTCGTTGAATCGCTGAACATACTTGCTTCGCACATCGTCGATATGAATATCGAGGTTCTCCAATTTCCAATCTTGCGTTGGGATTATACTCAGCGTTTCGATTACCACTGTGCCCCTTTTAAACGGACGGAAATTTGCATACGGATTAGACTCGACAGGGGTGTATATAAACAACGCAACAACAGGCAATTTACAATTCAATGCCATGTGATAAACTCCTCGATTAAATGGGGCAATTCGTTCTCCGTACTGATGAACTCCTTCCGACGAACCCATTACACTAAACCTTTCTTGAATAATTCTTTTTTCAATATTGAAAAAAAAGTTCATACGACGACGCCGATTCTTCTTTTGTGGAATAAAAAGCAATCCAATTGAAAATGTAATTAAAGCTACAGGCAAAAATATCAGCATCTTCTCACTCATGACAATGCGCATATTCTTCAGACCTAGACTCATTAATACAAATCCATCTAAATATGAATTGTGGTTGAACGTATAAAAAAGCGGTTGATCTATTGTAGGAAGTTGAACGCGGTTATCCACTTTGATTCCCATTACAGATAGTGTTAGCTTGCAAAAAACAGGAATCAAAAAGGACCGATTGAAATTCGTGAGCATACCCAACGAAACAATGCGCAACACGGAGCCCACCGTTCCGAAAAGAATGATGAAAACAAAGGCAATCAAGACCTTGCACACGTTAAGTAATTTTTCAATCATTTGAGTAGGATTAATACTTTATTCATGTCGAATTAAAATAAAAGTAAGGAAACTCCGTGAATTACTCAACTCCTGAAAAAGCAAATGCGCTGCATTAATCTATTCAGACCCATGCAACGCATTTATTACTTATCGTTAAATCTCTATAGCACTAACATCCTTAGTGTTTCACCAAGAAAGTAATGCTACCCGTTTTACCTGCTTTTTCAGATTTCAACGTGTAAATTCCTTCCGCGTAGTTCTTGACATTAAGAGTGACAACATCTCTGTTTACTTTCGAACCGTAAACGAGTTTTCCCGCAGCGTCGAACAACTGAATTGGTGCTCCTAACTCCAATCCTTTGAACGAAATGTTTTCGTTTGCTGGAGAAGGATATGCAAGGACCATTGACAAGCTGTTCTCTTCAACTCCACCGCATACATCTACCACAACAGTTACCATCTCAGTGGTTGCACAACCGTTTACATCGTAGGTGTAGGTAATGTCATAAACACCATTACCAACTGTAGCAGCGTTAATAGCTCCGGTAGAAGTTGCTGGCGCACCGAAAACTCCACCAGCTGGTGTTCCTGTTAACTGAGCAACATCAAGGAAGTTCGAGCACAATGTATCTGCTGAAGATGTTAAGGTGACAATTGGATAAGGAATCACTTCCAACAAGGTAGTCACCGTGCTGTCACATCCATTTGCCGCTACCAACACATCTGTATAAAACCCTGGTGTTGTGTAAGTATTGCTGCCTACCACTATAAACTCACCATCACACAAGATGATGTTCTGTTGAGTGGCAACTCCATTCGCATCGTCAATCAATCCATTACAATTGTCATCGATATTGTTGTTACACAATTCAGTTGCATTTGGATTTACTGACGCTGCATTATCTGCACAATCTGTATTATTCAAAATATATCCAACCGGTTGAGCACAATTACTTACTGAAGCATTCGGATTACCGAATCCATCGCCGTCAACATCTGCATAATAAAGGTTTGTGGCAATTCCTTCGTTGATTAAAGCATTACAATTCTCATCGATTGCATTGCAAATCTCTGTTGCGCCTGGATTAATTCCTGCTGCAGCGTCGTTACAATCTGTGTTGTTTGCAACATATCCCGCGGGAGGTGTGCATCCAACCTGTGTTGGACTCGCACTTCCATACCCATCTCCATCTGCATCTGCATAGTACGTAACAGAAGGTAGAACCGATATGCCTGAAGTTGTGGTATTAGTTCCCGCTGCATTGGTCACTGTAAGTGTTACAATGTATACTCCTGGAGGTCCAAAATATGTGTGGGTAGGATTTGCAAGTGTTGAAGTTAGTCCATCTCCAAAACTCCACAAGTAAGTAGTTGGAGTTCCTGTTGAAGTGTTCGTGAAAGAAACCAATGTGTTCATGCATACACTAGTTGGAGCTGTGAAACTTGCAACTGGAGCAACTGGAGCTGAATTGTAAATACCCATTCCGAATCCTGAGAAACCCGTTGTGTAGGTTGAAGTAAAGGTCACATCGGCTCCAAAGGCACCGAGTGTAGCAGGCACATCATTAATAGCAAACGTACCGAAGTTCGCTGGAGTAACAGCTGCAATCGAGCTTGTGTTACCGTTTACCTTAATCATTTCAATGTTGTTGCGGCTGTTACCTGTAGCGGTTTCCCACGCAGCAACTTCATTCTCTTTGTAATAAAGTGTAATGGTATAGTTACCCGTTGCCGAATTGTTGGTTGGAACAACTTTGAAGGTCTTAGACATTAAATAATCGGCAGTATTGTTTGTGGTGAAAGCTGCAGTTGTTGGAGTAGTTCCTTGACGGTCTACCATTACGTCTACACAACCATAATCAAATGACGAGTTGTTTTGAATCTTCATCATCACTTTCGAAGAAGTTGGATCGAAGAAATATACGGTTCCGTTTGGACCTAAATAAGCTTGATCTGGAGCCGCAGTATTTACAGCTGTTTGAATACCTGCTGCAGCCTGTCCTGTGACAACTACATTGTCTATAGAACATCCGTACAACCATCCACCACCATCGGCGTAATTGAATGCCACCATAACGTTCGCATTTCCAATGTATGGCGTTAAATCAACTGTGTATGGCGCCCACGCTGTGTTTCCTGGAAGTGTGAATATGTTTGTAAACGTTGTTCCTCCGTTGGTAGATATTTTAACTCTGGCCGTCTCTGTGACATTCTGATATGTATTTCCCAAGAAGAAGGCATCGAAAGTCAATGAAGCCCCTGTATAACCCGCTAAGCTAAACACAGCTGATTTCAAATCAACGTTGGCCTGCGTGCAGTCACATGCGTCATCATTTATCCATGCAAATTGTGTTGTGTTTGTTGTCGGAACTATGTAGGCGCCATTTGCACCTGGAGAAGAAGCGGCCGCCGCTAAGCCCACTTGCCAAGCTGTATTTCCCGAAGGATTCACTGTGGTAAAAGGAGCAAGTCCCGTATTGAAGTTTTGTGTGAATACCGTTGTTGGTACGGTCACTCCTGAAGGCGCTGTATCATCGTCATTAATTGTAACCGTAGCCGTTTGATTCAATGTTCCTGCTTGTGCGTTTCCGCCGTTAGCATTAAGTGTATATCCTAAAGTGATTGTCTCATTTCCTTCAACATAATCATCGTTGTAAACATTGATTACAATGTTGCCGGTTGTTGTTGTTGAATTGAAAGTTACCAATGGAGTGACTACTACATAGTCGACGTTGTTGGTAGCTGTTCCGCCCAGTA